>JACKQG010000387.1_pt2 | contig 27899 bp, 30 predicted proteins | sample 8237621 | NCBI WGS metagenome assembly JACKQG01 (sample SAMN15677084, study PRJNA649215) | marine metagenome | biome: marine; feature: Black Sea; material: saline water; isolation source: suspended particulate matter (SPM) from the Black Sea western gyre | collected 2013-06-09/2013-06-10 | depth... | reverse complement strand
GACGCTGACAATAAGCTGGTGCGCCGTGGCTTCTGGCTAGACATGGGCGATCAATCACTTGTGCTGGCGATGAAACAGGGCGTGGGCGCTCGTTTAACCGGTCAGGAGAAAAGGTCGCATCTGGCTGACATCGGGCGGGAGCACCTGATCGATGATGTGGTTCAGGAGATTTTGCCGCCGGAGGGGTGAAGTACGTTTGGACCACGTTTGTTCAAAAGGCTCTCAGAATTTTATAATTTTTATTTTTCACCAGCCCCAATCTTAATTTTTCCCCCGGCAAGGCTCTGGATTGGCATGTAGTTCCGGATAAGGGGGGTTGATCGTGATCCGGTGGGTGGGGGTGTTGATATCGACTGGGCTGGATGTAGGACCCAGATTGGCAATTGACGGCCCCGGCTTAAATAAAATGGGGGGTAAAATGGGGGGTTAATTAAACATTGTCATAAAAAAACAATATTATTCAAGTGATTATAAAAGATTAGTGGCGGAGGGAGAGGGATTCGAACCCTCGATACGGTTTCCCGCATACACGCTTTCCAAGCGTGCGCCTTCAGCCACTCGGCCACCCCTCCACAGGGTTCCCCCGGACCTGGAGCAACCTGCGTTTATCAAGCGCAGGTAAGTTGCTCGTTTCTTAAAACAACGATCAAATTATCTGCATAAAAGCGATTTCACGTTTAATGCAGTCCGATCTTGAAAAGAAATGTCCAAGGCGGCGCAAATTAACCGAGGCGGAAGTCGGAAGCAACGGCTATTATGCCGCCATGCGCATGTTCTTTTATATTGGCCTGATTTTGCTGGCCCTGGGTTTCTTCGCTGCGGCCACCGAGAATGCCTCGCACGCCCTGCCTGGCATCCCGCGCTCGTTTGTCGTGCCCGCCCATGATCTGTGGTATGCGCTTTCCCCGGAATCCATGCTTATTGCGGAAATCAGGATCGGCCGCCTGTTCGGGGACTGGTTTTGGGACATGGTGATCATGACGATCCTGAAACTTCCGGCCTGGCTTATTGTTGGTGGCCCGGGGGCGGGCTTGATGTTTTTCAGCCCGAACCGCAGCCCCCATAGCCGCGAGGAAATAGCCCAGGTCAACGAATCCTATGCCCTGTACGATGAACTGACGAAACGGGCTATTGAGGAAAATCCGCCGGGCGAAGAACACGGCCCCCACGATATCCTGCCCGAAAACCCAATCGACGATGATGAAATCATCAATGACAACAAGCCCTAGTGAGATTCAAAATAACCCGGACATGCTCTAGTCATCACCCATGCGAAGGGCGGCGATAAAGGCTGATTGCGGAATTTCGACCTTGCCGAACTGGCGCATTTTCTTTTTGCCCTTCTTCTGCTTCTCCAGAAGTTTTTTCTTGCGCGTAATATCGCCGCCGTAACACTTGGCGGTAACGTCCTTGCGCATTCCGCTGATGGTTTCGCGGGCCACAAACTTGCCGCCGATGGCGGCCTGAATGGGAATTTTAAACAACTGGCGCGGGATCAAATCCTTCAGGCGCTCACAAACCCCACGGCCACGGGTTTCGGACTGGCTGCGATGACAAACGAAGCCAAGCGCATCAACTGGCTCGGCGTTGACCAGAATGGACACCTTGACCAGATCACCTTCCTGAAACCCGTCCAGTTCATAATCAAAGCTGGCATAGCCGCGACTGATGGATTTAAGGCGGTCATAAAAATCGAAGACCACCTCGTTTAAGGGCAGCCGGTAAATCACCATGGGGCGACTTCCGGCGTAGGTCAGCTCGATTTGCACACCGCGACGCTCCGTACACAGTTGCAAGACGGATCCCAGGTATTCATCGGGGACCAAAATCGTCGCCCTGATCCAGGGTTCGGAAATTTCGGCGATCTGGGTCGGGTCAGGCATATCGGCCGGGTTGTGCAATTCCATTTCGGTGCCGTCATTCAGTTTGATTTTATAAGCAACCGAAGGGGCCGTGGTGATCAGGTCCAGATCAAATTCCCGCTCCAGGCGTTCCTGAACGATCTCAAGATGCAACAACCCCAGAAAACCGCAGCGATAACCCAGCCCCAGGGCCATGGAATTTTCCGGCTCGTATTCAAAACTGGCGTCGTTAAGGCGTAACCTGGCGAGGCTTTCGCGCAAGTCTTCAAAGTCGTTGGCGTCAGAGGGAAACAGCGAGCAAAAGACCACCGGGACGGACGGTTTGAACCCGGCAAGCGGTTCTGCGGCCCGGCGCTTGTCTTCGGTGATGGTGTCACCGACGTCGGTGTCGGCAACCGTCTTGATCGAAGCTGTGATGTAACCGACCTCACCCGGGTCCAGGCTATCGACCCGTTCCGCCTTTGGCAAAAAGACCCCGACCTGTTCAATCTGATGAACGCTGCCAGAGGCCATCATTCTTATTTTCATGCCTTTTTTTAGATGCCCGTCGTGTACCCGAACAAGGATCATGACCCCCAGATACGGATCATACCAACTGTCGACCAGCAGCGCCTTCAACGGCGCGTCAGCATCTCCTGTGGGGGCAGGCAGACGTTCGACCAGGGCCTCGAGAACCTGATCGATGCCCTGACCGGTCTTGGCCGAAATCTCGAGCGCGTCCGAAGCATCCAGACCGATCACGTCCTCGATCTGGGCCTTGATGCGGTCCGGTTCAGAGGCTGGCAGGTCGATTTTATTAAGCACCGTGATAATGTCGTGATCGCTGTCCAGGGCCAGATAGACATTGGCCAGGGTTTGCGCCTCCACCCCTTGCGTCGCATCGACGATCAGCAGCGAGCCTTCACAGGCAGCCAGCGAACGACTGACCTCGTAGGCGAAATCGACATGGCCCGGGGTGTCCATCAGGTTCAACTGATAGGTCTCGCCATTGTCCGCTTTATAGTTCAGGCGCACGGTTTGTGCCTTGATGGTTATGCCGCGCTCGCGCTCGATTTCCATACTATCGAGCACCTGCTCCTTCATATCGCGATCGGCGAGGCCGCCGCACATCTGGATCATCCGGTCGGCAAGCGTCGACTTGCCGTGATCAATGTGGGCAATGATGGAAAAATTGCGGATTTGTGATAGATCAGTTTTGCTCATGGGCGGCTTTTATCATTGCCCGCAAGGCTTGGCTATCCTGTTTATTGAGGGAGCGGAAATGCCGTGATCCCGATCACCAGTTTGTGGCCGGCAAGCATCCCGGCGTAGAGCATGGCCGTCAGGGCCAGCCGCCACCAGCCAAGATCCCTGAAAGCCAGTTTGCATCGCTTTGAGAAGAGCGCCGCAAAGGGCCAAAACGATGTTTGTTCACAAAGTTCCAGCCACTCTTTGCCGCCTTCTGCATGTTTGCGCTGATCCAGATGCCAACCACCGGCAATGGCCAGAACCAGCAGGGCACCAAAGAAAATCCACGACGCCGTATCGGCATTGGCAAGCATGTGCGAGAAAGCGAAAAGGCCAACACCCCACATCACCGGGGCGCGGGTGATTTTAAGGATACCGGTGACCCCGTCCCCGGGCTTCAGGTCTTCCAGCACAACCGCCGAGGGGTTGGCGATGGTGTAGCCGCCGACAATCAACAACGACGCGGGCAGCATCAAGCTGAGCGGCAAGTGCTTGTGCGCCATGTGTGGATCAAACAGGACTTCATGCGGTGCGCTGCCATAAGCCATCACCAGCCATGCCAGCGCCGCTATGGAAATCAGCGAATAGACAAGACGGTGCGGCCACAGGCCAAGCCTCGCCACCAGCCCGGCGCGAACAGCGCCGTGGGACAACCCCATGTGGGAGATCACAAAAACCACTGCCGCCAGCGTTAGTTCAGTCATTGTTTCTAATCCTCTTTACGGCAAGGGGGCGACGCCAACCAGCCATTCATGGGCAACAATGATGGCTGCATACAAAACACCACCACCAATAAATGGCGCAACCGTCAAGCCTTTCAATGTGCGATTTGCCTGCGTAAGGTCTTGCCATTGTTGCTGCCCCAGCTTGGCCCGGCGTTTGGCATCCAGGCTTCTTGGCCCGGCAAGACCGGCAAGCAGTAACAACGAAAACATCAATAGCGACGCCAGATCACCGTTAGGGGCCAGGTGGGCCAGCGCCCACAAGCCGATTGCCCAGATCACCGGATGGCGCATTATCCCGACGATACCGGGCCGGGCCGGATCGTAGGTATCAGCCGAGACCAGCGACAGCGACAACGGGTTGGGACTTAAAAGACCGACAACCAGCAGATAACACGATGGCACCATGAGCATCAGCGTCAGCCAGCGGGTCCATTCCTGAAAAGCCCAGACCTCCACGTAAGGCGCGTTCGCATAAGCAAAACCGAGCCATACCAGAACCCCGACCGAGATCATCGAATAGAGGCTCAAATACATGGGCAACCCCATGGCCCTGATCAGATAGGCGCGCAGCGGGGCAAACGCCGGAATGGCGTGGGAAAGGATAAACGCGGCAATGGCGCTAAGAAGCTCAGTCATATAATGTTCATATCATGGTCGACAAAAAGAACCCATTAAAGCTCAACAAACTGCAACTGCGGACGCTGCTGCTGTTTCAGGAACTGGCGCGCCATCCCGACACGGCGACACGTGACGAGAGCACTGGCGAGGTTATGCTGTCGACCTTGCCCCATGCCCACGGTGATCATGTCCACATTGGCAGTTTGGTTGTCTCGGCGGGCGATGCCAGCGGTTTCTCCAATCAGGCCGTGTGGCGGGCGCTGGAACGCAAAGGTCTGGCCCGCTCCAATTTCCCCATCGCCATAACCCTGACCCCGGAAGGTGTCGCTTACGAGACGGGCCTTTCCGAAAAACTGGCCCACACCTCCGATCATTAAAGCATCAATCGATAAAACCGCTTGTCGACGGCCATCACCGGGAAGGTTTCGGCCAGGATTAAATCAGCACCCTCCGTTCGCATCTCAACGCTGAATGCCTTGATGGAAATGTCCACTAGACGTCCGGAACGTCCAGTCCGTGTTGCAGGCATGTCGCGGCCAGAGTGTTACGCAGCAGGCAGGCGATGGTCATGGGGCCGACGCCGCCGGGCACCGGGGTGATGGCGCCCGCCACCTTCACCACCTCGTCGAAGTCAACATCGCCGACAAGCCGTGTTTTGCCAGGCCCGCGCTCCGGTGCGTCAATGCGATTGATACCGACATCGATAACCGTAGCGCCGGGCTTGATCCAGTCGCCCTTGACCATCTGCGCCCGTCCCACTGCGGCGACCAGAATATCGGCGGCGGCACATTCGGCAGCCAGATTTTCGGTGCGCGAATGGGCGATGGTGACGGTGCAATGTTGAGACAGAAGCAGTTGCGCCATCGGCTTGCCGACAATATTTGAACGCCCCAGCACCAGCGCCTTCATACCCTTTAAATCACCCAACTGTTCTTTCAGCATCATCAGGCAACCCCACGGCGTACACGGAACCATGGCGCTGTCATCGCCGGTCGCCAGTTTGCCGACATTGATCAGGTGAAAACCATCGACATCCTTGTCAGGGTTTATGGCCGACAGCACCGCCGCCTCGTCAATATGACCCGGCAGGGGCAATTGTACGAGAATGCCGTGCACCGCCGCATCTGCGTTGAGGCTTGCAATCAGGTCGAGCAGGGTTTGCTGGCTGATCGTCTCATCGAATTTGTGCTCAAAGGAATTCATCCCCGCCTCAAGCGTCTGCTTGCCCTTGTTGCGCACATACACCTGTGAGGCCGGGTCTTCGCCGACCAGCACAACGGCCAGGCCGGGGGTCAGACCATGATCTTCCTTAAGGCGCGTAACGGCCGCCCCGACACGCTCGCGCAGGGCTTCAGCAAAGGCCTTGCCGTCAATAATGGCCGCTTCGTTCATGACGTTTCATTCCCTAGTTTATGTGAAGCCCAGTTTTGCAATTTTTTCAGCAATTGTTCTGTACCTCCGGCGACAAACACTGTTTTGTTTTGGCCTGTTGCGCCGTGGATGATATCGAAACCCGACTTCGCCAGCTTCCATTCCCTGGCCAGCATTTTTATCAGTGCCGCATTGGCCTTACCGTCTTCAGGAACCGCCGTGACGGTGGCCTTGAGAACAGCGTTGCCATCAGGGTCGGTTGTCAGGCCGGAAATGCGATTTGCAGAGGCTTTCGGGTTTAAGCGCAGCCGCACCCTGACGCCGCCCTGGACTCCTGAAAACGGTGAGCAGGGTGACATCAGGCGCCGAATTTTACCATGACATTGATCAACACATCCTGCAGCAACATGAGGCCCAGGATCAGGGCGATTGGCGACAGATCAAAGCCGCCCATCACCGGCAGGATTCGGCGAATACGTCCCAGTACGGGTTCGGTGATCCGGAAAATGAAATCGCCAACCATATAGACGAAACGGTTCGAGGTGTTGACGACCTTGTACGCGGTTAACCAGCTCAGGATAACGCCGATCACGACGATCCACACATAGAGGTCGATAACGGTCAAAAGGAGCTTCAGAATAGGGCCTGCGAGAACGTCCATGGCGATGATCGAATCCTTGAAGTGAAAATGCCCGGATAACCTATCCTCCCGGTGTTTTTCTGGCAAGAGGCGGGCCCGCCGGGGCGAGACTTTTGACAGCGATTAAATGGCACAGTATGAACTCTCAAAATGGGAATGGCGTTTCTGGCGGCTCGTTCGGGGAGGTGGCGTTAGGTAGTGGTTTTCAAGGTGCCTTCTACGGCACCTTCAACGCAACCCCGAACGGCACCTCGTCGCTCTTTATCCTTAGTGACCTTGCTGCCCAAATCAACATGCATCTGCGGTCAAGCCATTTTCAATAAGTGTAATTCTAATTTTTCTTGACACCTTACCGTGTTAGGAGTATATGCCTAGCAATACTTCGGATCGTACTCGTGCGCCGGAACCATCTCTCCTTAGTGATCGTCAGGTCTCAGTCGAGCACAACATCCAAGAGGAATGGCAAGGTTAAGACCGTCGAGACGTTTTCCTGGTTCAGATGGGCGAGTTAACCGTCCTCATCGACAGTAATGACATTCAGGTCCAGTGAGCGGATACCCGGAACATAAAATGTTTAGAAGCATCGAGCATTTTCAATCCGACCACGGATTTCGAAAGGACGGCGTCATGAGGCGGGCCCGCCGGGGCGTCTCTCTTGACAGAAGATGAGTGAGCCCGCATATACTTTTGCAAATAGACTTTGGGGCCGTAGCTCAGTTGGGAGAGCGCCACGTTCGCAACGTGGAGGTCGGGAGTTCGATTCTCCTCGGCTCCACCAATACCTTCTAGTTGCCCGTCAAGGGGTTAGAGCATGTCCAGGTCGTACAGAATTAAGAGTAACGTTTACACTCGACTACTGATTCAGGTTTTTTCGGAAAGCTCCTGATTTAGCGCGGCGATCGTTCCGGGCGGCGGCACTTCGGTCAGATTCAATACCGGCATCAGTTCGCGTAGTTGGTCGTGATAACCACGAACACCACTTTCCAGATCGGACAGGAAAAAATCTTCGAAGGCGCTCGAGCGCATGCCCTCCCAGGACCATTTGATCAATTGAATATCTTCTTCTCCCGTTACCCGGCCAATGCGCTTGTTCAGGTACCGGGTTGCCCGCATCTGACGGCTGTCATCTTTGCTGGCGAAGGATTGACCGCGTATCGCGCTGCGGCGGGTGGCGAGCGGAAGAAACTGGTAAAAATTCACCATATCCGGCGTCAACTCGAGCACGGAAGTGGGAAATAACCCATGATAAATCCAGGCTCGACGATGACTTTTAGGCAGATGCGTCGCTTCGGGAAGCAGCTTGATATAATTCCGGATACTCCATAACCGTCTTTCCCTGTCGTCATCGAAGGTTCCGACTGCTCTTGCAAGATTACCTTCAAAAACCTCATCAAAATAGTTTGGGCCGTAGAGATCCTGAAGGCTGGGGTGGGCCATCGCTACGTGGTAGCCCTCATTGTCAACGTCTACCTGGGCTTTCCAGTTGACGTCCATTTCGAAGCGCCAGGCCTTGTCGTGCGGGAGCATGTCCCCGATACGGTAAGAAGCGATCTCGTTTTCCAGCGGTGCCATTGTTTCGGCGACCGAGGGACCACCGCCCGCGAAGCGGACAAACACCATTCCATGCCAGATTTCCATCTCGATTGGCTTTAGCCCAAGCTTTGATTTGTCTATTTCGGGGAACGACTGGGGCTTTGCGACAGACCGCAACCCACCATCCAGATTGTAGCCCCATCCATGGAACGGACAGGAGATAACCTTGCCACAATTTCCCTGTTGCTGAGCGACGATGCGTGATCCGCGATGCCGGCACAGATTGTGGAAAGCGCGAATAACGCCATCGTTCCCGCGAACAACGAGGGCGCGCTCATCGGCAACATCGAAGGTCGTGAAATCACCGGAATTGGGGATCGCATTAACGTGATCGACAAGCAGCCAGTTTCGGCGGAACACCAGTTCCTTTTCGAGCTCGGTTATCTCGTCGTTATCGTAGGCCCAGGCGGGCAACCCGCCACGGCACATATTTTCCGTATTCACATGTTTAGCCGATTGATGCCGCATTTCGAGTTCATCCTCAGTGGAAGTTCATTTAATTTGGGTTTTCTGTTGCTTTGGCCCCACTCTAAACGAATGAAAGCCGTTGGTCATCCTTCTTAGAAAAACATCCCGAAGTGGCTGAGGCTGTTGAAGAACTCAGTTGTCATCGCCTTTAGAACTTGATTCCCTATTCCTGGATGTTTTGGAGAAGGAGCACGGCGATGATGGGGCCAGCAGTTGGTGGGCAGGACCGACTTTTCTATGAGTTCAATCTTGACGACCGCGCCGACACTGAACAAAACCCTTGCAAACGGGGAGCCACCCACACAGGACATCGTAAAAACGCAGACAATAGAGAATTTATTCTGGAGCGGATTAACAGCGGCGGTTTTTTAATCCTGCCCTTCAATACGCTCCATATCCTCGTCACTGAGGCCGAAGTGGTGTCCAATTTCGTGGATCAGGACGTGGCGGACAAGATGGTTCAAGTCTTCGCCGCTGTCGCTCTGGTATTCCAGAATGGGGCCGCGGTAGAGGGTGATCATATCGATGTCGTTTGCGCTCGCTGTGATGCTTTTCTGATCCAGCGACACGCCATAATACAATCCCAGCAAATCAAAAGGCGAAGACAGGCCCAGGGTGGCCTGGGTTTCACTGTCGGGGAATTCCTCGACCCGGATGACGACGTCGTCCACATGGGCGAGCAATTCGCCGGGCACGGTTTTCAGGGCCTCGGCGGCGATGGCCTCTATTTCATCCAGTGATGGTGCTTTCATGGCTTTACTTTAGCCACCAGAGGCACCACTTGGCTATCAAAGGAGAGAGCCCATGAGCGATAAACTGAACGCCACAGACAGGGACGCCGGGATCGCCAGTCTTGATGACTGGGTACTGGCCAGCGACCGGGAGGCGATTTTCAAATCCTTTAGCTTCAAGAATTTTGCTGAGGCCTTTGCCTTTATGACCCGTGTCGCCATCCAGGCCGAAAAGTGGGACCACCATCCCGAATGGTTCAACGTTTATAACCGGGTCGACATCACCCTTTCCAGCCACGATGTGGACGGCTTGTCGACGCGCGACCTCAAACTGGCGCGCTTTATCGATGGAATTTAGAGAGGTGCCATTCTAAGCGCCCCGTCCAGGCGCACCACCTCACCATTCATCATGGCGTTTGAAACCATGTGCAGGGCAAGGCTCGCGAATTCGTCAGGACGCCCAAGCCGTGACGGGAATGGCACTGACGCACCGAGCGCCTGTTGCACTTCATCAGATAAACCAAACAGCATGGGCGTGCCAAAGATACCCGGCGCAATGGCCAGAACCCTGATCCCGGAACGTGAAAATTCCCGCGCCGCCGGAAGCGTCAATGAAACGATGCCGCCTTTCGAGGCGGCGTAGGCGGCTTGCCCGATCTGGCCTTCATAAGCCGCGATTGAGGCGGTGTTGATGATCACGCCGCGCTCGCCCGTATCAAGTGGTTCCAGTTCCTTGATGGCGGCGGCGGCGAGGCGCATCATGTTGAAGGTGCCGATCAGGTTAATGTTGATGACCCGGGCGAAATCGTCCAGCGCCATCGGCCCGTCACGGCCAACAATTTTGCCGGGGGTGCCGATTCCGGCGCAATTTATCAGGATACGGGCCGGGCCGTGGGCTTCGCTTGCCGCCAGAACGGCTGCTTCAGCACTGGCCGCGTCAGATACATCACAGGCAAGCGCCAAGGCGTTCTTGCCGTACGGTTCGGCGCATTCAGTCGCGGCTTCAAGGTTGAGGTCAACAAAGGCGACCCGGGCACCGGCCTTGGCCAACGCCTCCCCTGTCGCCCGGCCAAGGCCGGAAGCGGCACCGGTAACGATGGCGGCTTGGTCCGTAACGTTCATGTCAGTCTCTCCAGATAGGGTGATAATCTCTTAACACAGGTTGGTATTATGTTCTGATATCTCCTATAAATAACAGGGATTCTGTTGGGATAGGGACCGCGCCTACATGGATATTGCGACATTACTTGGGTTGGTTATGGGAACTGGCGTCGTCATTGCCGCCATTCTGGTTGGCTCTGACCTGGTTATCTTTCTCAATCTACCGGGATTTTTGATCGTCGTCGGCGGCACCTTTGCTGCGACCCTGGTCAAGTTTCCCATTTCAAAGGTTTTTGTCGCCTTCAAGGTTGGCATGAAAGCCGCCTTCACGGTCGACCAGAACGACGCCCTCAGCCTTGTCGAAATCGCCATCAGCCTGGCCAAGAAAACCCGCAAAGGCGGTCTACTGGCGCTTGAAGGGGTCGACATCGATAACGACTTCATGAAAAAGGGAATCCAGCTTTGCGTTGACGGACTGGCGCCAGAAGTCGTCCGTAAGACCTTGACCTCTGAAATGCATCAAACGATCCGCCGCAACGAAGAAGGTTCTAAAATTTTTCGCGGCATCGGTGACGCGGCCCCGGCCTTCGGCATGATCGGCACCCTGGTCGGGCTTGTGCAGATGCTGGCCAACCTGTCAGACCCATCGTCCATTGGCCCGTCCATGGCCGTTGCCATGCTGACAACCCTATACGGGGCGGTCATCGCCAACCTGATTGCCCTGCCTATTGCCGATAAACTGGAATCGCGGGTTGCCGATGAAGAAAATATTGCGGCCCTGATTATCGACAGCGTGCTTGAAATTCAGGCCCAGACCAATCCCAATGTGCTGGGCGAGTTGCTGCAAGTTTATTTGCCCGCGCACCTGCGCGATCATCTTGGTGAAGAGGGCGGTGAGGGATAGAGCATGAGTGAGAAGAAGCCCCCCGCCGGTGCGCCTTTGTGGATGACGACATTTGCCGACCTGATGTCCCTGCTTCTGACTCTGTTCGTGTTGATGCTGACGTTCGCCAAAATGGATGTGGAGAAATACCAGCAATTGGCCGGATCCATGAAAAATGCCTTCGGTGTCCAGTATTTGAAAAAACTCGCCGGGATCATCGAAGAAGACGGTGGCCCCATGGGGGTGACGACAAAAAGCAAAGTCCCCAAGGCGGTGGTTGAATTGCAAATTGATGACACCATCGGCGAAAACAAACCCGTGGTTAAGGAAACAAAGGACAATCTGGCCGAATCCGTCAGCCAGGCCGTCGCCGATCAGATATCCCAGAAGATGGCCAATGTTGAGGAACGCGAAGGCGAGGTTATCGTCCGCTTTCCCGGCAAATTCGCCTTTCCTTCGGGTACTGAAACGCTGACATCGGAATTTCTTATCGCCCTGAACAATCTGGCCACGGTGATCAATAAAAACGAAGGCGACATTATTATTGCCGGTCACACAGACGACAGGCCGATCAAAACCACCCGCTTCCGCTCTAATTGGGATTTATCAGCGGCGCGCGCAAACTCGGTCGTCCACTATCTGCTCGAATTCACCACCGTCGAATCGTCGCGTCTTGCGGCCATGGGTTACGCCGACAGTCGCCCGCTGGTGCCCAATGACACGGAAGAAAACCGCGCACTGAACCGTCGTGTCGAGGTCATTTTCCGAAAGGCTAATTCTGCCAAGAAACCCCCGGCAGATGACGAAGGCGCGGGGCAATCACCGACAAACAACACCACAATCCCGGCTAGTCAGTAGACTTTTCGTTCTCAACCGCGGGCACCAGATTTGCCTGCACCGAGCGGAAAAGTCTCGCCTGCCGGGATTCCCGGTGGGCCGTATACAAGGCCGCGGAAAAGATGATCGCGGCACCCAGCCAGGTCCAGATATCGGGACTTTCAGCAAAAAACAGATATCCCAGGATGGCCGCAAAAATCAGCCGCGAGAAATCAAACGGCAGAACTGCCGATACGTCGGTCGCGGCAAAGGCCCGCGCCATCGCAATTTGACCGATGGTCGCGAACAGGCCAAGCGCGACAAACCACAGATAGTCAACGGGCTGGGGCGTGGACCAATGGAACAGGGCAGGGACCAGGGACATGGGGGTCATGATCATCCCCATGAACAGAACAATTGTGCTGGGCGTTTCGGTGCGGCTCAGGGATTTAATCGATAGGGCGGCCATGGACATAGACGCCGAGGCGAGAAGAACCAGACCCGCGCCAAGCCCGATATCGATTCCATCGGGGCGAACAATGACCAGTGCCCCGATCAGGCCCGCCACCGTCGCCGCCCAGCGCCGCACCCGCACCGTCTCGCCAAGAAACAGCGCCGCCCCAATGGTCGCAAAAAGCGGGGTCGTAAAGCTGAGCGCCGTCACCTCGGCAATCGGCATTAGCGAGACCGCAACGAACCAGCATAACATCGCCACCAGCCCAATGGATGAACGAAAGATGTGCATGGGTAGACGCTCGGTCTTCAACACCGAGAAGCCGACCCGAAACAGCCACGGCAGCATGAACATCAAACCAAACAGATTGCGGAAGAATGCCAACTCGAACGGATGCATTGACCCCGACATTTTGCGGATAATGGTTGTCAGGCTTGCAAAACTGGCGGCAGCAAGAATCATCCAAAGAGGCCCGCGCAAGGGACCCGAAAGATCCGGTACATCACTTTTGTGTTCAGCTGCTTGCGTCATGGGCGCCAGACTATTGCGCGTTTAGGATTCTGGCCAGCCCCGTTTCGACATGGCTGCCTTGCGTACGCGCCTCTGGCAGAACATACTCTGAAAAAATATCACCGTTTTGGAGGCATACCCTTGCAACAACCACTCTGGCAACCCGGCGAAGACCGCATCCGCAACACCAATATCAGCGCTTTTGCCCGCGCCATTGAAAAAGACTGGGGCATTAACGTCGGTGATTTTGACGGCCTTTACGAATTTTCCATAACCGAAATTGACAAGTTCTGGCTGTCGCTAAAAGATTTCGGCGGCGTCATCGCTGAAACCTGGGGTGAGAGCGTCCAGGAAAATCCCGGCCGTATGCCCGGAACCCGCTTTTTTCCCGACGCCCGTTTGAACTTCGCAGAAAACCTGTTGCGCAGGCGCGACGATACTGAAGCCCTGGTCTTTCGCGGCGAGGACAAGGTTAACCGCCGCTTGAGCTTTAGCGAACTTTACGACCAGGTCTCGCTGGTCCGGCAAGCCCTGCTTAACATGGGGGTGACGTCAGGAGACAGGGTCGGCGCTTACCTTCCCAACATGCCAGAGGCCATCATCGCGATGCTGGCGACGTCGTCGATAGGCGCTATCTGGTCGTCATGCTCGCCGGATTTTGGCGTTAAGGGTGTGCTCGACCGTTTCGGTCAGATCGAGCCTAAGGTGGTCTTCGCCGCCGAGGGCTATCACTACAACGGCAAGTCCCACGACTGTCTGGAAAAACTGGCCGACATCATCAGCGCCTTGCCCAGCGTCGAAAAAACCGTGATCGTTCCCTACACCCGCGAGGACCCTGCAATTGATTGTGTGAGGAATGCCGTCTGGCTGAGCGATTTCACAAATCCTTATCAGGCAGCTGACATCGACTTTCAACGCTTCGCCTTTAACCATCCCCTTTATATTATGTATTCTTCGGGCACCACAGGCGCACCGAAGTGCATTGTTCACGGCGCTGGCGGCTCCCTGCTGCAGCACATCAAAGAGCACCAGCTTCACTGTGACATCAAACCCGGGGACAGAGTCTTCTATTTCACCACCTGCGGCTGGATGATGTGGAACTGGCTGGTCACGGCGCTGGCCTCGCAGGCAACGCTGATCCTGTATGACGGATCGCCTTTTTATCCTGACGGCAACGTTTTGTTCGATTATGCCGACGCCGAAAAAATGACCCTGTTTGGGACATCCGCCAAATTCATCGACGCCGCCATCAAAGCCGAGCTGGAACCGGCGAAAACCCACTCCCTTGATAGTGTCCGCCTGATTTGTTCGACCGGCTCGCCGCTGGCACCCGACGCCTTCGCTTGGGTTTATGACCATATTAAAGCTGACGTGCACTTGGCTTCAATCGCCGGCGGCACTGATTTGATGGGCTGCTTTATGTTGGGCAACCCGACCGGGCCTGTCTGGAAAGGCGAAATTCAGGCCCGCGCCCTGGCCATGGCGGTTGATGTTTTCGATGATGACGGAAAACCCATTCGCGGCGACAAGGGCGAGCTTGTCTGCACCAAACCGTTTCCATCCATGCCCATCGGTTTTTACAGGGACGATGACGGCAGCAAATATCACAGCGCTTATTTCGAGCGCTTCGACAACGTTTGGTGTCACGGCGACTATGTGGAGCTGACCGAGCACGGCGGGGTAATTATCTATGGCCGCTCGGACGCCACCCTGAACCCGGGCGGCGTCAGGATCGGCACAGCTGAAATCTACCGGCAGGTCGAAAAACTTTCCCAGGTCGTCGAAGCCATCGTCATCGGCCAGCAATGGGATAACGACGTCAGGGTCGTGCTGTTCGTGGTGTTGCGTGAAGGACTGAAACTGGACGACGAACTGATCAACCTGATTCGCCTGGAAATTCGCGCCAACTGCACTCCGCGCCACGTTCCGGCCAAAGTTATTCAGGTCAGCGATATTCCGCGGACAAAATCAGGCAAAATCACCGAACTGGCGGTCCGCGATGTCATCCATAATCGCCCGGTCAAAAACAAGGAAGCCCTGGCCAACCCCGAAGCGCTGGAGCTGTTTCTGAACCTGCCGGAACTTCAGGAATAAGACGGGGTCACGTTACCTGTTGGCGCGCGTTTCCGCCAAAAGACAAAGAATTTCATACATTAATGTGGCCCCGACCAGGGCCGTGTTGCCGCTGGGGTCTGATGGCGGGGCGACCTCGACAATGTCGCCACCGATCAGGTTCAGGCCGCGCAAACCACGCAACAGGGTCTGCGCTTCAATGGTGGTGATGCCGCCGATTTCGGGGGTGCCGGTTCCAGGCGCATAAACCGGGTCGAGGCCGTCAACATCGAAAGAAATATAGGTCGGCCCGTCGCCGACAACCCGTCTGGCTTCGGCGATCACCGCCTCTACCCCGAGCTTTGTGAACTCCTCCATGAAAATAACCCGCATCCCGTTCTCAAGGGAGTAATCCCATCCTTCAGGACTGTTCTGGGCGCCGCGAATACCGATTTGAACCGTCCGCTCGCCATCCAGAAGACCGTCTTCATGGGCCCGGCGGAAGGGGGTGCCGTGCATGAATTTGGAACCCTGAAACTGATCCCAGGTATCGGTATGGGCATCAATATGAATAAGCCCCAGCGGTGCCTCTTTGGCGATCGCCTTGAAGATCGGATAAGTTACGGAATGATCGCCGCCAGCGCTTAAAGGGACAACCCCGGCGGCGTGAACACGGGCGTAGAATGCCTCGATATCACGGACAACGGCATCATGATCGAACACCCCGTCAAACGTTACATCACCGATATCGGCAATTCTGCAAAGATCATAAGGATTGATTTTGCTGACATGATGGATCGAGCGCATCATGCTTGACTGGTTGCGCATTTCACGCGGCCCGTGACGGGCCCCGGCCCTGTTGGTCACGGCCCCGTCATAGGGCACCCCGATCAGGGCAATATCAAGCCCGGCCGGGTCCGGCTGGTAGGGGGTACGCATAAAGGTCGGCACTCCCATATAGCGCGGCAGTGACATTTGGTTTTGATCAGTGGACATTGGTTTAAGCCATTCCTTCAGGAGTCAGTCATTGAACCAACCTATCGCCATTAAATCACCCCTGAAAGGATTTATCCTTGGCGACGACAGCGGCGAAGCGCGCCTCGGTTTCTTTTGCCTCGACCTTCAACCAGTCCCTGAAGGCGACAATCTTGGGGCGTTTGGCCGATGCCTTGGGGTAAACGGCGCAATAAACATGATGCCCCTCAAGATCAATATCGAAGGGTTTGATCAGCAAGCCAGCAGCCAGATCATCGACGATCAACACCGAGCGGCCCAGGGCCACACCCTCGCCGGCCACAGCCGCCTGCTGGACAAGATAGGAGTGGGAAAACGAAGGTCCGCGTGAAACATCCATGCCGCTAATCCCCGCGACCTCTGACCACACCCCCCAGTCATCGCGCATGTCGTCATGTAACAGGGGAAAGCGGACAAGATCGGCGAGACTGTTCAGGGGGCCAAATTTTTCAAGCAACGACGGGCTTAACACCGGAAACATGGTTTCCTTCATCAGCACTACTACCTCCATACCTGGATACGGGCCGGAACCATATCTGAAGGCCATGTCGAAACCGCCGGAGGTGAAATCAACGACCTGATCGGTGGTCGAGATCCGTACATCAATGTCCGGATGAAGGCTGCGGAATTTTCCAATTTTAGGGACCAGCCACGACGCCGCGATTGAATCCAGTGTACTGAGATTCAATACCCCGGCCTGATCCCGCTCGAACAAACGCTCAATGGCATCGGCAATGGTATCGAAGGCGCTGCCCAAATCCGGATACAGCGCCTGTCCCTCGTCTGTCAGCAAAAGCGAGCGGTTAACGCGGCGAAACAGGGCCAGGCCGAGGTTTTCCTCAAGCCCCTTGACCTGATGACTGATGGCCGCCTGGGTGACGTTCAGTTCGGCCGCCGCGCGGGTAAAACTGAGATGGCGGGCGGCCGCCTCAAAGGCCTTCAAAGAATTGAGCGGCGGCATACGTCGAGACATGATTCTTACCTTAAAAACTTAATGATAATGTATCGATACAATTCTAATTTTATCTGCTAACTATTTGTATTTATGTATAATTCATTAATTAATTTTATTTTTTAAATAAGTTTTTCTAATCTAAATATGAGAAAAGATCGTTTGTCGTCAAGCTTTAATAGAGATATTTGTAGGGTCATCAATTAACGATTAACCCGAAAGTCTGAAGGAGGACGCCATGACCACATCAATCCTGAAAAACCACAAGCAAGACGTGGCGACCAACGCCCTGGAGCGTATCGCCGTGTTCATCGAAACCACCCCCGACCGGCTGCTCAAGACGCTCTACTCCTGGCAGACACGAATCAGCGACCGCCGCCACTTGCGTGAACTTGATGAGCGTATGTTGGTTGATATCGGCTTAGATCGCGTAGATATTGAACGCGAAGCTGGAAAGCCTTTCTGGCAAAATTAACAAGCGAGGTCGCGTGAACATTTTTCTTCTTTACGCTGGAACCGTCCTGATCTGGGGCTCGACCTGGCTGGTCATCAAATACCAGCTGGGTCTTGTCGCGCCTGAAGTGTCGGTTACCTACCGCTTCGCGCTGGCCGCCGCCATCTTGCTGGTTTATTGCTTCGCCACATCAAAACGCATGCGTTATGGCCTTAGGGATCATCTGGGCATGGCGGCGCTCGGGTTATTTTTGTTTTCGGCCAATTATTTTGTCTTTTATCTGGCCACCTATGACCTGACCACCGGGCTGATTGCCGTGGTATTTTCCGGCATCGTCGTCACCAACATTATTTTTGGCGCTTTGTTCCTGGGAAATCCGATCAGGCCCCGCGTCGCCCTGGGCGCTGCTTTTGGCATTGCCGGACTGGCATTGGTCTTCTTGCCTGAAATCCTTACTTTCGACCTTGCCAACAAGGGTTCCCGGGGCTTGTTGCTATCCGTTGCCGGCACTCTGTTGGCATCGGTCGGCAATATGGCGTCGGCCTCCAACCAGCGCCGGGGCCTGCCCGTTGTGCAGGCTAACGCCTACGGCATGACTTACGGGACAATCTTCATGTTTGCATTCGCGCTGATCGGCGGTTCCCATTTTAATTTTGACAGCGCACCGCTTTATGTCGGCTCGCTGTTATATCTGGCCGTGTTTGGTTCGGTTTTCGGCTTCGGTTGCTACCTGACCCTGATCGGCCGCATTGGCCCTGACAAAGCGGCTTACGCAACAGTTTTATTCCCCCTTATTGCCCTTGCCCTGTCGACCGTCTTCGAGGGTTATCAATGGTCAGGCGAGGCCATCGTCGGTATGGTTCTGGTGCTTTTTGGCAATGTCCTTGTATTGAGCCGCAAACGCAGCCAAATAACTGTAGAAGCATCAGCCTGAAATTTTAGGTCCAAGCGTCATGTTGTCGTCCCTTCGCCAGAATACCACCGTTTTGATCATCACAGCCGCCGTGGTTATCAGCCTGACCATGGGCCTGCGCAGTACCTTCGGGCTTTTCCAGACACCCATTGGCCTTGATCTGGGTTTCACCCGTACTTCTTTTGGCTTCGCCATGGCCATGCAGCAGTTGCTATGGGGAATGTTTCAGCCGTTTTGCGGCATGGCCGCCGATCGGTACGGCAGTGGCCGGGTGCTGGTCATCGGCGCTTTGGCGTACATGGCCGGTCTTTTGGTGATGTCAGGATCGAGCGGCATTATCAGCTTTAATATCGGCGCCGGATGGTTGATCGGTTTTGGTTTGTCGGCGACCAGTTTCTCCGTCGTCCTTGGCGCCCTCGGCCGCATGGTTAAACCGGAAAATCAAAGCGTCGCTTTTGGCATCGCCACTGCCGGTGGATCCGTCGGTCAGTTTATCATGGCCCCCATCGGCCAGAACCTGATCGCCAGTCAGGGTTGGTCAAACGCGCTTGTCGTGATGGCCCTGATCGCCTTGTTGATGGCAGTGTCAGGATTTTTCCTGCAAAGCAAGGCTGGCGACGAAGTACGGCTCGGCGGAGCGGCGACTGAAACATCTGATCAAACCATCAAGCAGGCATTAATCGAAGCCTGGGGCGACAAAAGTTATCGTTACCTGACGCTTGGCTTTTTTGTCTGCGGCTTTCAGGTCGCCTTCATCACCATTCATCTGCCGGCCTATCTTCAAGACCTTGGTATGAACCCAGGCGTCGGCGCGACCTCGCTGGCCCTGATCGGTTTTTTCAACATCATCGGCACCTACAGCTGCGGTGTCATGGGGGCGAAATTTCCAAAACGATACCTTCTGAGCTTGCTTTATTTCCTGCGGGCGATTGTCGTGATGATTTTTCTGATCATGCCAAAGACCGACATGGCGGTTTATCTGTTCGCCTCCTCCATGGGGTTGTTGTGGCTGGGAACGGTACCGCTAACCAGTGGTGTGGTCGCCCAGATTTTCGGCCCGCGCTTTATGTCGACCTTATTTGGATTTGTCTTTTTCAGCCATCAGCTCGGCAGCTTTATCGGTGTCTGGCTGGGCGGCTATCTGTTTGATCAGACCGGCAGTTATGATGGTATCTGGTATGGTTCTGTCGGGCTCGGCATTGCCGCCGCCCTGCTGCATCTTCCGATTGTCGAACAACCATTGCAGCGGTCCAAGGCTCCAGCCTAATATCCCTAACGCGAAATAAAAGGGAAGACGATTGCTATGCGCGGTTATTTTGGCGTCGGGGTAGAAGGCATTTCCAAAGCAATGAACGTCGGTTCGATTTTTCGCACCGCCCACGCCTTTGGTGCAGGCTTTGTCTTTACCGTTCAGGCTTCATACGCGCGTGGCGAAGGCGGGCGGGCCGATACCTCAAGCGCACTGGATCATACACCGTTCTACGAATTTCCCGATCTGGCCGCCATGGTGTTGCCCGAAAAGTGCTCCCTTGTCGGCGTTGAGCTAACCCCACAATCCATTGAATTGCCAAGCTTCCATCATCCGGCCAAAGCCGCCTATATCCTTGGCCCGGAACGATCGTCCCTGTCACCGGAAATGACGGAACGCTGTGAATTTGTTATCAAGATACCAATGCAATTCTGCGTCAACGTTTCCATCGCAGCCGCCATTGTCATGTACGACCGGGTGCAAAGCCTTGGCCGTTTTCAACGCCGTCCTGAACGGCCCGGCGGCCCGGCCGAAGCCTTGCCCGATCCGGTTTTCGGAGAACCCAAATTTCGCGATCAGGCGGACAAGTTCCTGTCCAGACCGCCCCAGGATGTCCATCCGCAGGAACAAGACTGAGTCATGCCGCGTGGCGCAACCTTTCTGGCGGGAAAAAGACGTTCGCCGTTGTGCCTTTTCCAAACTCACTATCCAGCTCGAACGTTCCGCCATGCACCTCGACCAGGGCGGTCACGATGGGAAGTCCAAGTCCGGTTCCCGTGTGACCATCTTGCACATTGGGACGAGCCTGCGAGAAACGTTCCAGCACCCGCTCGATATCATTTTTGTCGATGCCAATGCCGGTATCCTTAACGTAGATGCAAAGCCTGCCATCGTCTTCCATGCGCATGCCCAGCGTCACCGTGCCACCGGCCTTGGTAAACTTGATGGCGTTGATTGTCAGGTTGGACAGGATTTGATTGAAAGCGCGGGCATCGGCAGATAGCAACGGACAACCATCCAGGGCTTCGCCTTTAAGAATAACGCCCTTTTTTTCTGCCCTTAGCCCATGCAGATGCAGACTTTGGTTGATCATGTCCCGGGGGTCGAAGGTTTCTTCCTGCATCTCCAGCTTGCCAGCTTCAATTTTGGAAAGATCAAGAACATCGGATATCAATTCAAGCAGGTGAATGCCGCTTTCATGAACATCCTTGACATATTCGCGGTACTTGTCGGAACCCAGTGGGCCAAATATTTCAGCCTGCATGGCTTCGGAAAATCCTATGATGGCGTTTAAGGGGGTGCGGAGTTCATGGCTCATATTAGCCAGAAATTCCGACTTCGCCTGATCGGCAACCTCGGCCTGTTCCTTGGCATTCCTTAAATCGAATTCCGTGCGAACCTGTTCGGCCACCTTCTCCATCAACGTGTCATTGAGTTTTAAAAGCTCCGCCGTTCTCTCGTCGACACTCTGCTCCAGTTGATGGCCGGAAACCCTCAATCGTTCAATTAGTTCAAGATTTTCATAACGAAGGGCTATGGATCTGATTTGTTGGCTATTGAGAGATCGGGCAAAGGTCGCAATGAGCAGGAAGAAGATCACACTCATGCCGGCCGCAGCCATATGCTGGCTGTCTGCCATCATTAAAAAGCTGATAATAATTCCCGTCATGGCCGGAGCCACAAAAGCAAAGAAAGCCGGCAGGAAGGACGCATTGGGAGCCAGGGCCATGGCGCTCAGGCCAAAAATGGCAATGGCCAAAATCATACCGAAATCATGGGCCCCCATCAGGAGCAGGACGACCCCTGTACCACCCCACACCAATCCGCTGACAAATGAAGTTGCCGAAAACATCAACCCCCATTTAAAGATTTCCTCAACTGGTGGATTGATGGCATGAAAGCGTTTCAGCAATAGTCCTCGTGCCACGACGACACTGATATTGAGGGCTATGAAACTGAACAAAATCCAGTCGGCGACGTTTCCATATAAAGTCGCAGCAAAGAACAGGGAAATGGCGATAAGCCGGTATTTGCCCCAGCGGCTGAAGCCGAAAAGCAATCTGATCCGGTCAGCCTGTGTAACATCCACAGGATTTGGTTGTTGATCTTCCTCGCTCAACGGCTGCTTCTGCCAAGTGAGGATGCCGCCTTCACAACACCAACCGGTTCACCCATTGCGTTTGTCACCACAGGTTCGATCAGCCCCTTCAGCACAGCCGAAATGGTTTTGTCAAAAATTCCCAATCGACCAAGGACTGCCGCCATGGCAACTTCCGATGCGCGGGTAGCACCATCGTCAATCTTCAGCGCAACACCAAGACCAAGCCCCGGCAGAATCGCCCCATACACGCCTTCCGCTCCGGTCTTGACCAGGGCCGGGCCGTAGGGACCGTTTCTTGTTGCCTCGATAACGATGGTGTCGAAGCGGCGATGACCAGCGACCATTAACGGCTGCGCAACAATAGCTGCGGTAATGCGCCGGGCCGCAGCCGCACGTTCCGTCGGTAACGAGGCGGGGCTGGCCATGCAGGCAAACCCGCGCGCCATGGCGTTAAGCGGCATGGCAATCACCGGAATGCCGCAGCCATCACAGCCCCGGGGCGCTGCAGATAGATCAATGTCAGCAATTTCCTCTAGAATGCCAAGGATTCTGCGCTGGACCGGATGGTCGGCGCTGATATAGCCCTTCGTTGGCTCGCCCATGTGCAGGGCCGTCGTGAGGAACCCGGTATGTTTACCCGAACAGTTATTGTGGGCACGGGTCAATTTTGTTTCCTTGCGTATCAGCTCTTCGTTGACCGATTTCTCAATGGAACCCATTGATCCGCATTCCAGATCAGACGCACTTAAACCAAGACGTGCAAGCCAACCCTCAACAACTTCCATATGTTCAGGGCCGGAGCTATGGGACGCACAGGCAAGAGCAAGTTCCTGTTCACTGACATCAAAATGATCGGCCGCCCCTGTTTCAACCAGGGCCAGGGACTGCATCGATTTAATGGCCGAACGTGGCAACACCGGCGCATCAACATTGCCCCATTTTTCTATGACTTTTCCTGCCCTATCGACAATCGCGATAGCACCGCGGTGATGGCTTTCCACACCATCGCCACGGGTCACTTCGACCAGTATCGGATTTTGTTCGTTGCTTTTCATAATGTGGGAACTATGTGCCATTTTTATGAGAGTCTTGGCAAGGTGGGTAAGCGGGGTTATCACTATCTTTATGAAAAAAATACTGTTTGCAATTTTTTGTCTGAGCGGGGTGGTGTTTACGACCTCCTTTGCGCAATCCCAGGATACAAACCTGATCGATGTGTTTGGTGACTGGAGCGCCTTCGCGCTCAAGCAGGATGGTGGGCCGGTCTGCTACATTGGCAGTGTTCCGATAAAATCCACTGGAAAATATAGCAAACGAGGCGATGTCCTGTTTCTGGTCACGCACCGCCCCGCTGCAAATGCCAACGGTGTCGTTAATTTTCAGTCCGGCTACACCTTTAAGCCCGGTATCGATGCTTTATTGATTATTGGCAAAACGATGTACAAATTGTTTACCGAAGGCGAGGACGCCTGGGCCTTTGATTCCAAGTCCGACATGGCCATCATAAACGCCCTGATCAGGGGTGCGCAGATGGTTGTCAAAGGCACCTCTTCACGCGGCACCGAAACCACGGATACCTTCTCCCTAAAAGGTTTTACCGCCGCCTACAAAGCCGCCAGCAAAGCCTGTAAAATATAGAAACCCTTCATTTTTCCTTGGGTTCTCTGCAAAAGCCGCTATATCAACAGCGTGATGAGCACAAACAACACCCCGAAATCGTCCCTGATTGGGCTCGATCGTAACGAGCTTACCACCGCCCTTGAGGAGATCGGTGAGAAGCCCTTTCGCGCCAAGCAGCTTTGGCACTGGATGTATTATCAGGGCGAGACCGACTTTTCCGCCATGACATCAATCGCCAAGCCCTTGCAAGCCAAATTGGCCGAACATTTCATTGTTGGACGTCCAGGTTTGAGCCGCGAGCAGACGTCCAGGGATACGGCCCGAAAATGGCTGCTCAAGTTCGATGATGGCAACGAAGCCGAAACGGTGTTCATCCCCGAAGATGGCCGCGGCGCGCTGTGCCTGTCATCGCAAATTGGCTGTACCCTGACCTGCACGTTTTGCCATACCGGCACCCAGCGCCTGGTTCGCAACCTTACGGCTGCCGAAATTGTCGGCCAGATCATGGTGGCCCGGGATTCTTACGGTGAATGGCCTTCGCCTGCAAGCGATCGACGGTTTTCCAACATCGTCATGATGGGCATGGGTGAACCGCTGTTCAATTACGACAACGTCGCCAAGGCCCTTAAAATCATTATGGATGGTGAGGGGATTTCCATATCCAAGCGCCGCATCACCCTGTCGACATCCGGCGTCGTACCGTTGATCCGCAAGTGTGGTGCCGACCTTGGTGTTAATCTGGCAATCAGTCTGCACGCCGTCAGCGATGAACTGCGTAACCGGATCATGCCGATTAACAAGAAGTACCCCTTAAAGGAACTGCTTAAAGCCTGTCGGGAATATCCCGGTTCAAACAATGCCCGTCGCATCACCTTCGAATACGTCATGCTGAAAGGCATTAACGACTCCCCCGCCGACGCCCGCGAACTGGTCCGCATGGTTAAGGGGATACCGGCCAAATTCAACCTGATTCCCTTTAACAAGTGGCCGGGTGCCGAATTTGATTGCCCTGACGCCGCCACGATCAAGCGGTTTTCCAAAATTATTAACGATGGTGGATATTCCGCCCCCATCAGGGTGCCACGCGGCCGTGATATCCTGGCCGCCTGCGGACAACTGAAATCAGCCAGCGAGCACGAGAAGCTGTCACGCCTGAAAGCGCGCCGCGAAGCCGGCCTAGAAGACGATCACCATCCCTCCTGACATCATTCTTGAACTATCGTTCTAAAAAGCGTAGTCTGCGCCATGGCCAGAACAAAAGAATTTGATACCGATGATGTCGTTGCCAAGGCGATAGATGTTTTCTGGAGCAAAGGCTTCGAGGCGACCTCAATTAGCGATCTGGTCGAAGCGATGGGCATCAACCGGGGCTCTATCTACGACACCTTCGGTGACAAGGCGGGTTTGTTCGAGTTGGTGATTCAGCGCTATCAAATCGATGCACCATCGCAACGATTACTGGATAATGCTGAAACCGGTGACCCGCGCGAGGAAATTGAGATATTTTTCAATGCCTTGCTTGAACGCAGTGATTGTCCGGAGGGACTGCGCGGATGCCTGATAACCAACTCCATCACCGAACTGGCGGCTCGCGACACGAAGATGGCGGCCCACTTCAAAGCCGGGGTCAAGCGCATGGAAGATGCCTTTTTTACCTTGATCAAACGTGGCCAGGAAACCGGCGACATTTCCCCATGGCGTGAAGCCCGCACCCTCGCCCGCTCCCTGCTGGCTTCGGCGCAAGGCCTTATCGTTGTCTCAAAAGTCGAACCCGGCAAGGAAACGCTGGCCGATATTGCCGCCACGGCACTATCTTTACTGGATTAATTTTCTTATTAGAACGTTCGTTCCATTATTTTCTTGACTCGAGCATCTCTGCTCGCCAAAATGCCCTGACATTATGGAACGCTCATTCAAATTAAGTATCAAGCAGGGAACCCGCGTCATGAGTCATTTTAAATTACACACCGCCGAGACCGCCCCCGAAGGTTCAATTGAGGGTATCAACGCCGTGCAGGGCCGTTTTGGCTTCCTGCCCAATCTGCACGCCGTCCTTGCTGGATCACCCGCCGTTCTTAAGGCCTACAATACTCTTGGCGGCCTGATGGCGACCACGTCTTTCAGCCCGGCGGAACAGCAACTGTTGTTGTTGACCATCAGTGCCGTCAATGGCTGCGAATATTGCGTCGCCGCCCACACCATGGCAGGCAAGATGGCGAAGCTGGACGAGGGCGTTATAAATGCCATTCGTGATGATGGTGAAATCGGCGACGCAAAACTTGCCGCTTTGGCCCACTTCACCCGTGCCATGGTTGAAAAGCGCGGCTTTGTTTCAGATCAGGAAATCAGTGACGTTATGGCTGCCGGTTACAACAAGGATCAGGTTCTTGAAGTGGTTATGGCAACGGCCATGAAAACAATTTCCAACTACATCAATCACTTCGCCGAAACGCCGCTGGATGATGCCTTTTCCAAGGCGATCTGGCACGCCCCAAAATCCAAGGTCGCTTGAACACTGTTCATAAGCACCTTCCCGCTCCGCGCATCCCCCCTGGCGCGGGGCGGGTCTTTTTTTCAACAAGATTAATGTTATAAGGGAACCATGACCGCATCACCCCATAGCAAGGAACTGATCCTCGTTGCCGACCCCATGTGTTCCTGGTGCTGGGGTTTTGCCCCGGCGGTCAGTTCCATTCGTCAGCGTTATGGCGACAGGCTGGCCGTCACCCTGGTTGTCGGCGGCCTGCGGGCAGGCAACGACAAGATCATGGATGATGAATCGAAAAATTACATCCGCCATCACTGGCAGGAGGTCAACAAGGCGTCGGGCCAGCCCTTCGATTTTGATTTCTTCGAGCGTGACGACTTTATCTACGACACCGAACCGGCATGCCGGGCCTGCGTCACCGTGCGCGGCATCAAGCCCGAGGCGACCCTTAACTACCTGGAATTGTTGCACCGCAGTTTCTACGCCAACAATCAGGATATTACCGATACTTCCGTGCTCACCTCCCTCGCTGTCAGTCTTGGCATCGACGCTGAGCACTTTACTGCCGTCTTCCAGTCCGAAGAGGCGCGCGCCGCCACCTATGATGATTTTCAGGTCGCCCGCAATCTGGGTGTCACCGGCTTTCCGACCATCGTCGCCGTCGACAAGCCACCAAATGAAGACGGCGAGAGCCAATTCGCTTACCTGACGGTTGGCTACCGGCCTTTCGAAGCACTGGAGCCGATTCTCGAAGAATGGATGGCGGCTTAAGATATCTTGCTCCCCAGCCGCATTTGCCTATACTGCGCGCCCATTGAAATCCCTTTTTCTTGAAGGTTAAAAGCACATGAGCGCCGCTATTAAAAAAGTTGTCCTGGCCTACTCCGGTGGGCTCGATACCTCCGTCATTCTGCGCTGGTTGCAGGACACCTACAATTGCGAGGTCGTCACCTTTACCGCCGACCTGGGCCAGGGCGAGGAAGTCGAACCGGCCCGGGCCAAGGCCGAGATGATGGGCATCAAGGAAATTTACATTGAAGACCTGCGCGAAGAGTTCGTCCGCGATTATGTTTTTCCGATGTTTCGCGCCAATGCGCTTTATGAAGGAAGCTATCTGCTGGGCACCTCCATCGCCCGCCCGCTGATCGCCAAACGCCAGATCGAAATTGCCGCCGAGGTTGGCGCCGATGCCGTTTCCCACGGCGCCACCGGCAAGGGCAATGACCAGGTTCGCTTCGAGCTTGGATATTACGCGCTAAATCCGGATATCAAGATTATCGCTCCGTGGCGCGAATGGGATTTGAATTCCCGCACCAAGTTGATTGAATACGCGGGCCTGCATCAGATTCCAATCCCCAAGGACAAGCAGGGCGAGCCACCCTATTCGGCTGACGCCAATCTTTTGCATATTTCATGTGAAGGCAAGGCGCTGGAAGATCCGTGGATCGAAGCGCCCGAAGACGTTTACACCCGTTCGGTCTCGCCCGAAGCCGCGCCCGACAAGCCGACCTATATCGAGATGGAATTCGAGCACGGCGACCCGGTCGCCATAAACGGCGAAAAATTAAGTCCGGCCCAGCTTCTGACCAAGCTCAACAAATTGGGTGGCGACAACGGCATCGGCAGGAAAGATATCGTCGAGAACCGCTTCGTCGGCATGAAGTCGCGCGGCATTTACGAAACCCCCGGCGGCACCATCCTGCTTGAAGCTCGTCGTGGTATGGAAAGCATCACCCTGGATCGCAACGCGGCCCACCTGAAAGACGAAATGATGCCCCGTTACGCCGAATGCATCTACAACGGTTTCTGGTTCGCGCCCGAACGGATCATGATGCAGGCGGCCATCGATAAAGCCTCCGAAGTGGTCACCGGCACCGTCAGGGTCAAGCTTTACAAGGGCACCGTCGCCGTCGTCGGCCGAAAATCCCCCATGAGCCTGTACGACGAAGCCATCGTCACGTTTGAAGAAGACGACGTCTACGACCAACGCGACGCCGAAGGCTTCATCAAGCTGAATGCGCTTCGCTTAAGGTTGGGCAAGCGGTTGAAGGGCTAAG
>JACKQG010000876.1_pt2 | contig 27905 bp, 17 predicted proteins | sample 8237621 | NCBI WGS metagenome assembly JACKQG01 (sample SAMN15677084, study PRJNA649215) | marine metagenome | biome: marine; feature: Black Sea; material: saline water; isolation source: suspended particulate matter (SPM) from the Black Sea western gyre | collected 2013-06-09/2013-06-10 | depth... | reverse complement strand
TGGTGGCCTGGGGCGGAATCGAACCACCGACACGAGGATTTTCAGTCCTCTGCTCTACCCCTGAGCTACCAGGCCAGAGGTAAAACAGTCAGGTTTCCCCGACTGCCAATCTGCAAATTTACAGACCTTTTGAAATATCAACCATGAAAAAAATAACCAATTTTACATTTATATGATGTGGTGCGTAGGATTGTAAATTATCAGCCGATTATGAAGATCATATTAGCCACACATAATGCAGATAAACGTAAAGAGATGATGGCTGCCTTGGCAGACTTGAATGTAGATATTCTCTCTTTGAAAGATTTTCCCCAAGTGGGAGAAATTATTGAAGATGGTGAATCCCTCACAGACAATGCCATTATTAAGGCCAAAACCGTATTTGATATTACGGGGATTCCATCAATCTCAGATGACACCGGTCTTTTGGTCGAGGCTTTGGACGGTGCGCCAGGCGTATATTCTGCAAGATATGCGGGTGAAGATGCCACCTATGCTGATAATGTGGAAAAATTATTGCGTGAAATGAATGATGTGCCCATCCAAAATCGAGGGGCTCAATTTCAAACATCCATGGTATTTTTTAATAATGATACGGAACTCATTGCCCATGGCATCGTAAAAGGACAGATTTCCCAGACACCAAAAGGTGTTGGAGGGTTTGGATATGACCCTGTATTTTATATACCTGAACAAGAGAAGACATTTGCTGAAATGACGATAAAAGAAAAAAACCAGATTTCTCACCGTGGGATTGCCCTTCGCAATCTCAAGGGAATTCTGCATTCCTATTTAAATAATCCCCAAATTCAGGAGAACGCCTAGCGAATTATTGCTACCGTTGTGTCGAAAATCGATAAACGGATGAGAGCTGGGTTCCCCCAGTTCGCAGTGCGGTATATTCTATATTTCGCGGTTGGATGTTCTATTCTTTCTGCGAGTCAGGATTCTTACGTCTATTTTGAACGGACAATTCAATACTGGGATTTTCTCCCTGAAGTAAATGATATTCAGCATAATCGACCTAAAACATTATCCTTTACAACTTCAAATGAAAACTGGAACCATCATTTTTGGAATGCCACAAAGCGAGTAACCAAGTTAAAATCTGGGAAAGAGACAGGGCTTATTGACGGCACATTCATACTCTTTCAACGATATAGTGGACAAGATGTACTCATACCCATGGTATCTTCAATCGAATGGTATAAAAAACGCCAATTAAGGCAAAACTATATTTCTGAATTTCAGAAAAAAATCAAGAAAACATTGACCAAGAAGAATAGAAATAGCGGTCCAGGAAAGTCAATTGATCTTGTTAATGCCAGTGTGGCCGGCACAAATGTGGCACTTAAAATTAAGGGAAATATCACTGTTGATGGACAAGTAATTTTTGAAGATAAAGAGCAAGTCAACACCAATATGAATCAAAATAAATCTTGGGATTTAGATGTTGAGCAGACTCAGAAATTTGATATAGAAGGTACGATTGGAGATAGATGGACTATTGAAGTTGAACAAGATTCTGAGGCTGATTTTGACTGGGAAAATAATATGTTTCTCAAATATAAAGGTGAGCCCAATGATATTTTTCAGAAGGCTGAAGCAGGTAATATTAGTTTAAACCTTCCATCAACAAAATTTGTGAGTGTGGGAAGTGGTAAGAGTGAAGGCTTATTTGGATTGAAAGCTGAATATAAATTGGGTCCTCTTGCAATTCAGACAATCCTCTCACGTGAGCAAGTAAGAAAAGCATCTCAAAGTATGTCCGGTGGTGAAACTTCAAATACAACTGATATCAATGATTATAATTTTATAAAAGATAGATACTTTTTTATTGAAGAGAAATTCAAAAATCAATTTTATCCACTCAACAGTCAAAACCAACATATCATAGACCCTAATTATGTAATTGGAGAGTATGAAATTTATAAAAAAGTTTTTTCAATTGAAGAAGGGGTAGTTCCTGGGGGGATAGCCTATATTGACCCATCGGATGAAAGTAGCCATAGTGAATCAGGAAGTTGGAAATTATTAACTCAAGGTCAAGATTATGAGATTGATGCATTGGTGGGAACCATTCGATTAAATTCCATTAGTAGTACGGAAGCCGTGGGAATCGCTTATACTATTGCAGAATATGACCCAGATTCTCTCACGTTTACCTCCACGGAATTTCTAACTTACACGGATATAAATTATTCTTACGATATTTGTAATCCCGAAACTGAATGTAGTGACACAAGCCCAATAACTGATTATATCGAAGGCAATGGAGTTGATGGATATCAATTGCCCCAAATGAAATTAAAACTCATTAAAGATGGTAACACTACCACGGCAAATTCAAAAACATGGCCTCTTATGTTGAAAAATGTTTATTCATTAGGGGCGTCAAATATTGATCCTACCGGAATGGAAATATCAATAGTACATAATAAGGGGAGTAATCAAGAAGACACTCACAGCCAAACTACTGGAAACTCCTTCCTCAATATTTTTAAATTAGATTCTGAAAATGAAAACAATCAATTTGTGGAAGGTGGTGATGGCAAGATTGACTTATATGGAAGTTTGTTAAATTTAAAATATGGTGAACTCTTTTTGCCCATGCATCTACCCTTTGCCTTTGATGAATTACCTCGACAGAATAGTGCAGGGCAAGTGTATGACCAATTTGGAAATATTGAAACATCCGATAATTACAGCGGCCCAGATTATTGGGGTAATAATTCTGTCGCAGTTCAAGATATTTTAAATCCTTCATTAAACGATGCTGACAATGATTTCATTGATGATTTAGATGATGGCCCGAGTATGTATTATTCTACGAATCAATCTGATATTACCAGTAATCATCAATTCTTAATAAAGGTAAATCATTCTTCACGAGGCTCTTCAATGACATTAGGATTTATGATTGTTGAGGGTAGTGAATCGGTGACATTAAATGGTCGTCGCTTAGAAAAAGGAATTGATTACAATATTGATTATTTTTCTGGAACCCTTAACTTTTTAATTCCAGAGGCTACTGACCCTACTGCGAAAATTGACGTGTCTTATGAAGAAAATGAATTTATTTCGTTTGATCAAAAGTTATTAACGGGTACGCACTTAAAATATGAGTTCGGTGAGCGAAATTTCTTGAGTGGAGGCGCCTTTTTCTACAAACAGTCTATATCTGAAAAAAAGGTAGATATTGGCTATGAGCCCATGGAAAATTTCATTTGGAATGTGAATGGAAAAATTGAACAAGACATGAATTTTCTTACAGCAGCAGTTGACCAACTTCCATTTATTGAAACCAGTAAATTATCTAAATTTAAACTTGAAGGTGAATACGCTGAAGTATTTCCAAATCCAAATCCATTAGGCCAAGCATTCTTAGATGATTTTGAATCATCCAAACGGACCACCGCACCCAGCATTATGCAACGCCAATGGAAGATGTCATCTCCACCAGTAACGGGTGAAAATATAATTCCGGACAATGAAAATCGTGGAAGTTTTGCATGGTATAATCCATATTATGATGTAAATACAAAGGAGATTTGGCCAAATCAATCCACATCCACACAGGCAAATAATACCACTACAAAAACACTTTGGCTTCAATCAATGTTTGAAAATATAGAGGATGAAAATAGAGGTTGGAATGGAATTACGACTATCATGTATTCCAGTGATTTTGACCAATCTCAGAGTAAATACTTAGATATTTGGCTAAATGCTGATGCTGTGAGTGACGAAAGCTTAGTTCTTCATATTGATATAGGAAGTATAAGTGAAGATTTAGATGGGGATAATTTTTTAGATACAGAAGATGAAGACCTTTACGGTGGTGGTATGGGTGACAATATTTTGAATGACGAAGAAGATACGGGATTAGATGGTTGCTTTGACGAACAAGAAAATGGATTTGGTGGATGTTTACCATTTGGGTACACTTATGAGAATCCACCCAGTTCAAGCGATATAAATACGGCTAATTATATTGACCCTAATGATCCTAATAGTGATAATTGGATTTACTCTGAAGGGTCTGATGATTATAGTCATATTAATGGTTTAGAAGGCAATGGTAAAGCCATGGGTTCACGATATCCGGATACAGAAGATTTAGATAAAGATTATAGCTTAGATTATACGAACGACTATTTTACTACTTCTATTCAACCCACAGATAATACTTCAAGTAGTTTTGTAACGGAAACTGAAGATGGAAGTGGTTCCACGGGGTGGAAATTATTCAGACTTCCATTGGCAAAGTTTGTAAAAGAAGGTGATGGTTTAGTTGAGTGGACAGATGTTCGCAATATGAGATTATGGGTGGAAAGTGAAAACAGCCAATTATCTGAAAATAGTAATATTCTTAAGATTGCCAAATTAGAAATTGTAGGTAATGAATGGGAAGAACTGGGTAAAATTAGTAGCGATTCATTATATATTGGAGAATTCGCAATAGATTCCACTTTCACCATTGAAGTAATTAATACAGATGAAAACCCCGAATATTCAAAACCTGAAGATGTAATTCAAGAAACAGATAGTTACAGTGGAATCACACTGAAAGAGCAGTCATTGGTCATGTCTTTTATGGAAAATTCAGATTGCCAAGGTGGGACTGATTGTAACAATGGCGGGATAAATAAAGATAATATTTTTGCCATTGAGAAAAATTTAAACCTCCTTACTGGCGATAAAGCCCAAAGCTTTTTTGTGTATGAAAATTTAGAAATGTATGTTTTTGGAGGTGACCCCTCCGCAGTGAGTAGTTGGCCCAATCAGGGAGAAGTGGATCTTCTTTTTAGAATTGGTCGTGATGAAGATTTTTATGAAATCCGTCAACCCATTTATTCAGAATGGGATTCACGAAACCATGTTAACTTGAATTTAGAATATTTATCTTCTAAAAAGTTAATTATACATCCCATAGAGAATTATACCGATTCGGGTCCAGATTCGGTGTATAGTGTAATGGAAAATGGTTGTGGAAGTAGCCTTCCAATTGGGTTTACTTATTTAGGTCTTTTAGATTCATTGGATATAGAATCAACAACTCCATTTAACATTAAGTATTTTAATGAAATACAAATTTGTGGGTCTGAATATTGGGCTGGAGAATGTGAAAATTGTAGTAGTGCGGATCCCAATGGTGATGACTATAGTTGTGGCCTTGATTTATTATGTCCTGAAGATGAAGACTATCTTTTTCCAGATGCTGACCAAAGTGAGAGATTAGATGGTACAGAAGGAAATGGAGTTTATGATTTTGGTGAAGTATTTGTAGACGATAATTCTGATGGTGAGTTTGATGATTTATCAGATGAAGAATTATATGATGAAGAAAATGAATTATGGACATGGAAAAAAGAGAACGGCTACGATATAGAATCCGTATGTAGTCATTGTACTGAGTTAAGAGTTAAAGGTGAGCCGGCCATCGATAATTTGAAATATATCATTGTTGGAGTGGTCAACCGTGGCGAAGATGATTTATTTGGTAAAGTTTTACTGGATGAACTTCGAATGACCGGTGTAAAAAATGAAAAAGGTAAAGCTTTTCGGGTGGAGAGCTCAATTGATTTTGCAGATTTACTTAGTGTAAATGCTTCGTATGAAAAAAAGGATGCAGACTTTCATAGATTGCAAGAAAGGCTGGGTGCCGGTAATAATTCAGAGTCATACAATATTACGGCCAAGTTGAACCCTAATTTATTTTTACCATCAAAATGGGGTATTAAAACACCCATGAATATGACATTCAGCCACAGTATTTTATCTCCAAAGTTTAGGCCAGGGAGTGATATTTTGGCCGGCAGTATTGAAGAAGCGGATTCGTCTATTCAAACCATTGATGATAAACTCACATTTAGTACATCTTTTAATAAATCTGCACGAAGTAAGAATTGGTTCGTAAAATCAACGGTGGATAATATCACTATAAATTTTTCAGCAATTGGCAAACGAAGATCTACTTCCACCATTGAGCAAGAAGAGTCGTTAGATTTAAGTTCGTCAGCAAAGTATGCGTATAATTTTGGAAAAGAAAATTATTATAATTTATTTAAATGGATGAAGAAATTTCCCGTTTTTGGAGAATTCTTTTCTGAATCAAGATTCTATTATTCGCCGGATAAGTTGAGTGCTAATATATCTCTTAATGAAAATGATAAATTAAGTAAGCAACGGGTGGGGACTGAAACACCAACGTATAGTTTGAAAATGCAACGAGATTTCACCCTCAATTATAAATTTACCAAAAGTATTCAGGCGAATTATACAAAGAATATATCCAGCAATTTGGATGATTACAAAGATCACAAATATGATATTGTGAAAAATATGTCACCGGGACTTATTAAGAATGTGAAAGAAAAATTCACCACTACTTTTTCTCCCGATTTTATTGGTTGGCTAGATCCAAAAATTACATATAACCCCTCATATTCCTGGGATTTAGCTGCACAAAATGACAGTTTATCGCTGGCTAACATCAATGTAACGGCACCGTTCAAAACAACCATGAATATTACGCCAAAAGAAATTGTAGAATTATTTTATACCCCTGAAAGTAAGAGTGGTTCTTCATCACGATCACGTTCAAGAAGCAGAGGAAGAAAGTCCTCGTCATCTAAAAAATCGTCAAAAATTTACGAGTTTAAAAATCCTGTAATGAAATATTTCTTAGGGAAATTACATTCAGTATTTTCGGTGGCCACTAAATTGAAACTAACTTATGACCATTCTGAAACCCATAAATTGAATAATATTTTGGCATCAGATTCCCCAGATTATTTTTACAAACTTGGATTAAGTGAAACGCCCTCAAACCTTACTTATGATAATAATGCGGGTACCTATAGTTTCATGCATAAAAGGGATGATAAATTCACAGCATCCACCAGTTTAAATATCACATCAAAATTACAGATATCTAAAATTGAATATAAAAATAATATTTCTCGTACTACCTCTTCCACATCAACACCGCAATTATCTGTAAACTCTTCAGGAACATTTTTGCCATTAGGAATAAATGGTGATGAGGGATTTCCCTTTGTAAATTGGAATGTGAATTGGTCTGGATTTGAAAAAATGTGGATTTTAGATCAGTATTTTAAAACCATCAGTTTATCTCATAGTTATAGCAGTGAGCGGTCTGCAACTGAAAATGGGGGTGACCTTATATCTTGGGGATATACCCAATCGCTTTCACCTCTTTTTGGCTTATCCATGAAAACAAAAGGGAAGAATAAATGGTCATTCAATTTTACGGTTTCACATACCGAGACTATAAATAATACACGAACGGGTACACCTACTACGCGGACATACAATAATAAAATTAACAGCTCCCTTTCTCATAATCGAACAGGAGGATTAAATATTCCCCTATTTTTCTTTAGAGATTTCTATATTTCTAATGATATGAATTTTGATTTGAATGTTTCTTGGAACCAAGATTACAAGTTAATTGACCCTGGTAATGCCACTTCAATTGATGATTTTAATGAAGATGAACGATCTTACAGTTTAGATGTAAAACCCAATGTTACTTATAGTTTCACTCGGTGGGTAAATGGTAATTTTTACTTCGTGTATAAGGTATCAGAAAATAAAAATACAGGTCGAACCGAAGAAAAAGATTTTGGATTTAAAGTAAATATTAGAATTCAAGGATAACATCAATGAAAAAAATAGTTGCTATAATATTGTTGGCTCAGTTTATTTTTCCTCAAAATATTCAGTATTTTGATGGAGATCGGGCGTTAGCATACATTTATAAGCAATGTGAATTTGGTCCACGATATCCAGGAAGTGTGGGGCATGACAAATCAGTTCAATTCTTTACCCATTTTTTCAAAGAATTGGGCGATGAATTTATTCCCATGAAAGAAACAGTTTTACATCCATATGATGCGCCCGATTCACTTCGTTTAACCAATTTTATGGTGCGGTATAATATGGAAGCATCCAAACGAATTATGCTCATGGCCCATTGGGATACTCGAAAAGTTGCAGACATGGACAAAAATGAGGAAAACAGAAACAAGCCGATTTTAGGTGCCAATGATGGTGCCAGTGGAGTCGCTGTTTTAATGGTGATTGCTGAAATGCTCCATCATTTACCATTGCTAAATTTGGGCGTAGATATCCTTTTGGTGGATGGAGAAGATATAGGCCATTCAGGTGATTCACATAATTTTGGAATTGGAACGCGACTATTTTCACGCCATATTCCTGAGCCCAGACCAGAGGTGGCAATTTGTATAGATATGGTGGGGGATAAGGAGCTAACCCTTCCCATTGAACAATTTTCATATATCCAAGCCCCCGATTTTGTAATGGATGTTTGGAATTTTGCAAATCAATTGGGTTATCATCAATTTCAGAAGACAATGGGCATGCCAATAACGGATGATCATAGAGTATTATTTCTTCATTCAGGAATTCCCGCCATTGACATTATAGACTTTAACTATCCCAATACAAAAACGAATTATTGGCACACGGTGGAAGATACTCCTGACAAATGTTCAGCTGAAAGTTTAGCGGTGGTGGGAACGGTTGTGTTAAACTATTTATATCAACTTGATGGTGCCATCAAATGACCAATTACTGGGATGTGTTATCATTAGTGGGTGAGAGAGAAGCCATCGAAATAATATCATCTTTAATTCAAGGCGAATCATTGGGATGTATAGATACTGATGAGAAGTTGTCATTGTATTTTGACCCTGAAAAAAAGAGCCAAATGGATACCCTTGTGAATAGTTTAAATCAACTTCATAATTTTAATTATGAGTGGACCACCCAAGAAATTGAGCCATGGCATTTATCATGGAAAGATAATTTTACTCCAATTTATGTTGATGATAAAATTGCAATAATTCCAGATTGGGAAGTAGATATACCCAATTTTCAGCATGTCGTTAAAATTAAGCCGGGAATGGCATTTGGTACGGGTCACCATGAAACTACTTTTTTGATGTTGGAGGCATTACTCAAATTTGACATGTCAGGAAAATCACTATTAGATTTGGGTACGGGGAGCGGAATTTTAGCAATTACGGCAAAATCATTAGGGGCAAACCAAATTATTGGCGTGGAGTATGACTCCGTTTGTGAAGAAAACTTCATGGAAAATATGAACCTAAATAATATGTCCAATATTGATTTTATTCAAGCAGATGCAACAACGTGGATGAACTTTAATTTTGATATCGTTTTGGCCAATATTAATCGCAATATTTTATTGGATATTATTCCCAATATGAAAAATGCAACGGGTACAATAATTTTGTCTGGATTACTCACAACTGATGAAGAAATGCTGCGAAATGTCTGTAGCCAAAATGGTTTAAATGTACAGGCAGTAAATACAAATGGTGAATGGATTTCAATGGAGTTAATGGTTGCGTAGATTTGTTCTCATAATAATATCTTTTTTTATAACTTCATGTGTGAATGAGGTGTCGTTGGAACCATCCATGCACTTTCAAATTGAAAACGTACAAGTTGAAGTAGATAAGTTTGAAAATGAGTTATTTTTGCAAGCTGAAGTTGACCATTGGAATGGTGTGGAAAATATAACCTCCGTTCGTGCTGAATTAAGTGTGTATCAAAATGGTAGTTACGAAATATTAGGCGATTATGATTTAATGGATGATGGGCAAGATGGCGACATCATCCCCGAAAATGGAATTTATGGGTTATTAACTACTGCTGAAGAACTCATAATAATTGATGTTATACCAGAAATAAAGTCTATAAATATGGCAAGCCATTTTCGATTGTCTGCCTCTGAAAGTGATAGTTTAGAGATAGAATTGACAGTAAGTGGTAAATTAATGAAAGTCATTTTTACCGCTGAAGATATAGATGGTATTTCAACACAATCTACAAAGTATATAAATTTGTCAAACACCTATATTGAAATTCAAATCAATGCAGATGGCATGTATAATGACAAATATCCAAATGATGAAAGTTTATGTGAGCGTGAATGGAATTTGACTGATTATGGTTTTCTTCACTATTTCAATATTAATAATCCAATCCAATTGGGAAGCAGTAATAATTTTACTTATTCTACAAAAATTCCATTTCGTCCGTTAGATGAATGTGGGGGAACAGGTGAGGCATCATTTAAATTTAATGTCCACGACATGGATTTCTCCAATTGTCTTTCAACAGAAACCAATTCATGCTCAGAGAATCTTATCTCTACCATTGAACGTACTTTAATTATATCTGGTTGTGGTGATAATTATTGTACATCCATATATGAGAGTGCAATCTCTTGTGCTGAGGATTGTGAATGAGATACTTTTTTTTAATTCTGATTTCGGTGGGATTTTCATTTCCACCATCCTTCAATTTAGGGCGACAGGCAGAATCCACAAATAATGGTTTACCTGATAATGGGATTATTGATATTGAGGCTATATCAACCACGCAAATTTATTTTGGGACATCTTCAGGGTTAGGCCGAGTAGATATAGTTGATGAAGATAAAATCTTTTCAACAGTCATAAATGATGCCATGCCAGATGGAGGGAATCCAGCCCTAACCACTCATGGAAGTATTATTGCAGTTTCTGGTGTTACTACCTATTACTCTGCTGCCACAGAATCAAATGAGCCAAAGGGAACTGGGGTGGCATATTCAGTTGATTCTGGAGATACTTGGAAATTTATGGAGCAACCCATCGTTGATAATCCAGAAGAAGGGTTATATCATCAAATTGAATGGGGTGGACAAACACTTCAAATTTTGGCAGTGACCACAGCTGTTAATAATGTATCATACGATTTAGCCATTGGTGGCGATTATATTTATTCTACCAGTTGGGCAGGGGGATTAAGACGCTTTAATCACACTGAAGATGCTCCTGAATGGGAAATTATTCCCTTACCTATGGATGTTCAAGATACTTTGCATTGTAGCCAAATTGACATTGACTCCTATGAATTGAATCCCAAAGATCCAGGTGATGGAGGAAATCATAATCATAAAGGATTTTCAGTATTTATAGAAGATGAAGTTGTTTGGGTGGGAACTGCTAATGGTATAAATAAAGGTGTGATTGATGATGATTGCATTAATTGGACACATTATAGCGCAGCACATGGTTTATCCGGAAATTGGATAGTTGGAATCAATTCGGGATTAAATAATTTGTGGGCAATATCTTGGGCCACCACAAGTACAGAAAGCACGGGTTTATCTTACTCATTTGATAATGGTACATCATGGCAGTCAGTGGATTTTTTCACTGATGCAGGATTGAAGGTTTATAATATTGAATTTTCAGAGGATCGAATTTATGCATCCACAATTGATGGCCTTTATGTTTCAGTAGATGGTGAGCATTGGGAGTTAATCCCTGATTTTGTGGATAGTACCACGGGAGAAATGATACTTGATGATGCGGTCTATACGGTACATGCCTCAGATGGATCAGAAAATATTTGGGTTGGCACCGGTGATGGTTTGGCAATTCGTAATTCAAATGGCTTGGTAGATATCCATCGATTTTGGGAGGCTACAGAAAAACCATCTGAGGGCCATTTTAATTTTAGTGTGTATCCCAATCCATTCTATGTGAAAGATCATAATGTTATGGGTGGCTATGGGCATGCACGATTTATCTATAATTTTGAATCGAATGCTGTTATCAATATTTATGATTTTTCTATGGATCATGTGGTTAAATTAAATGATAGTCATTCTGCAGGTGCGAATGGTGAGCGTGAAGTAATTTGGAACGGACGAAATGCTCGCGGAAGCGTGGTGGTCAATGGTGTTTACTTTTGTAAACTGACAGTCAGTGGTCAAGATTATTGGACAAAATTAGTGGTAGTGAATTGATGAAATATTTTATAGTGGCACTACTCTCAGTATCTGCACTCATCGCTGATTATGGCGGAGGATATGCCGGTTCAGAATTTAGATATGCATCTAATGCACGAGACCTTGCTTTAGCCAATGCCAATATGGCCGATGGAAGTGATGGATATATTCAATTTTCAAATCCAGCACAGTTGCCCCAATTAAAGAGTTTGGGCTTTGCCTCCTCATTCATGTCATTGCCTTTAGATAGATCAATTCAGACATTATCCATATCAAAACCCTTGCCTCCATTTGCAGGAATAGCACTTTCAGTTTATCGATCTTCTACCCATAATATTCAGGGTCGAGATTTAATGAATCAGTTTATCAAAAATTTGGATGTATCAAATTATATGGGAATGCTTTCTTTCGGGCTTACACCATCACAAAAACTTGCCATTGGGTTAAATGTTAAAACATATCTTGTTAAATTTGTGGATGACAATTCTGCAAATGGTATTGGTATTGATTTGGGGTTACGAGTTACGCCAATGGATAATTTAGTATTCGCATTAAAGTTAGAAAATATGTCTGCAGAGATGAATTGGAAAGTGGATGTGGGTGATGAACAGCGCCAAAGTGTGGAGAGTTTTCCATTAAATTTAGGGGTGGGCTGTACATACCAATATTCAAAATCAAAGGTCTATTTTCAGCAAGAAATATTGTCAGTAGATGATGGCGAAAAATTATACCGTACACGAATAGGTTCAGAAGTTTTGTTTGGTCCACTTACCGTTCAGTGGGGATCTTATCAAAATAGAGGTGAGTTCATAAATGAATCTAACAGTGATTTCAATTTTATTTCAACAGGTGGGTTTGGATTGGCAATGAAAGAGAATTGGAATATTCCATTACAGTTAAATTATGCATTTGATACGGGTCGTGCAGGCGAGGGTATTGGGCATATGTTCACCATAAATTTTAGGTTCAATGAAGCAAATTAAACTCATATTATTACTCATTAATTTTTCATGGGCGATTGGGCTCAAAGGTCTATTGATTCCTGTGGATGCTATTTCCATGGCATCGTCAAATACGGGGATTGCACAAAGTGAATCGGTAAAAATTAATCCCGCAGTTATTGTCTCACAAAAGTCTAAATCATTGTCTATGTCATTAAATAATTGGTTGGGTGGAGTAAAGGGGAATTCTCTTTCTCACCATTGGAAAAATCAATATTTGTACATAAATTCGTATCAAGTGGATGATGTTGAACTTTGGGGTTTAATTCCTAATGATGAGCCTATCGGAAATTTTAGTGTTAGGTGGTTGAGCCTTGCCTATGGTCATGGATTCAGACTAAATGATAATCTGCATCTGGGCGTAGAGGCACAAGGAATTTATTCTCGACTTTACACACAGACCACTAAGGGTATTGTGGGAAATATGGGTTTGATTTATGCATCTAATAAGAAGTATAAACTTGGGGTGACTGCAAAGAATTTCGGTTATTTAGATTCAGATTTGAATGAGGAATATCCACTTGAATTGGGATTTGGACTTGCTTGGAATATAAGTCAGCCCATTTGCCTAAAATTTGATGTTATTGAAAATGAAATTAATGATATGATCTTCCGTTCATCTATTGATGTGAGCCTGAACTTTTTTACATTTACGGGTGGATTCAGCCAATATGACTCGAATCAATATTTTTCCGGTGGTGTTAAAATTGATTATCGTCATTGGTCAATCGCCTACGGCATCCTTTCCCAAGAAGTCTCCGCGTTGGGTACCCCCTATTCAATTCAGCTTACCCTTCATTATTAACCCGTGAAAAACAGTAGGTTAATTTTTAGTTTTCTATTATTGGGGATACTTTTTCCTCAAATAGAAATGAACTATAAAGGTACCATCTGTTTGGTGATTGATGATTTTGGTTATGCCCATAATGAAACCATCGATGGTTTCTTTTCTATGGAAAAAGATTTTAGTATTGCCATTATTCCAGGGCATATTTACTCACAATCTATTGGTGAAATTGCAGACAGTTTAGGTTTTGAAACAATTATCCACATGCCTATGGAACCGTATAATTATGACAGTTTGAGTGAAAAGGGATTCATATTGTCAGAGTCATTAAATGCAATTGAAGTAGAGGAAAAAATTGATTTGGCCTTTTTAGAAATTCCCATGGCGGTGGGAATGAATAATCATCAAGGTTCAAAGGCAACGGCAAATTTACAACTCATGAAAAATGTGGCTCGTAGTTTAAAAAAACGAAATAAGTTTTTCTTAGATTCATTTACAAATCCTGAAAGTCGGGGATTTATAACCATGCGTCGTTTTGGAGTGAAAACTGAGCTTCGCCAAGTTTTTCTTGATCATATTGAAGATACATTACATATCCAAAATCAATTAGACAGTTTAGTTCTTTTATCCCATTCAATGGATGTGGCCATAGGTATTGGTCATGTAAAACCTATCACATTATCAATCCTCAAAAAAGAAATTCCTCGACTTAAATCTGAAGGTTATAATTTTGTACCTCTCAGTAAAATTGTTAGATAATCAATTGTAAAAAAAATAGTAACTCATGATATAGTTACGTTATTAAATTTCCATACTTAATTAAAGATTTTTGTGAGGGAAATATGAGTGTACGTTTAGGCATCATGGGATTTGGAAATATTGGGAGGCATCTTTATCGCTTTGCCCAAGAATCAGACAATATTGAAATACCTGTAATTAGTGATATTGGTAATCCAGAAATTCTACATTATCTGTTAACCACAGAAAACAAGAATAAACATAACGTAAGTTTTGAAGATAATTATTTAAAGAATGATAAATTTAAAACCCGATTATTTCAGGGACTTGCACCAGGGAATGTTCCGTGGGATGTGTTTGATGTAGATTTTGTAATTGACGCCACTGGAAAGTTCAATAATTCTACAATGATGTATCGACATTTAAAAGCGGGGGCAAAACGAGTAATAATTTCATCTTTGCCTGATGATTCAATTGACAGATTGGTTATTTGCGGAGTGAATCAAAATGAAATAAGTGTTCATGACAAAACTATTTCTGCCGGGTCATCGACTATGAATGCATTATCCTTAATGTTAAATGCGCTCAGTGAATTTCAAATAGATGCAGTAAATATGACATCCATTCACTCATATACCAGTGATCAACCGCTTCAAGATGTAGCGGGTTCAGATTTCAGAAGAAGCCGTTCAGCGGCTGAAAATATTATCCCCAATATAAGTCGTACTGAGTCATGGATAACCCATGTACATCCTGAATTAGAAAATAAAATTTCTTGTAATGCCTTAAATGTTCCTGTTCAAAAAGGGTCCATGTTAGATCTTTCCATTAGCTTTTCAGATGAAAATATCTCAATAGAAGATGTAAACGTTGCCATGTTTAAAGCATCAGAAAAACATCCAAAATTGATTGGAGTTTCACATGATCCCATTGTATCAAGCGATATTATCGGTGATTCGCGGAGTATCGTTTTTGATGTAAAAGGTACGCTTAAAGCAGGAACCAATATGGTAAAAATGTTGGCATGGTATGATAATGGTTTATGTCATGCGGCACGAATTTTTGATGTGATAAAAAAATATTCAAGTTTGAATGGAGGTCAATCATGAGAGTTGCCATTAATGGGTTCGGTAGAATTGGACGTTCCGTATTTAGAATTTTGAATGAACAGCCGGATATTGATGTTATCGCGATCAATGACCTGAGTGAAATTGGAGCATTGGCATATTTATTAAGACATGATACGGTTATGGGTGGATTTGATGGAAACGTTTCCCTTGATGAAAATGTGCTCAAAACGGGAAATGAAACCGTTAAAATGATTTCTGAGAAGGATCCTTCTCAATTACCATGGGGCGATTTAGAAGTTGATGCGGTAATTGAATCTACGGGGGTATTTACGACTCGAGCCAGTTTAGAAAATCATATCACTGCAGGTGCAAAAAAAGTGTTGTTAACCGTTCCTGCAAAAGATGAAATTGATAATACCATTGTGATTGGGGTAAATGAAGATACCTTGAAAGCTGAGCATCGTATTGTATCAAATGCCAGTTGTACTACTAATTGTTTAGCACCGATGGCACGTGTACTACATGAGTCTTTTGGAATCAAACAAGGTGTGATAAATACAGTCCACGCATATACCAATGATCAACGATTGGCAGATGTGCCTCATAAAGATTGGCGACGAAGTCGTGCAGCCGCAGAGAATATTATTCCCACATCCACTGGTGCTGCCAGGGCTGTTGGCAAAGTGTTACCCGCTGTGGCAGGAAAATTAGATGGGATTGCCTCTCGCGTTCCTGTTCCTGATGGTTCAGTAGTTGATTTATTTGTGGAGTTAGAAAAAGAAGTAACGGTAGAAGATATCCATGAAGTTGTACAAAATTATGCCTCCAGTGAACGAATGTCAAAAATCCTTAATTTCTCCACAGCTCCCATTGTATCATCAGATATTATTGGAAATCCATATTCATCAATTTACGATAGCGAATGTACAAAAGTAGTTTCAGGGAGATTTGTACGGACTCTAAATTGGTATGACAATGAATGGGCATATTCGAATAGGGTGGTAGACTTATTAGGGCTAATGTATAATGCTTAGAAAAGTAGTATTTAATATTTGTATCGTTGCGGCATTAGGTATATTCTCTATGCTGGCGTGGTACGGAATTATAGAATATTTTTTCATTAAATAGGAGGTATAATGGAAGCCGATGTAATTGCACAGTTATCTCAGTTTGGATTTTCAAAAAATGAGTCAAAAGCGTACTTGTCTTTATTGGCTCAAAATCCAGCAACAGGATATGAAATTAGTCAGCGTTCTGGCGTGCCAAGAAGTGCTATTTATGATATTATGAAAAAGATGGAGCTGAGTGGAGTTGTGAGTACTATTGGGAATAAGCCAGTTCAATATATTCCTATTTCAACGGACCAACTCTCACAAAATTTAACATCACAATTTGAGCATAATATTGAAGAATTGAAGAAAAAAATGAGTAAGCTTGATACAGAATCCTCTGAGGGGAATGTATGGAATATTAAAGGCTATCAAGCAATGATTGATCATCTCCGTTCTGTGATTGATAATGCAGAAGAATCTATTTTTTGTTCTATTTGGAATAGAGAGTTTGAAGAATTGTCGCCTCAATTTACAAAAGCTCAAGAGCGTGGAGTGGAGATTGTAAATTTTTCATTTACAGGATTAAATGAATCGGTAGGCGAGAATTTCAGTTATGGAATTGATGAAGAAAAATTGAAAGCGATTTGGCAACGGCAAATCATCGTTGTGATTGATCGTAAAGCAGTGTTGTTAGGTAGTTCAAATCAGTCTAAAGATAATCAAGCGATGTGGACCACAAATCCAGCAGTTCTGAATATTTCATTGAATAATATTATTCTAGATATAACATTATATTCTCAACGAAAAAAAGTAGATATTGATCATATTCTTGAAAAGATGATGGACAAGAATATGATATATTTTGAGAACTTGATAAATATATAGTTTTGCCCAGTTGCTTACTAAATAGATTTAAAATGTAGTTTAACTATCAAGCTTGAAAATAAAATAATCATTTTTTGTGATTTCAATCACAAAAATGCCCAAATTAAGATAAAATTTTTTTTGATTAATTTACTAATGTATAAAATAGTATAGATTTTTGTTCTTAAATTCAGGCTTAAATGTTGCAGTGAAAATAACATCTGAGGAGATTAATCATGATAAATAAATTTCAAACTTTCCTAGTCCTTGTACTTCTTTCTGCATTCTCTTTTGCAGACATTCTCATAACTGAAATAACAGACCCGCAAAACTCTTCTGACGCGGGACGATATGTAGAGTTATATAACAATGGTGACTCTGATGTTGATCTTTCAACAGGGTGGACTATTCAAAGATGGACCAATGCAAACGCAGATCCTACTTCAAGCAGTATCAAAGAGCTGACTGGCAATATAATTGCTGCTGGATTCTATGTTATCTGTAATGATGCTGGAAAATATGAAGCAACATATGGTCTAACTTGTGACCAAGATATTGGTACCGGCGGGGCTGCTGACTCAAACGGTGATGACAATTTGGCTATTCTTTTTGATGGCGCTATTGTTGATATGTTTGGTGTTGCGGGTGAAGATGGAACCGGTACTGGTCATGAATTTGAAGATGGTCGTGCTGAACGTGCTGAGGGTGCAACCGCTGCCAGTGCAGTATGGAATGAAGCGGACTGGAATATCGACAATGATTCTGGAGGTGGTGATGGCAACCAATATGCGCCTGAAGGATTTGACCCAGCCTCATGGATTGGCGCTACTTCAGGTGGGGATGATGGTGGCACCACTACTTGTGATGATGAAGCTGCATGTAATACTGGTGCTGATAGCTCTTGCGAATACCCTGAAACTAGTTATGACTGCGATGGAAATTGTATTAGTGAAGTTGATTGCGCTGGTGTATGTGGTGGTGACGCCATAGTAGATTGTGCCGGAACATGTGAAGGAAGTACCGTAGTAGATGACTGTGGTGAATGTGGTGGTGATAATTCTTCATGTTCAGTAAGTGTAACATTTTCAGTTGATATGAGTATAGAAGGTGTTACTGGAGATATCAAACTTCGTACCTCAACCCAAAATGGTGAATATATGCCAAGTGATTGGTTTATCATGACAGGTAATGGGAATGGTACTTATTCTCATACGTTATCTTTACTCACTGGTATTGAATATGGGTATAATTTTAATAATAGTGATGGATCTGGTTACGAATCTGGCGATGGACTTGGAAATTGTGCTGGTGGAATATATGGTAATGATAGATTTCTAACTCCAACTGATTCTGATACAATTTTGGATACAGTTTGTTGGGAATCATGTGAATCTTGTCCTGAAGATATTCCTGGTTGTATGGATGATACGGCATTGAATTTTGATTCAAATGCAACAATTGATGATGGTTCATGTATCTTTGATTGGCCTGAAGCTGCTAATCTATTTTTCTCAGAAGTAGCAGAGGGTTCAAGTAATAATAAATATTTAGAAATATACAATGCTTCTGGAAGTGATGTAGATCTTAGTGGATATTCACTATCTAGCTGCTCGAATGGTTGTGATGATGGTGTGAGTTGGGATTATCCTGATAATGTTTCATTTGATGCAGGTACTTCAGTTGGTGCCGGTGATGTGTATGTGGTATGCCATGGTAGTGCGGATGATTTGATCCAGGTAGAATGTGATCAGACATTTACTTATCTTAGTAATGGTGATGATGTCTTTGGGCTGACTCAAGTCGGTAGTGGCGCACTGTTAGATATTATTGGAACCATCGGTGAAGATCCAGGTTCCGGTTGGGAAGTTGCGGGGATTTCCAATGGAACAAAAGATCATACTTTAGTACGTGATTCTTCAGTGAGTAATGGTAATGGTGGAGATTGGTCCATTTCAGCAGGTGATATTGATAACTCTGAATGGATTGTTTTTGATCAAAACACTTGGGATTATGTTGGCTCTCATCCACATGAATTTGAATCACCTTGTTCTCCGGGTGATGTTAATGGTGATGATTCATTAGATGTACTTGATATTGTTATCATTGTAAATAATATCTTAGAAGATATTAGTTATGATGATTGTGCGGACTATAATGCAGATGGTACTGTTAATGTACTTGATGTAGTTGCTATGGTAAATGCAATTCTTAATGGACGAGTTTCTGATGCCACTGAAGCAAGATTAGTCCAAAATGAACATCAATTATTTTTGATATCAAATGGATTCATCGGTGCAGTTCAATTAGAATTGCATCATAATTATGATTTTGAAATTGAGTTAACTCAAGATGCAATGGTTGCAGAATATCGAACTGTTGAAAATACAACTAAAATTATTGTTGTTGCTCCTGAATCAGATTTATTGTTTGATTCATCAGGTGACTATGAGATTATAGATACCTTTGTTGCAGATTCAAATTCAGAAATTGAAACCATAGTTCTGAATAACCCCCTTAGGCCAAGTTGTAAGCATTGCAAATCCTTTAAATTGAGTTCAGCATATCCAAATCCATTTAACCCAAGCACGACTATTAATTTGAATGTTGAAAATGAAGGGCTAGTTAAGGTGAGTGTTTTAAACTTGGCTGGAAAAGAAGTAGCGCAGCTTTCAAATGAATTTGTAGAGGCTGGGGTACATTCAATGACATGGGTTGCAGATGCCTTCCCTTCTGGGGTTTATCTCATCCGAGCAAATATGAATAGCACAACATCTGTTCAAAAAGTAATCTTACTTAAATAAGTAAACGTTAACATCTAATTAACCCCGCAAAGCATTCAGCATTGCGGTGTTTTTTCTCTAATTAAGACATTTAATATCCGTAAATTTATTCTCAGTCGAAACAACAAAATGGAGCTATTCATGAAACGTATTTTACTTCCTCTACTACTTTTACTCTCTTCCCTTTTTTCACAAGACATGTGGATAAATGAAATTCACTATGATAATTATGGTACTGATGAAGGTGAGTTCATCGAAATTGCAGTTTCAACAAGTTTTACCAATTTATCATCAGTTACAGTATCATTGTATAATGGTAATAATAGTTCAACTTACGGAACGGTTACTTTAGATGCATTTACTGCTGGCGGTACTGATAATGGTTTTACTTTCTACTACTACGATTTTCCTTCTAACGGTATCCAAAATGGAGGTTCAGATGGAATCTCATTAGATAATGGTGGAGAACTAATTCAATTTCTCAGCTATGAAGGTACACTTACAGGCTCTGAAGGTGTTGCTTCTGGTGTAGAGAGTGTGGACATTGGCGTCAGTGAACCCGGTGAAATTGGTGAGTCACTTCAGCTTCAAGGTGTGGGGACATCGTATACTTCATTCAGCTGGATTGGTCCAATTGTTTCAACCAAGGGTGCTGTAAATACAAATCAAATTTTAGGTGATTCAGGCACAATTTATGGGTGTATTGACCCTTCTGCTGTTAATTATAATCCCGCAGCTACAGATGATGATGGAAGCTGTCTTTATGCAACAGACATGTCAATTTATGATATCCAATATACCACTGAGCAAGGCGAGTATTGTTATGAATCAGCATCGGCTGGACAGTATGCAACTACAACAGGTATTGTATCTGCAGTGGTTCCTGGAAATCCAACTTTTTATATTCAAGATTTTAATTCAGATTCGTATGCGGGAATATATATTTACGACAATGGTTATACACCTGTGGTAGGCGATGAAGTTACGGTTACGGGAACTGTGAATGAGTATTATAGTTTTACTCAATTAATTAATTTGACCAGCTATACGGTAAACTCAAGTGGGAATACAGTTTCCATACAAGATATTTCAACGGGAGATTTAGCCAATGGATGTACCGAATCTGGTGAATCATTAGAAGGCATGTTAGTTAGAGTTTCAAATGTGACGGTTACTACTGCATCTAATGAATATAATGAATGGTATGTGGATGATGGATCAGGTCTTTGCCAGATTGATGATGGTGGTAGTTCTGCAATGTTTGATGGAGTATGGCCCACTCCAAATGTAGGGGATTCATATATGGGCATTGTGGGTGTGGTAGATTATAGTTATAGTACATTTGGAATTTTACCTCGATATGTGTCAGATTTTGAGTCTGATAATTCTTTACCCGTTGCCAATGCGGGTGATGATATTTCCGTTTCTCCAGGAGGAGAAGTCACACTGGATGGTTCAAGTAGTTATGATGGAAATGGAAATATTATTTCTTATGAATGGGTTCAAATTAGTGGTGCTGCTGTTTCCTTAGGTGATGAAGAATCTGCTGTTACAACGTTTACAGCTCCAGATGAAACGGGTTCTTTGGTGTTTAGATTAACGGTTTGGGATAATGACATTAATGAAGATACAGATGAAGTAACCGTGAATGTTTTTGGCTCAACTTCAATACATGACATTCAATATACTATGGACCAAGGAGAATATTGTTATGAGACGTCATTGTCAGGTGAGATTGTAACCACATCAGGTGTGGTTACTCATGTGAAACCAGGTGATTATCCAAATTTCTTTTTACAAGATCCAAATGGTGATACATGGTCAGGAATTTATGTTTACGATACAGCTATTATGCCACAAGTTGGAGATGAGTATCAAATCACTGGCACGGTAAATGAGTATTATAGTTTTACTCAAATTATCGATGTTACGGCATCATCTTTAGTTTCAAGTGGTAATGTCACTAATCCAATTTTAGTGAATGCATCTGATATACCTGCTGAATGTAGTGAGTCTGGTGAGAGTTATGAAAGTATGTTAGTTGGCTTAACTGATCTTACTTTTGATTCAGTTGATGAATTTGGTAATTGGGTGGTCAGTGATGCCTCAGGCTCAGCCATGGTAGATGACTATTATTTTGATGGCACATTTCCAAATATTTCTGATGGTGATTCTTTCGAATGTGTTTCTGGTGTCTTGGGCTATAGTTATAGTGAGTTTAAGGTGTACCCCCGAAATGCATCAGATTTTGAGTGTCAAGATGCCGGTTGCACCGCTGATGGTGATGTGAATGGTGATGGCGGACTTAATATTTTAGATGTGGTTCAAATTGTCAATTATATTTTAGGTAACTTAGAGTTTAGTGATAACCAAATTTGTTCAGCTGATATGAATGGTGATGGTGGAATCAATATTCTTGATATTGTTCAGGTGGTAAACTTGATTCTACAAGGGTAAGAAAACTTTTAACTTTAACAATACACTAATTACTTATCTGAATTAATTAGCAATGTAATTCAAGATATAAGGATACTAATTGAAGAAAACTATAAATTCAATTCTAACAATTTTCTTATTTGTTTCAACCATTTTTGCACAAAATACATTGTCACTAGAATATTTAGGTGGTGATTCATTAATTGTGAATCTATTAAATGATGACGTTGTGGCAGGGTTTGAGATTAAGATTGATGGAGTTGAAATTATAAATGCTTCTGGTGGTATTGCAGATACGAATGGGTTTATGTTATCTACGTCAGGTTCTACGATTATAGGATTTTCATTATCAGGGGAAAGTATTCCTGTGGGCCAACACCATTTATTTACATTACATTTTAATATAACATCAAGTATTGAAAGTGCTTGTTTTTCTGAAGGACTTCATGGTCCTCTTGATAATTTACCTGACTGTGTATTATCTACACCAGCGGGTACTTCGATTGAGCCCTTAGAATTAGGTCCATGTGTAGCGGGTTGTTTTAATAATACAGCATGTAATTTTTTAGAAAGTGGTGAGTGTGAGTTGCCTATTACATATTATCAGGATGCTGATAATGATGAGCTTGGAAATTCAGATATTACTCAAGATTCGTGTGAACCCATTGAGGGTTGGGTAACCAATAGTGATGATGATGATGATGAATGCTCCGGCACAGTCTCAGAATTAGACGGATTTTGTTGTTTGTCAACCACATTTGATGAATGTGGGGTTTGTGATGGAGATAGTTCTTCATGTGCAGATTGCTTAGGTACACCAAATGGAATTGCTATTTTAGATGCTTGTAATATTTGTAACGGAGATGGTTCTTCATGTGCGGGTTGTGATGGTATCTCGAATAGTGGGGTAATTGAAGATGCCTGTGGTAACTGTGGTGGAGATTGCATTGCTGATAATGAGGGAAAAATTGTTTGCAGTGGCATTTCCAATACACCTGAAAATGTAGTAATAGCAGATTGCAATGGTGTTTGTGGTGGGTCTGCAGCGGCAGATGCATGTAATGTTTGTGATGGTGATGGTTCTTCATGTACTGGTTGTGATGGTATCTCTAATAGTGGAGTAACTGTAGATGCCTGTGGTAATTGTGGTGGCGATTGCATTGCTGATAATAGTGGACTTATAGTTTGTAGTAGCATTGATGATATCCCCGAAAATGAAGTCGTGGCTGATTGTAGCGGAATGTGTGGGGGTACTGCAGTTATAGACTCTTGCGATAATTGTGTTGGTGGTGATACGGGTGCATCAGAATGTCTATCTTCAGATGAGAGCATGCCTTATCAAGTTTCAATTACTTCTGCCTATCCAAATCCATTTAACCCCAGCATCAATATTGAATATTCAGTTTCTTCTGTTGGGCATGTAATTCTTCAGATTATTGGCATTGATGGTAAGCATGTTAATACAATTACAAACGCTATGCAGACTCAGGGTATTTATAATGTCCAATGGTCGCCTGAAAATGTTTCCAGTGGTATGTATTTGATTAGGCTTGATGCTAATAATCAGATCCAAAATAAAAAAATTATTTATTTAAAGTAGCTCATGAAAAAAATATTCTTCTTCTGTGTATGCTCATTATTAATGGCAGATACAGATCATTTGGTGTTCAGCCGCATTACCATAAAACCTGATAATGCAGAGTTAATCTCAATAAAGAATCCCTCATCAGAATCTGTCACCCTTGATAACTATTATATTTCTGACAGCCCAAATTACTATAAGATTCAATCCGAAAACAATCTTAGTCCAGGTCATTCGATTAGTGATTTTTTAGTTAAATTTCCAGAAGCTTCAACTATTGGAGCAGGTGATTCTATACTAATCTCAATCCAATCAAATTATGTATCTTATTATGGTGAGGACTTTGAAGTTGACTTTACATTAAGTGATTTGATTGAAACGGAATCTGGCTCAGCAGGGCTTTCTTCCAATGGCCGGCTTGACGATGCACAAGAATGTTTAATATTGTTTTATTGGGATGGTACTGAATCATCTCCCATTAAAGATGTAGATTATTTCCTTTGGGGTGGTACTTCTCAAGCGGTCAATAAATCATCAGTTTCAGGATATAGCAGTGATACTGCCATAGAATCTCAAGTGTACTTGCCTCCACACGAATCTTATTATACATTCAGTCGGCAATCTCTTAGTGAGCAAGAATCCACAAATGGAAATGGCATTTCTGGCCATGATGAAACCAGTGAAAATTTTACTTCTACATGGGAAAGTAGAGTAGCCCCAGAATTCCTTTTTGGATGTACGGATTCAGATTCTCCAAACTATAACTCCAATGCTAATACTGATGATGGAAGTTGTGTTTCAACCTTCACATCAATAATAAACAACTGCCAATCTGAGGTTGTTGAGTGTTCGGGGAAATATGATTTGCCAGCAAATAATGATTGTCCACTTTATGAGCAATCTGTTGCAATTGAGGGTACCGTCGTAGATTTTTATGATATTACCCCTAATAATGGACCCTATTCATTCAAATTAGAAGATGATAATGGTTATAGAATAAGTTTTGTAGTGTGGCCAACCAGTAGTATTTATCAAGATGGATTTGATATTTTATTAACTGAATTAGCGGTTCTTGCACAAGCTCCTTTTGATCGTTATTATATTCGAATTAAAGGAAAATTAGATGTCTATTGTTCGAATGAATCAACTCTAAATGTTTTTAATGATTGGCAAATTGCTGTTGAATATGAAACAGATATTACCATTATTCAAAATTTAAGTATTTCAGGTGATTTTGAGTCTGACACCAGTATTGAAAACATTTCAATCACCCCAGCACCATTTGTAATCATTCCATCATTGGGTGAAACTTTAGATTTTTCATTTACCGTATTGAAAGAGACTCGTGCAATTGTGAGAATTTTTGATCTTTCTGGTCGTTTCATTACATCTTTAGTGGATGACTATTATGAGTTTGCAGGTAAGGTCTCCCATGAAGAAGGCTTGGCTCCATGGGATGGGCGGGATCAACTGGGTCAAATAGTTTCGCCTGGAACTTACATCATGCATTTGGAGGTATTTAATCCAGTTACCGGTGAAACCCTAACAGATACGGCCCCCATTGTTGTGGGAGTAAAAAACTAATGAAAAAAGTTACCTTCCTATTATTTACATCAATTATCTTCAGTCAGATCAGCGATAATGCATTTCTTACCACTGAATCATCAGCCATGGTAGGCTCAAATGTTGCAGAGTTTGGCTCTAGTAATAGTATCTTTACGAATCCTGCAGGCCTATCAGATGTGGAGAATATTCAGTTCTCTACCGGCGGTGGTAATCTCTACGGACTCTCATGGCTTCCTTCATATTACTTTTCTGCCAATGCACCTATACCTGTTTTGGGAAAAGTCTCTATTGGATTTCAACAATTGAAAACTAAAAGTGGTTCGGCCACTTTATCCACTGAACAAACCCTTTCAGTAGGGCATGGACTTAACCTCCAAAAAGATAAAAATTCTCAATTATCATTTGGTGTGGTTGCAAACTATGTTCAATGGGATTTAGGTCAGTCTGCAGGTGTGAGTGGTGATGGCTCTGACGGATTAACATTAGGTGTATTAAACACCGTTACCGTTGACATAGGCTTTATTGCATCTCTTCGCGAAAAATATCGCTGTGGGGTAATTATCAAAAATATCAATTCTGGTGCAATTGGTACTGGAGTAACAAGAACAGTACTCCCAAGACGGTTAAATGCGGGAATCACCTATTTACCTATTTCAAGTTTATCCACATCTATTTCTATGGAAAGGTTACTCGGAAATGGTGACATTCAAATTAAAGGAGGCTTACAGTACTCATTAAATTCAATGATTGATTTTATGATGGGGGCTCAAGCAAATCCAAACCGTTTCGGAGTTGGGGCTAAATTTAAATTTATAAATCAAACGGTTACCTATGGTTTACTTACTCACCCCGTTTTGCCCATGACACACCAACTTAGTTTAGGTCTTACACTTTGATTCAAAAATTATTAGCGGTAATAATTTTGAGTACGGTTCTTTTTTCGGAAAGAATCAATTTAAATAATGCAAGTTCATCAGAGCTAAAATCTGTTGGGTTTTCTGCTAATGAAATCAATAGAATTCTAAAATATCGTAGCCAAATTGATCATTTTGAAACGGTATATGACCTTTTAGAAATTGATATTGAGGTTGAAAAGATTCATGCCATTCGGAATGATGTATCCACAAAGTTACCCACACTCACTACCTTCGAAAAGGACATAAAAAAGGCTTCATATAAATTAGGCCAATGGATTTCTAACGAAGGGAATTCAGAGGGTTTATCTGAAATTTGGTTAGATAAGTTTTTTGAGCCACAGAATGTAAATGATATGAATTATGACGATTTGATGGCATTGCCTAATCTGAGTCCTGTTGATGCGGTTGCCGTGCTAAAACAACAAAAACGTGGTGAAATAAAAGGTACGTGGGAGCTAAAAAATTCTCCAGGTATTAGTCGATGGGGATACAAAAATTTAGTTGATTTTATTCGATTCAATGACAATCGGGATGGTGAGAATTCTACACATGTAAGAATAAATTCTTTAATACGGACAGTTCCTATTACATCTAATCCAGATGAAGATGGCACCATTGATGCATTCAATAATGCCAGTACACCTGAGCAATTTCATAAAATTTCAATAACGAATGATCAACATTTTAAATCTGGATTTTCTTATCATAGATATATGGGACAGCCCGAAAATATTTACACTGTGAAAGGATTTGTTCAAGTTGAGAAAATTCCATTATTAGGCATGAAACTTGATCGTGCAGTAATTGGTAATTTTACCGCATCTTTTGGACAAGGTGTAGTGTTTGAATCCAGTGATATTTTTAGTCCACGCCGAACTGGGTTTGGATTTTCAAAACGGTCTGAAGGAATTCATGCAGACATGACCCGCTCATGTCAATATGTAATGCAAGGTGGTGCGATACAATTTTCAAATGACAATTTTAGAGCATCAGTATTTGCATCTTTACATCCTCGGGATGCCATCATAAATAAAGATGATAGCTTCACATCTTTAATTATTATGCAACCTCGTTTACCTTATGGAGCTTATGGAGATACTACAAAAATATTTCATTCTCTTATCGGCTCAGTAAATGAAATGACTTGGGGAGGAAATTTTCGAGTCAGCCCCATTACAGGTACACATTTTGGATTAACTTTTTATGAGAGTCTATATGACCGAGAACATATTCCACAAGTTGTAAACTCTAT
>JACKQG010001931.1_pt1 | contig 27912 bp, 27 predicted proteins | sample 8237621 | NCBI WGS metagenome assembly JACKQG01 (sample SAMN15677084, study PRJNA649215) | marine metagenome | biome: marine; feature: Black Sea; material: saline water; isolation source: suspended particulate matter (SPM) from the Black Sea western gyre | collected 2013-06-09/2013-06-10 | depth... | reverse complement strand
GGGGACGTTGGTGAAAAGTTGAAATGTTTATGTGATCAGGAGAAATTTTGTCAATCTTTCACCAACGTCCCCAAAACACCTCCTGTGTTATTGATCGCGAAATCTTAGAGCACCTCACCAGCCGGAATCATCTGGATAAAAAACTGGAAGCATTCATCGATGAGAGATGCCCCAGTGAAATTGAGGATATACTGGCAACGCTGTTCGGCGAACGGTCTTTTTCCCAGAGTGAATACAGTCGACTGCTGTTTCGAATCATTTTTTCCGTCGCTGATATCGGTCCCGCGATTTTTGTCGGCAGGGGCGCGCATCTGATTTTGCCCAGGGACCGTGTGTTTGCCGTGCGATTGATCTGCAGCAATGAATTCAGGATCAAAAGACTTGTCAATATGCTTAAAATTCCTGAAAGCGCCGCGTCCATAAAAATCCATCATTATGATATGGATCAGAAAAATTTTTTCAGAAGGGTCTATAACCTTGAAAGCGCGCCTGCCAATGAATTTGATCTGGTGATCAACCGGGATTATATCCAGGGTGCCAAAAGCATCGCTGAAATTGTTGAAACGGCATTTAAAGAAAAATTCGGATCAGAATACATCCGCACGGAATAAACTTAAACCGGACAAGCCTGAAAAGTGACTAGTGCCTTATACGAGGCGGATTCAACATGCGCTCGCCCCATATTTTATCAAATTATACTATTCACCTGGCAATTTAATATACCAACCCCGTCATGCCTGACCTGATCGAATTTTATATACCTTTCTGCTCAGTTCCGCGCTTATGCGTTTTACAATGTGCAAAAAAATCTGACATGCCACGACGCCCTGACAGTCCGCCCATTTGTTCTGAGCGAAATATGATTTAATATCAATAAGTTGTTTTTTATATGGCGTCATTTTATCTGGCATACCTCTTGCAGCTATTCTTGAAAAAATACATCTGTCCACTTAAAATTTTGTCAACAAACAAAACCACAAAAACACAGCGGACTGTCGGCTTCTTGATGTTTTGCAGATATGTTCTCCCGGCTCCTTATCGCAGTCCATCATCATCTCAGGAAGGATCTGATTATGATTTTTAAAACAATCGCCAAAGAAGATCTCAAAAAATTATTCGATGTCCATCTTAAGGATATCGAATGCGTCGGCCCCAAACAAGTCGCGGCATCCGGCGGCGGTCAACCCATCTATCAATTCCTGCCTTTTGAATCATTTGATGAAATCAACCTCGACCATGAAAAAACGGAATATTCCGCAAAGACTTATTTTATCCCCTTTCGTGAAACACTTTCATCGTTTAAGTTTAACAACGGAGACTGGACACAGGAAATCAACTACCGCAAACAGCCCAGAGTGCTTGTGGGGTTGCATCCCTGCGACATCAACGCGCTGGTCAAACTGGACAAAGTCTTTGCCAAGGATTTTTTCCCCTACCCCTATTATCTCTCCCGAAGGAAAAACACATTCGTGATCGGAATAGACTGCGAAAAACCATGCAGCGACGGCTTCTGTTCCTCCCTGAGCGCCGATGTGGTCACCCATGGGTTTGACTTGTTTTTAAGAGATATTGGAGACAAGTATTTTGTGAAAGTCGGAACTGACCGCGGATTCAATTTGCTTAACAAAATCAATCCGACGGATATAACACCGGAAGAAAGAAAAACCTACCGGAAAAAAACAAAGGAGTTCCTGGCCGGGTTTGAAAAAACCATCCGGGTCGAAAACCTCCCCAACACGCTTGATATTGAATTTGAATCAGGCGGTTGGAAGAAATGGGGGGACAAATGCTTAAGCTGCGGAAGCTGTTCCATGGTCTGTCCCACCTGCTATTGCTACGGTGTTTCCGAGCAAGTGTCCATGGATTTTAAAAAAGCTGAAAAAGTCAAACAACTCTATTCGTGCAATCTGTTTGATTTTGCCCAGGTCGCGGGCGGCTACAATTTCAGACCCGCGCGCGAAACGCGTCTGAAATACCGGTATTATCATCAGCATCGGGGCTTTGTGGAATCTTTCGGAGAGCCCATGTGTGTTGGCTGTAACCGGTGCGGCAGAGCGTGTCTGGCAAATATAAACCCCGTCGATGTTATTTCTGATTTACAAATGGAGCTATAAATATGAACGCAATTTTACATCCATATGAAGTGACGCAAGAAGAAGATATGATGGAACCACTTGATTTCAACCGGCGCAGCCGGCTGAAAGATGTGGACAAAAGTTTCAAGGCTGAAATCACAAACGTGATCCGTCTGACCGAGATGGAAAAACTTTTTCAGCTGAGAATGGTCAATGAGGATGAAAAAAATCGATTTACCTTTCTCCCCGGCCAATTTTTGATGGTCGAATTGCCGGGTTACGGGGAAGTCCCCATCTCCATATCATGCTCACCTTCCATCAAGAGTTCGATCGAACTGTGCATCCGAAAGGCCGGAAAAGTCACGGAAGCCCTTCATAAGGCCAAACGGGGCGCAGTTGTCGGTATCCGGGGTCCTTTTGGAACTCACTTCCCCATGGAAAAGATGAAAAAACATAACGTTCTCCTGATCGCCGGCGGATTGGGGCTGGCCCCGCTGAGGGCACCCATGAGTTATGTAATTGAAAACAGGGCTGATTTCAAAGATGTTTATATCTTTTATGGCGCCAAGGACCCGACCCAGCTGCTTTTCGATTATCAGTATGAACAATGGCGCCGGATTGATGACATCCATCTGGAGATCATTGTTGAAAAACCGGATGAATTGTGGACCGGACCGGTCGGATTAATCACTAAGCTCTTAGATGGCATTGAAGTCGACCCGGACGAAACCTATGCGATCGTCTGCGGTCCGCCCGTGATGTTTAAATTTGTCTGCGACCGTCTCAAAGAAATGGGTATTCCCATGCAGCGAATGTTTGTTTCACTGGAACGCCGGATGCACTGCGGGATGGGAAAATGCTGCCGGTGCAACATCGGATCAACCTATACCTGCATTGACGGTCCGGTACTTGATTACTGGTCGGTCATGAACTTAAAAGAAGCCATATGACGGTTTTATTAAAATCCATGTGACGACGCTCTGCTGCGCCGCATAGATTTTTACAAGGTTATCAAAAAAGAAAAAGGAAACGATTATGGAATATCTGGGAATAAAGCCAAACAAACCAAAGGTAGCTGTTTTTGATTTTACGGGCTGCGAAGGCTGTGAACTCCAATTGGTCAACAAAGAAGACACGCTGATTGATTTCTTGAAGGCTATCGATTTGAGAGGATTTCGCAAGGCATCCACCGCCATAAATGACGATTACGACATCGCCCTGATTGAAGGGGCGATCTCAAGGGATGATGAAATAAAGCGTCTGGAAAAAATCCGGTCACGCGCCAAGGTGCTGGTTGCCATGGGAAGCTGCGCGTGCTTCGGGGGCGTCAACAAAATGAAAAATGACTTTGACCTCCAAAAAGCAAATAAGGAAGTTTATGGCGACAATCCGAAGGAAACCGCAAAGGTCAAAGCCATAAAGGATGTGGTGAAGGTAGACCTTGAAATTCCAGGATGCCCGATTTCAAAAGATGAGGTCGAATCGATTATCAAGCATCTGGTGTGGGGAATGCCTTTTTCCTACCCGGTTTATCCGGTATGCCTGGAGTGTAAGCAGAGATTTACAACCTGCATGTTTGAAAAAGGCCAGTTGTGTCTTGGACCGATTACCAAAGCGGGATGCAAGGCCCCATGTCCTGCCGGCGGTCTGGGATGCTGGGGATGCAGGGGGCCGGCCCGCGATCCGAATTACGAATCATTCTTAGCGATTGTTGAAGAAAGGGGTTTTACCCCTGCTGAGGTTAATGAACGCCTGAACTTTTTCGGCGGATTCCAGGAGATAAACGCGCGATGAAAAAAATATACTTAAATGTTGATGTCCATCATCTGTCAAGAATTGAAGGACACGGCAATATCAAAATCGAGGTTCAAAACGGGAAAATCAAGGAAGCCAGATGGGATGTCGTTGAAACTCCCAGATTTTTTGAAGTCATGCTGAAAGACAAACATTATACGTCTGCAGGAGTTCTTGCCGCCAGAATCTGCGGTATCTGTTCCATCAGCCACTGTCTGGCCAGCCTTCTGGCCACTGAAGGCGCTTTTAATGTGACGGTTCCCGAAGACGCGAGCAAAATCCGTCTGATCGCCAAACATGGCGAAATGCTTCAGAGTCATGTATTGCACCTGCTTTTCCTGGTGATGCCGGATTTCTTTGAAGAAGCCAGTGTCATTCCCTTAGTCGAAAAGACGCCGGAAGTCATCACGATCGCCCGCAGGTTAAAAAGCTTCGGCAACCGGATTTGCGATGCCATTGCCGGCAGAACAACCCATCCTGTAGCGCTTCAGGTAGGCGGCGTCACGGCAGTCCCTTCTAAAAAAGAACTGATCGGTTTTAAAAACGAACTTGAGCAGATCATCAACGACCTGCATAAAGTCGCCGATCTGTTTGCCACATTTAAAATGCCGGACTTTGTCCGTGAGACAGAATTCGTTTCTTTAAAAGGAGAAAAAGAATACCCGGTCATGGGCGGCAGGATTATGTCCAGCGACGGGATCGATCGCTCGAATAAAGAATATCAGACCGTGACCAATGAGTACGTGGACAAGAACAACACCTCCAAATGGACAAAACTGTCCAGGCAGTCCTATGCCGTCGGCGCGCTGGCCCGGTTCAATAACAACTATAACCTGCTGCACCCGGAAGCCGTTAAAGTGGCCAAAATGTTCGGGCTCGAACCGGTCTGTCATAACCCATTTATGAACAATGTGGCGCAGATTGTGGAATCTTTTCATTCAGCCTATGAAATCCTGCGCTTAATCAATGAGGTCATGGACAGCAGCCTGAAGGATACGATGGCGAATGTTAAACCGGCAGCCGGTGAAGGCGTCGGTATTGTCGAGGCTCCCCGCGGCATTCTGTTCCACCATTACAAATACGACAGCAGCGGACGGATTGAAAAGGCGAATTGCGTTGTCCCGACCACTCAGAACAATGCCAACATCCATTATGATATCAAGAGTTTTGTGGAGCAATTTGCCGTGAAAGGAATGACGGACGAAAAACTTGAACTGCTGAGCTCGATGCTGGTGCGTTCCTATGATCCGTGTCTGTCATGCGCGGTGCATTAAAAAGATGGTCCGGTACTATGGGTACTATAGCGATGTGGCGCGCGGGAAACGGAAAAAGGTCGGTGCAGGTGAACAAATCCCCTGCATTCTGGAACCGGAGCTGACCGATAAGACCTTTCGGAAAAATTGGGCGCGGTTTACCCGCCTTTGGAGGGCTGATTCAAAAGATTGGAGCCTGTCCCGGACTTGATCCGGGAAAGTTGATCCCCTTTGCTGTCCCAGATGCCAGGGTTCAATGCGGGTAATTGTCTTCATAGAAAATGAGGATGTGATCAAAAAAATCCTCAAACATTTGGGCTTGTGGGAAGTTAAACGCAAACCCCGCCCAAAGGCTAATGCCCCGCCAATTGATGTGTTTCCGGCATATGACCAGCCGCCGGCACCCACCGCCGCCGATCCGCCTACGGCAATGAAGCTTCGGCGGAACAAGCTATCTTATTGATCGCGACTACCCGGTCGAAGCCTACTTTTAGCAGCCAGCCTGTCGAGATCAAAGGGTGAGCTTTAGCCGAAATTGCCCTAATTTTGGGAGGTTGGATGAAAAATGGCGATTGACAACCTGGCTCGTCTTTGGTATTTTAGTTTCAATTGTTACCGCAACCGGCAGGCTTCCATATATTGCGGCCTTAATAAGTTCAATACACAATCATAAATTTTCGATAACACGCTTTCAAAAAGCGAGTTCTGGTACTCTTATCACTTCATAAATAGACTTTAATTTTAAGTCTCAAAGTCGTCGCTGCTCACCTGCGCATTCGATTTCATCAATTGAGATAATCGAATATCTTTAAGAGGCTTTGTTTGACTTGGGTCTGGTCAGCTTTTGATAACTGACCTATTTTTCTGAGAATAAACCTATTATCAAGCGTGAACAATTTCATTCTTACAACAGATGGTGCAGCCAAACCAGATGATTTTTTGTTTCTGATAACAACATCTAATGGCCAAGATTCGTTCTTTTGACTCGTTATCATTGCCAATATAGTATGTTCTATAATATTTCCAAAATCTGTTGCTTGAGATAATACGAGGGCAGGCCTTCTTTTTGCTTTGGAAGAATCTGTAAACGGGAATGGTACAACAACGACATCAAATGGTTCATAAATCATTGTATGCTTCCTCATCATTCTGTGATTCCCATTCACTTAGTGTGGGAACAAGGGCTGAACTAAATTCAATATCAACTGGTCTTGCTTTTCTTAGTTTGATTGTTTCATTTTCAATCTCGAAAGCGATTACATCACCAGCATTGAGCTTCAGTTTTTTTCTTACAACTTCAGGTACAGTTGCTTGATATTTCCTTGTGAGTTTGCTTGTAGCTGTTTGCATTGTTTTCTCCTGAATAAGTATTAATGTAATACGGTAATACTAACATAGCCAGTATTAGTTGACAAGCACTATTTGATGACAGAAAATCCAACATTGCAATCCACCCGACCAGCTACAGCCTGCGGCTGCACAAGGGCCGTTCGTAACCTTGCGTTCTGTGAGCCTCGTTACAGATAGCTGCAATGACCTCCAACCATCTTAATTTACATGATATAAAGTGGTTGTCGCAGGCCGCCACATCCTCACCAGCATTCCTGAACTGAAGTCGAAAAATCCCATATCTTGCGGTCAGGCCTCTGGAGCCCAAATTGAAGATGCCTGCCTTGAATTTTTAACCCTGCCTACTTAAAAAACTTAATGATTTTGTCTTACAATCATCAAATCCTAACCCCTCAACATTCGTGTCAAGATAACCCCATTTTTTTGACCAATTAACCATTAACGCCTCGACACCCAAAGCATGCGATCAGGTTATTGAGTTACCATGAAGGGTTATGCGTAAAGATTAACGGCGGGGATGGGAGGGTTCAGCTATAATCCAGGCCCAAAACAGGTTCACTTTCGTGTCCAAAGATGTGCCAAATGTGCCATGAAACAGGACAAATCAGTTTGATTTTGCGGTAGCACGAAATAAAAAAACGGCTGTTACGCCGCTTTTTTTATTGTTAAACTATGGTCGGGGCGAGAGGACTCGTCCGCTTCTGGCGGATTTGAATGCGCCAGAGGCGCACAAGCGCTCCAGAGGCGCACAAGCGCTCCAGAGGCGCACAAAGCGCTCCAGAGGCGCACAAGCCTCCTTAGAGGCGTGCTTTATCCGCCGGCTGTGTGGCGGGCTTCGACTCAGTTTCTAACTTGTCGAGCCACTTTCGGCCTTGTCCAGACTTGAGGAATTTCTCTTAAGCCCGCGCTGTCACATAATCATCGAATATTTCGGTGTATAGCAGAGAAAAATCCTCAAGCAGTTGGCCTCCCTTGGAACGTTGAGAACGGTGCTCTTTAATACGACGAGAAAGATCGTTGGTAATACCGACATAGCGGTTGCCGGTTTCCCCCTTCAATACATATAAAGTAACCATCGCCTGACCACCCCAAAGAGCACATGCTAGCTGATCAAACAAAAAAGGCACCCGCAATGCAAGTGCCTTTGATGCGAATCGTTTTTTGGTCGGGGCGAGAGGATTTGAACCTCCGACCCCTTGAACCCCATTCAAGTGCGCTACCAGTCTGCGCTACGCCCCGACGACTTGACAACTAACATTTTGAGTATACCATGTCAAGGCAAGTTGTGCTATAAACCCAATTGAGCTTATTTCAATCAGGAGGGTGCGTGTTTTTAGCAAATAAATTTTAAATCATGAAACCTGGAGCAACAAAACTTGTTAAACCTGCGCGGCTGAAGCCGGGTGATACGCTCGGCATTGCGGCGCCGGCCAGTCTTTTTGACCGGGATCGATTTTCAAAGGGCAAGGCCGTGTTGGAATCCATGGGGTTTCGGATAGCTGTTGAGGACGACGTTTTTTTAAAGCGTGAGTATCTGGCCGGGACCGACGCCCAACGGGCGGATTTGATCAACCGGTTATTTGCCGACCCGGCGATCAAGGCCATTGTGTGTGCCAGGGGCGGTTTCGGCTCCATGCGAATTCTTTCTTTGCTCGATTATGAAGCCATCCGGAAGCACCCGAAAATCTTTGTGGGTTACAGTGATATCTCGGCACTGCTGTCTGTGCTCTATGCACGCTGCGGCCTGGTCGCGTTTCACGGCCCCATGGTGACGACGCTGGCTGATGACGATAAAGAGAGCCGGGATGCCATGCTTGCCGCTTTGACCTCGGATATCAAACTGGAGCTAACTCCCACAAGCGGCAGGGTAATTAAGCCGGGACGGGCTTCCGGACCGGTGGCCGGCGGAAATCTCACGACGCTGTGCCACCTTGTCGGAACCCCTTTTGCCCCCGGCTTTAAAGGGCGGATATTGTTTCTGGAAGATAAGGGCGAGGCTGCGTACAGGATCGACCGGATGCTGAGCCAGATGAAGCTTGCCGGATGTTTTGACGGGCTGGCCGGTCTGATGCTGGGTTCCTTTGAAAAATGCGGGAAGCTTGATAGGATTTACCGGATTGTCGCAGAAATGTTCAGTGATGTCGACATTCCGGTGCTTGCCGGTTTTGATATCGGTCACGGCCGGACCAATATCACGATTCCGCTGGGAATCGCTGCAACCCTGGATGCAGATCGCCGGAAGCTGATTTACCATGAACCCGCCACCGTATAAAGACAGAGGGCAGAAGGCAGCGAACAGCGTGGAGATGCCTGAAAAGAAAACGATTTCTTATCACGAAAGCACGAAAGTACGAAAACACGAAAAAGAATATAAAATATCGTGCTTTCCCCTTTTCGTGTTTTCGTGTTTGAGATTAATTTTTTAACACAAAATGCACAAATCTTACAACTAAGCAATAAAAAATCAGTTTGCAGGTAATTGGGGCCCAAGGAGAGCATCAGACAACACGGAACCCGAAACGCGTATGAAACAAGTTGACCGCTTAATGAGGCAGGCCATAACGGATGAGGTTTTCCCTGGAGGTGTCCTCCTAGTCTCTGAGGCCGATTCCATAACCTTTTTCGAAGCCTATGGATATGCCGATATTTTTTCCGGACGCCCAGTGACAAAAGACACTGTTTTCGACTTGGCATCTTTGACCAAACCGCTGGCAACCACGTTGGCGGTCATGCGGCTGGTTTCCCAAAACAAACTGGGACTGGATCAGCAGTTAGGATCGATCCTGCCCCGCTTCAAGAACTCGGACAAAGCCCGAATATCCATAAAGCAGTTGCTTTGTCACAATTCAGGTTTGCCGGATTATCGTCCCTATTACAAAACGTTGGAAAAGGTTCAAGCGGATCGCAGAAGGGAGGTCTTAAGAGACCTTCTGGCCAAAGAACCGCTCATCAACCCCGTAGGCGAAACGGTGCTATACAGCGACCTGGGGTTTATGATCTTGAACTGGGTCATTGAGCAGGTTTCAAAAAACAGGCTGGATCGATTGGTATTCGATGAGATCTATCAGCCCCGGGCCTTTAAAACCCTGTTTTTTGTGGATCTTGATGCAAAAATCCGCCAGGCAAATTTTGCCGCTCCCGAGCACTGCCCAGGGCGGAATTTCTTTTTAGAGGGTGCTGCCCACGATAAAACCCCCTATGTTGTCGGCGGCATTGGGGGCCATGCCGGGTTATTCGGAACCGCCGATGATGTCTACCGCCTTTTGTTTGTATTGCTGTCTGAATTTCACGGACGTTCTGAAAGTTTTTTCAGCAAAGAATTACTGCAAATATTTCTCAGACAACACAACGCTACCGGTCGGGCGCTCGGGTTTGACATGCCGTCATCAACCGGATCGAGTTGCGGCCGCTATTTTTCAAAAGATACTGTCGGACATTTAGGATTCACCGGGACGTCTTTCTGGATGGACCTTGACCGCCGTGTGATTGTAATCCTGCTGACCAACCGCGTCCATCCGACACGTGAAAACACCAAGATAAAAGCCTTCCGGCCGAAACTGCATGATACGGTTATGAAAAAGTTGCTCAAGACAACATATTAGCCCTCTATTTCTTTTGCAAAACAATCCGGTTTAGCGTAAAAGGCATTGGAACACCGGGAAGGAACGCGTAAATTCGATGTAAGGCGATATTTAGATTTCTCTTGTAATTATGGCATAATTTTGATAATTTATGACACTTTATTATCGATCAACAACCTAAATTGAGCGATTGTCGAGGTTGCCGCAGATACAAGGAAGATGTCGTTCCGCTATAGTCAACTATGCGGGACGGCATCTGACGTAGTAGATGCGGTAAGATCGGCAATCCCGAAGGGTTTCAAATTTTAAAAATATAAATCAATATAATCCATTAAAAATAAAAGGTATTTAATCCCCTTTTAAAATTTGAAACGCTCGGTTTAGGTGCAAGTTTGTCGTCAAAGGACCAAAGATTGTAAATAAACGAATACAATAGGCGCCCTTTGGGGGCTGCCAAGCAGAGGCGTCATGAATCTATTTGTAGATAAAATTTTAGGGGCATTCTCCAGCGATCTGGCCATTGATCTGGGCACTGCCAACACGCTTGTTTATGTAAAAGGTAAAGGTATCGTTTTGAATGAACCCTCAGTGGTTGCGGTTCGGACCGACAACCGCATGAAAAACCGGGTATTGGCTGTCGGCAGTGAAGCCAAGAATATGCTGGGAAGGACTCCCGGGCATATTGTAGCGATACGCCCCATGCGCGATGGTGTTATCGCCGATTTTGAAATTACCGAAGCGATGCTCCGTCATTTTATACACAAGGTTCACAATCGGCGAACATTTGTCAGACCCAGAATTATTATTGCAGTGCCGTCCGGTATTACCCAGGTTGAAAAGCGTGCCGTCAGGGAATCAGCGGAATCGGCAGGGGCCCGCGAAGTATTTCTTATCGAAGAGCCGATGGCTGCGGCTATCGGAGCCGGGTTGCCGATTACCGAACCCGTTTGCAATATGGTAGTTGATATCGGCGGCGGCACAACCGAAGTTGCTGTAATTTCTCTGGCTGGAATTGTCTACAGCAGATCGATTCGGGTGGCCGGTGACAAGATGGATGCCGCCATTATTCAATATATCAAACGGAAATATAACCTTTTGATCGGTGAAAGGACAGCCGAGATCATTAAAACAACCATCGGGAATGCATATCCCGATCCGGAGGATGTGGAAACCCTGGAAGTCAAAGGGAGAGATCTTGCTTCCGGAATTCCCAAGATTCTCGCTATAGATTCAGAAGAAATACGTGTAGCAATTGCCGAGCAGATTGACGCCATTGTCGAAACTGTAAAGATTGCACTGGAACAAACCCCCCCCGAACTAGCTGCCGACATCGTTGACCGGGGGATTGTATTAACTGGTGGAGGGGCGCTGCTGAAAAATTTGGATAAACTCCTCAGGGAGGAAACTAGCCTACCGATAACAATTACAGAAAATCCGTTATTGACGGTGGCTCTCGGCTCTGGTCTGGCGCTCGACAGCCTTGAAATCCTCAAACAAGTTGTAATTACATAGTTTAATGTTCCCGAAAAAGATGGTCATGATTATTGGCGTGGTTGTGCTGATCGCCGCCAACATCATAGCCCTTTCTGTGACAAGCCGCCGCTACACTTCTTTTGGGCCCGGTCGTGTTGCTATTGTGCTGGTGGCGCCTTTTCAGGAAGTTGTTACCCGGTCGATTCGTTTTGCCAGAGATTTATGGAACCACTATTTTTTTTTAGTTTCAGTAGCCAAAGAGAATGACAAATTAAAGAAAGCCATCAGTTACGCTGTTGAGGAACATAACCGGAGCAGCGAGCTTAATCTTGCCAACATTCGTCTTCGAAATTTGCTCGACTTTCAAAAATCAATGAACCATCAAGTCCTTGCTGCTGAAGTCATTGGTAAGGATCCTTCTCCCTGGTATAAAACCATCATCATCGACAAAGGCAAAGATGACGGTGTCAAAAAGGGGATGGCAGTCGTGATCCCCGAAGGGGTCGCCGGACAGGTTATGGATGTTTCAACCCATTATTCCAAAGTTTTGCTCATTATTGACCCGAACAGCGCAGTCGATGCCGTGGTTCAAGATACACGGGCTCGCGGAATCATTAAGGGCGAATCTTGGGGACGCTGTCTTTTTAAATATGTTTTGCGCAAGGATGACGTTCGTGTCGGTGTCAGGGTTGTTTCGTCCGGATTGGATGGTGTTTATCCCAAAGGTCTAGGGGTGGGACACGTTTCAGAAGTTATCCGGAAAAATTCAGGCATCTTTCAAGAAGTGACCGTGATTCCATTTGTGGATTTTGAAAAACTTGAAGAGGTTTTGGTTGTATTGAATCCTCCTGAGCATGATTTTGGGAACCTGAAATGACGTACGTTTTATATGTATTTACTTTTATGTGTTTGCTGGTATTTCAGACAACAATTATGCCTTATTTTCGGTTGTTCGATAGCTTTTATGATATGTTTTTTCCATTTGTTATTTACCTCGGCCTTTTCCGTTCCACGCGTGAAAGTATACCGGTTATCATTACTCTCGGATATGTAATGGACAATCTTTCCGGAGCACCTTTTGGCGTTTATTTGACAACGTATCTGTGGCTATTTGCCGGCCTGAGGTGGATTATAACCGTATTGCATGTAGGTGACAATGTTCTTTTACCATTTGTTGTTGCCGCAGGCGCCCTGCTGGAAAATCTTATCTTTATGGGAGTCTCAGCCATGTACGAACCAGGGTCTCGTTTTTCTTCAGCCGTTGTTAGCACTGTGGCGGTTCAGGTTTTATGGGCACTATGTATTGGTTCGATTTTTATCATAGTTTTTAATTATCTGCATCAAAGATGGGATAAATTTTTCAAAGAATTGTTAGCCTCCCAAAAGAGGTAAACGAGGCATACGTTGACTAAATATTTAAAAACTGCTGACGCGGATTGGTTCAAACAACGATTAATCAGAACGATGTATTGCGTTGCAGCAGCTTTTTTTGTGCTTTTTGTCCGCCTGTTCCACCTCCAGGTGATGCAAGGGGAGGAGTTGAGGCGACTTTCTGAAAACAACTGCATCCGGCTGCAGGATATGGATCCTTCAAGGGGATTGATTTTTGATCGCAATGGAAACATTTTGGTCGATAATCGCCCTTCGTTTTATTTGAGTATTATTTTAAAGGACGCCAAGCCGGTTGACCGTACCGTTAAAAAATTAGCTGAACTCATCGGTGTTCCTGTATCCGAATTAATGTCTAAAATTGCCAATAATAAAGGGGTTTCAGCTTATAAACCGATTATCTTGAAACAGGATATTGGTCGCGATGCACTTGCGGCCGTTGAAGTCAGGAAATTCGATTTGCCTGGCGTCGTTGTGGATGTCAAGCCCCTAAGGCATTCATTCAACAAGCAAAGTGCCGCCCATCTTATCGGATACTTGAGCGAAATCAGTCCGGGAGAGCTTAAATCCCGAAGATATTCAGAATGCAAACGGGGGGATTTTATTGGCAAGTTCGGCGTAGAAAAAGCGTTCGAGCAGTATTTAAGGGGCAAGGGTGGCGGTCGACAGATCGAAGTCAATGCTACCGGTCAGGTTGTCAGCGTTTTGAAAACGATTGATCCCCAGCCGGGACATAATATTTATCTAACCATTGATCAGAACTTGCAGAAAAAGGCCGAAGAGCTATTAAAAGGCTTGGCCGGTGCTGTGGTCGCCATGGAACCCGCAACCGGACAAATTCTTGCCCTGGCAAGCTCTCCTTCATTTGACCAGAATGACTTTGTTAGCGGGATGTCCCATGTGCAATGGGATGCGCTTATTTCCAACCCATTCAGACCCATGGAAAACAAGGCGATTCAGAGTGAGTATCCGCCGGCATCAACCTATAAAATTGTGACGGCCATGGCCGGCCTCGAGGAAGGGATTATCGATGAAAAGACCACATTTCACTGCCCGGGATATTATACATACGGTGATCGTACGTTTCGATGCTGGAAAAAAGAGGGGCATGGCAACGTTAATGTTACCAAGGCGCTGGTGGAATCGTGTGATGTGTTTTTTTATCAGGTCGGGCAGAAGCTGGGCGCAGATCGCCTGGCATGGTATGCCAAAGCCTGTGGCCTGGGAGCACCGACCGGTATAGACCTGGACCACGAAGCCGCCGGTTTGATCCCGACGACGGCCTGGAAGAAGCGGCGCACCGGCATCGCTTGGCAGGGTGGGGAAACTCTTTCGGTCGCCATTGGGCAAGGGTATAACTTAGTGACGCCTTTGCAAATGCTGGTTTTGACATCCGCGGTTGCCAATGGTGGAATAAGATATAAGCCTCTGATATTAAATACTATTGAAACAGCGGAAGGTAAAATTGTTGTTAAAAACCAGAGCCAGGTTAACGGCAAGTTGCCGGCGGGAGAAAAAACATTGGAGCTTATCAGGAAAGGCCTGCACGGAGTGGTTAACGACGGCATGGGAACTGCCTGGACCTCCCGACTTAAGGACATCGATATCAGTGGAAAGACAGGCACTGTACAGGTGGTCGGCCGCAAAGACGACGAAGCCCCACGAGCAGCCGGAATACCGCACCATCTGAAAGCGCATGCCTGGTTCCTGGCGTATGCGCCGTCGGCCGACCCGAAAATTGCTGTTGTCGTTATGGTCGAACATGGGGAACATGGATCGTCAGCAGCGGCTCCGATTGCAAGGGAAATAATTAAAACGTATTTGAAAAAAGATGAAGACGACAGACAGCTTAAGGTTGAACGCTCTGTGCTAAAAGGGCGGCAGGTGGCCGGCAACAGACAGTAGGCGAATAAGCTAAAACTCTAATTGAGTTCAAACTCAATTGGGTGTTATTCGTCAGTTGAAAGTTATTGCACGATTGGCTTAAAGCTTGGATGGCCGTAATTATGGTGAATAGGGATAAGGAACGGAAATGATAAAACATGTCGTTCAAACCTTAAACCTTGGATGTTTGACGTTAAGGCCGCGCCGGTATCCGACATCCAGTATCCAGCATCAGGAGCGAAGCGACAATGTTTGACCGCCGGTATGTTCAATATTTTGACTGGGGCTTGCTGGGGCTTACCGTCTTAATCGGGGCCCTGGGACTGATCATGCTGTACAGTGCCGTAATGTCGGCAACACCGACGCCCCAGAAAATGCTGTATATCAAACAGCTCATCTGGTACGGTATCGGATTCGCTATCATAATTGTTTCATTATTGTTTAATTACAAATTACTGGATCAATGGGCTCACGCGATCTATATAATGGGTATAATCCTTTTGATCGCTGTGTTGTTATTTGGAAAATATGTCGGTGGCGCCAAACGCTGGCTCATACTGGGTCCTGTATCTTTTCAGCCTTCGGAGCTGACCAAGATTGCGGTTATCATCGTGCTGGCTCGCTATTATTCAAAAGTTGCAGACCCCATGGGTCTTACCTTACGCGAGCTTTTAACTCCTTTCATACTGACCATGATCCCTTTTCTTTTAATCGTAAAGCAGCCTGACCTGGGCACCGCCATGGTAGTGGTTTTAATTGTCGGTTCAATGACTGTTTTTGTAAAGATTGAAAGACGTTCCCTGTTATATAGCATTGCTGCCTGTACGTTAACCGTTCCCATGGTATGGTTTCTGTTGAAAGGATATCAAAAAAAGCGCATATTGACTTTTTTGAATCCGGATCGCGACCCCCTGGGCGCAGGCTATCATATTATTCAGTCCAAAATTGCGGTCGGTTCCGGTATGCTTACCGGCAAAGGCTTTTTAAAAGGAACCCAGAACGCGCTTTCTTTTTTACCGGAACAGCATACCGATTTCATATTTTCGGTTCTGGCCGAGGAATGGGGTCTGGTTGGTTCCGTCATCCTGGTGCTCGTTTTTTTAATGCTTATTATCTGGGCACTGAATGTGGCCTATCGATGCAGAGATCCTTTTGGCACGATCCTTTCCGTCGGCATTACCGCAATGATATTCTGGCAAGTGTTTATTAATATTGGCATGGCGATGGGTCTGATGCCGGTTGTCGGTGTTCCGTTGCCGTTTATCAGTTATGGTGGTTCGTCAATTATCACCACAATGATTTGTATTGGCCTTTTAATGAATGTCAGTATGAGACGTTTCATGCCTGAATGAAACATTAACCTGTAACCGAAACAAATTCTTCATGAGGAATTCGGGCTAAATGGGCGTGAATGCCAGGAGGCGTTATGAGAACATCAAAAAAGGCGGATTCGATTTCTACATATTTGGGATCGGATGGAAGCATTGAAGGAACCATCGAATTCAAAAATACCATCAGGCTGGATGGGAATGTGAAAGGCAAGATTTTCAGTGATGCCGGAACTGTTATTATCGGCGAAAAGGCGGTTGTCAATGCCGAGATACATGTCGATGTCGCCGTTATCATGGGAACGTTCAACGGTACCATCGATGCCAGGGAGAGAATCGAGATTTATCCTCCGGGCCATGTTGTGGGTGATATCCAGGCGCCGACGATTATGATGGAATCCGGTGTCGTCTTCAATGGTAATTGTTCCATGAAGGCACGAACAATTTCATCAAAAGTGCTGTCAACGGCAACCGATTCCACACGGAAGTCCTCTATTTCAGAGGAAATTCAGGCGAAATAAAATTTTTCAAAAAACCTTTGACAATTGATTATGGCGGATGGTATAGACCGCCGGAGTTGAATCTGTCCGAAGGTAACAGCTAAAAGATATTTGATAAAATCAAATCACCTGTTTTGTTCGATGGAGGATCCATAATGTTCTTTTCTGGTTTTAACCGGAAACGTTTTTCGGTTTCAGCAGTTTTGTTGGCACTTACTTCTTTGTTATTTGCCGGAATTGCTTTTGGGGCTGGGGGTGGCATCACGGTGATACCTGATGAATCCCTTTTTATTCAGATCGTCAATTTTCTCTTTTTGATTTGGGTTCTAAACATTCTTCTGTATAAGCCGATTCGTAATATGCTGATTCAAAGAAAGGAGAAGTTTTCCGGCCTTGACCAAAACATTGAGACCTTGAACAGGGATGCCCAGGAAAAAAATGGTGCCTATGCCGAGGGCCTTAAAGAGGCAAGGTCCAAAGGACTTGCGGAGAAGCAGGCCTTGCTGAAGGCCGCTGGTGATGAGGAAAGAGAGATCATTGAAAAAATTACTCAAAAGGCCCAAGCAGACCTTATTGAAGTGCGTCAAAAAATTACAAAAGATATCGAGTCTGTCAGGACGTCCCTACAAAAGGAAGTTGATGCTTTTGCAGCTGCTATTGGTGAAAAAATTATAGGGAGGGCTATTTAATGGACCTGTTGAAGATAAAATGGCCTGAAATAAACCGCAAAGGATCCGTCGTGATGGTCGTCACGGTGCTTGCCTTTTTATGCTTTATCGGTATGGCTCTGGCCTCGTCAGGAGGAGAAGGCGCTGCCAAGGGATGGGTTGCTACAGATACTTACCGGGTGATGAATTTTGCTGTTTTGGCCATCGCCCTTTTTTTTCTTTTGCGCAAACCGACATCCCAGGCTCTGGATGCTCGCATCGAAGGGATCAAAGAACAGCTGAGTGAATTGGAGGCAAAGAAAAGGGACGCCGAAAAGCAACTGGCTGCTTACAATGAAAGATTTGCAACACTTGAAAAGGAAGCCGAGAGGCTGATTGCCGATTATATCCGGCAGGGAAATGAAGCCAAGGCGAGGATACTGGTAGAAGCACAATCAGCGGCCGAGAAACTTGAGGAGCAGGCTCGCCGGAATATTGAACATGAGTTCAAGCAGGCCAAATCAAAATTGCAGGAAGAGATATTCGAAAAAGCGCTTGCAAAGGCTGAAGATCTTATCAAAAGAAAAATTACGGCCCAAGATCAGGAAAAACTGGTACATGAATATATAGAGAAGGTGGTGGCATAGTGAAGAATTTAAAGGTAGCGCGGCGTTATGCCAAAGCACTTCTGCTGATTGGCAAAGAAGATGGTCAGGCTGAAGCTTATAAAGAAGAGCTTAGCGGGTTTGCAGGTCTAGTGGTCCGGGAAAAGGAACTTGAGCAGGCCATTTGCAACCCTCTTTACAGTGCTTCAGACCGTAAAAAGGTATTGCAGACGGTCATTGAAAAAGTTGGTGTTTCCAAACTTATGGCGTCTTTTTTCCTTTTGTTGTTTGACAAAGGACGGTTTGGATCTTTGAGCGCTATCAACGAGTTTTATCAGAAACTGGCGGACGAACTTAAAGGCGTTCTGCGTGCCAGTTTGGTTTCGGCTACGGAACTTTCAGCCGAAACCGTTGAGAAGATCCGTACAACTCTGTCAACCAAGACAGGTAAAGATATTATCCTGGAGGTCGAACAGGATCCCAGCCTAATCGGCGGGATCGTTTCCAGAATAGGTGATCTGGTTTTGGACGGTAGTATCAAAACACAATTACTCAACATGAGGGAAACATTAAAAAGGGGCGAGAGTATATAATGGAATTAAGAGCTGAAGAAATTAGTCAAATTATCAAAGCGCAGATTACGGATTACGACAAGAAGGTCGAGTTAAGTGAAACCGGAACGGTCTTGTCGGTGGGTGATGGGATTGCCAGGGTCTATGGTCTCGAAAAGGTCATGGCGATGGAATTGGTTGAATTTCCGGGCGGCGTCCTTGGGCTGGTACTCAACCTCGAAGAAGATAATGTGGGTGTTGCCGTCATGGGCGAAGACATCCACATCAAGGAAGGGGATATTGTCAAGCGGACCGGCAGAATCGCAGAAGTGCCGGTGGGTGAGGCCGTACTGGGCCGTGTTCTTTCGGCCGTGGGCGAACCGCTGGACGGCAAAGGTCCCGTTGAAACCAAAGAGTTCAGCAGGGTTGAGGTGGTGGCGCCGGGCGTTATTCAACGCAAGAGCGTCCATGAACCATGTTATACCGGCTTAAAGGCCATTGACGCCATGACGCCGGTGGGGCGCGGGCAGCGCGAACTGATCATCGGTGACCGCCAGATCGGCAAGACCGCTATTGCCGTGGATGCCATTATCGCCCAGAAGGATACGGATATCTACTGTATCTATGTAGCCTGCGGTCAGAAGAAGTCGACGGTTGCCCAGGTCCATGCGATCCTGGAAAAGCATGGTGCCATGGAATATACGACCATTATCGCCGCATGCGCCAGTGACCCGGCGACATTGCAGTATGTCGCGCCCTTTGCCGGATGCGCCATGGGCGAATATTTCCGGGACAACAAAAAGCACGCACTCATTATTTATGACGACCTTTCCAAACAGGCGGTAGCCTACCGGCAGGTTTCCCTGCTATTAAGACGCCCGCCGGGCCGTGAGGCTTATCCGGGCGACATTTTTTACAACCATTCCCGCCTGCTGGAACGGGCCGCCAAACTGAACGATGAACTTGGTGCCGGTTCTTTAACCGCACTGCCGATTATTGAGACTCAGGCCGGCGACGTATCCGCCTATATTCCGACCAATGTTATTTCGATTACCGATGGCCAGATATATCTTGAACCCGGACTCTTTTTTGCGGGTGTTCGGCCGGCGATTAATGTGGGACTGTCGGTTTCCCGGGTCGGCGGGGCCGCCCAGGTCAAGGCCATGAAACAGGTGGCCGGTACTCTGCGGCTCGATATGGCCCAATATCGCGAGCTTGAAGCCTTTGCCGCTTTCGGCAGCGATTTGGACAAGTCAACCCAGCAACAATTGACGCGGGGTGAGCGCCTGGTGGAAATTCTCAAGCAACCTCAGTATCAACCGCTGTCGATGGAAAAGCAGGTATCCATTCTGTTTGCCGGTACCAGGGGCTTTCTTGACAAGTACCCGGTGGATGTGCTGGCCAAATATGAAGCGGGACTTTATACGTTTCTTGGAGACAGATATCCGCAGATTTTTGAAGGGCTGAAAGAAAAACGGGAGTTTACCGAGGACCTTGATAAGCTGATGAGAGAGGCCTTGGCAGCATATGATGAGGAATTCAAAGACACCATTAAGTAAGCTGAGGCTGAATGCTTGTTTGTTGATTGATCCGGCAACCTTCTCATAATAAATACATAAGGTCTTAAGTATATGGCGACATTAAAGGACGTAAAACTAAAGATAAAAGCGGTAAAAAAGACCCAGCAGATTACCAAGGCCATGAACATGGTTGCGGCTTCCAAACTGCGCGGAGCCCAAACAAGTATGGAGGGGTTTCGTCCCTATGCCGGCAAGTTTTCCGAAGTTTTAAGCTCTCTTGCGGAAAAGGCCGGCGAAGAGACAAGCCCTTTGCTTGAGGTGCGCGAAGAGGTCAGAAAAGTACATCTGGTTTTGTGTACATCGGATAGAGGTCTGTGCGGTGGTTTTAATACAAACCTTATCTCAAGGGCCGAGTTGTTCATCAAAGAAAAAAGAAAACAAAACATCGACGTATCCATCACGAATTTCGGGAGAAAAGGTCGTGACTGGAGTCGTAGAAGCAAGTTTGAGATTTTAGACCAGCATATTGGAGTTGTCGGCGGCAGATTCGGATTCAACATAGCTGCATCCGTCGGAAAAAAACTGATTGAAGGTTTTTTGAACAAGACTTTTGATGAAGTCTACATTATATTTGCTGAATTTAAAAGTATGGCCAGGCAAACTCCGGTGTTGAGCCAGATGCTTCCGATCCTGCCGATTGCATCGGCGCAAGATACGTCGGCAGGCGAAGAAATACCATATTTGGCCGAGCACATCTGCGAACCGTCACCCCAGGAGGTGCTGGGTGAGTTGCTTCCCAGAAACGTGTATGTTCAGATCTATCGTGCGTTGCTGGAAACCTCGACCAGTGAACATGCAGCACGTATGGCGGCAATGGATAACGCTACCAAAGCCTGCAAAGATATGATTGAGAACCTCACCCTGACGTATAATAAAGCTCGACAGGCGGCCATTACGGCTGAACTGATGGATATTGTCGGCGGTGCCGAGGCCCTTAGAGGTTAATTGAAAAAAATACCGCATTTTGATAGGAGGTCTTTAGATGGGAGAAAATATAGGTAAAGTTGCGCAGGTTATGGGACCTGTCGTTGATGTGGAGTTTGAGCAGGGCAATTTGCCAACGATCTATACGGCGCTGCTGATCAGCAACCCTACAATCAGCGCTGAACCGGACAATCTTGTTGTTGAGGTTGCGCAGCACCTGGGCGACAATGTGGTTCGTACCATTGCCATGGATGTAACCGACGGTCTGGTTCGGGGACAGGCAGTTAAGGATACCGGCAAAGATATCATGATGCCGGTCGGTGCAGCCGTCCTGGGACGGATTCTCAACGTCGTCGGACGGCCGGTGGATGGCTTGGGGCCGGTCAGCCAGGAAAAAATGATGCCGATTCACCGTCAAGCACCAAAATTCACCGAGCAGGACGTGACGGTTCGCGTGCTCGAGACCGGTGTCAAGGTTATCGACCTGCTGGTACCGTTTCCCCGCGGCGGCAAGATGGGGATGTTCGGTGGCGCCGGTGTCGGCAAAACCGTTATCATGATGGAGATGGTTCACAACATCGCCATGCAGCACGGTGGCATATCCGTGTTTGCCGGTGTTGGGGAGCGGACCCGCGAAGGCAACGACCTTTATCACGAAATGAAAGATTCAGGGGTTTTGCCCAAGGCTGCTTTGATTTACGGGCAGATGACGGAGCCTCCTGGCGCGCGGGCTCGTGTGGCGCTTTCGGCCTTGACGGTTGCGGAATATTTCCGGGATATAGAGGGACAGGACGTTCTGATTTTCATCGATAATATCTTCCGTTTCACCCAGGCGGGGTCCGAGGTTTCCGCGCTTTTAGGGCGGATGCCTTCTGCTGTCGGATACCAGCCAACCCTGGCCGTTGACCTTGGTGAGCTCCAGGAGCGGATTACCTCAACGGACAAAGGCTCGATTACGGCGGTTCAATGTGTGTACGTGCCGGCCGATGACTTGACCGACCCGGCACCGGCAACAACATTTGCCCACTTGGACGGTACCGTCGTATTGTCACGCCAGATCGCCGAGCTCGGTATTTATCCTGCGGTGGATCCGCTGGATTCAACTTCCAGAATACTTGACGCTGCCTACATTGGGGATGAACACTATCTCGTTGCTCGTCAGGTACAGCAAATCCTTCAGAAATACAAGGAACTTCAAGATATTATCGCAATTTTGGGTATGGAAGAATTATCAGACGCAGACAAGATAACCGTGACGCGTGCCCGTAAGATTCAGCGGTTCTTGTCACAACCGTTCCATGTTGCCGAAGCTTTTACAGGGACAAAAGGTAAATACGTTAAAATAGAGGATACCGTCCGGGCGTTTAAGGAAATCTGCGAAGGCAAACATGATGGCATTCCGGAACAGGCATTTTATATGGTTGGCGGCATTGAAGATGTGGTGGAAAGAGCCAAAAAAATGTCTGAAGCTTAATACAGGAAAATAAATTATGGCAGGAAATATAAAATTAGAAGTCGTCACTCCTGAAAAGTATGTGGTTGACGAAGAAGTTCAAATTGCGGTGGCTCCCGGTGTTCTTGGAGAGTTTGGCGTGCTCATCGGCCACACCCCTTTTTTAACTACCCTTAAAACGGGTGTAATCCGCTACACGGATATTAAAGGGAATGAGAGATTCGTTTTTGTAAGCGGCGGGTTTGCCGAGGCGCTTCCTGATAAAGTTACCGTACTGGCAGAGTCGGCTGAAAGACGGCGCGATATTGACATAGATCGCGCCAAAGCTTCAATGGCACGTGCCCAAGAGCGTTTGGTACGAGAAAAAGATGAAGACATTGATTTTATGAGAGCCCAGGCGGCTCTGCAACGCGCCATACAACGCATAAAGGTTGCTGAAACTAGAAAATAGCCAGCAGTACCCAATCGGATCTTGTTTTTCTAAATTACATAAAACCCTGAAAAATGGGAGATGAGGATTCAAGCTACTTGATAAGGGCGGGCCAATTAAATGGTTTGCCCTTATTTTTTGAGCTGAAACCCAATTAGGTATTGTCCGTTAACAAAAAATTTTCAATCGAGAGTTGTCGCTCAATTAAGGTAATATATCTTGACTTTCGGCCATATGAAAGATTATATTAAAAAAGATCATTGCGAGGTGTTAAATTGGACCACGAGAAAACGTTGAGACAATTTGATGAGATAGAAGAAAAAGTTGGAAAATTGATTGATGTATGCAAGTCACTTGAGGCGACCAATTTGGAACTTAAGAATAAAATTGGGAGGCTAGAGGAGGAGCTTCAAGGTAAGGTTGAGGCGGAAAACAATTATCAAGAAGAAAGGGCCTTGATCCGGTCAAAGATTGATAGCCTTTTAATCAGACTGGAGGATATTACAGAAACTCAGTAAAGGCCATAAGGTACGGATTTGGAAAGGTAGAACACGTAATCATTGGAACAACTTGTAACAATAGAGCTTTTTGGACAGCCGTATACGTTTAGAACCGACTCAGATGTTATTAATACCAAAGAGGTTGCTGATCACCTTGTCAATGAAATAAACAGGATCGAAACTCAACACTCCAACAAACCACCAAATGTAACGAAATTTACCACTTTGATGTTAGCAGCATTAAATATCGCAACTGAAAACATTGAGCTAAAAAATAAGCATTTGGATTTGTTGAGAAATATTTCTAAACGATCGGCCAGTCTTATCCGTGCGCTAGATGCCGCTGTAAATGCTTAAGCGATTTTGCAGGTTGATATCAGAAACCGATGATAGGTTGTCTTGTTACCGAATCCAACCTTATCTCCGATAATGGCTTTAGTAAAACACACTGCCTTCTGTTATTCACCCGGGATAGGATCTGACTTTGAAAATGTTTGAGCGTTGATGAAACTAGCTGTGACCCCTGCCGTGTTAGTGATTGGAAGATGTTCTTTGACCCAACGTCTAATAAAAGGGAGCCTTCTCTGATTTTGGTGAGCATGTTCTGCTTGTACAGAAAAGCCTAAAGAAATCAAAAGGTACCCACCTTGTTATTTCTGGTTCAAAGACCTGCCAACACGGCATTGTGGCAGGGGTCCTGATTCATTCAGACTTTCAAAGAAACACAAACATATAAGGATCTAATCGGTATGATTCAGTGGTCCAACATATTTAATGTATGGAAGAAAAACATTGAAAATATGCCATCCCCCAATCAGCTTTATTGATGATAGCCTTGCCTTTTTCCTCCTTAAGATCTCACTGGGAATCCGCCTCATAATAAGGCCCTTCAAAGGACGTTTCGTTTAACTGACAATTTCATCTTATCTCGTATTAACGTTTTGCTTGATAAGAATAACAGGCCGTTCGAAAAATATCTTATTTAGCAATAAAATCACATCCTTATTGATGGATATTAAACATATGGCTAACATAATAATGTATAGTTTGGATCAAATTACGAATCATGCGGTTTAAACGTTTCCAGGGAGAAGGAAAATGAATACGTATAGTTTCATAATAGGTGTCATCAGCTTTGGACTGGGTTTTGTCATCGCCTATTGGGTGAAGGGGAAAATATTGTCCGAAAAAGTCAAGGCTGCCGAACAGGAAAGTTCACGAATATTAAAGGATGCCAATCGTAAAGCGGAGACGATGCTCAAAGAGGCCGAGCTTGAGGTAAAAGACAGGCTTTTTAAAATGAAGAGCGAGTTCGATGCTGAAACCAAAGAGACCCGTGCAGAACTGAAAAAAAGCGAGAGAAGGTTGATACAAAAAGAAGAAAATATCGACCGCAAACTTGAGCAATTAGAGCGCAGAGAACGAGAAATATCTAAAATTGAAAAAAATCTTGTCAAAAGAGAAGAGGACCTAGATATCAATGAAAAAAAATATAATGAACTCATTGAAGAACAAAAAAGCCAGCTTGAAAAGATATCTGGTTTAACTGCCGATCAGGCCAAGGAGTTACTCATACGGGCCATGGAAAACGAGGCCCGATATGAAGGGGCCAAGCTTATTAAAAGAATAGAGAATGAAACCAAAGAGGAGGCAGATAAAAGAGCAAAAATAATCATGGCAACGGCCATTCAAAGATACGCGGCCGATTTTGTTGCTGAGCGGACTGTATCTGTAATTCAACTTCCAAACGATGAGATGAAGGGGCGCATCATTGGCCGTGAGGGTCGCAATATCCGTGCCCTTGAGGCCGCAACAGGAATTGATCTTATCATAGATGATACGCCTGAGGCGGTTATTCTGTCTGGTTTCAATCCGATTCGCCGTGAAGTTGCCAGACTTTCACTGATGCGGTTAATATCGGACGGTCGCATTCATCCGGCACGCATCGAAGATGTCGTTAAAAAAGTTGGTAAGGAAGTCGATTTGGCTATCAAAGAAGCCGGAGAACAGGCCGCATTTGATTTGGGTGTTCACGGTATTCACAGTGAACTGATTATGTATATCGGCCGATTAAAATTCCGTACCAGCTATGCCCAGAATGTCCTGCAGCATTCCATTGAAGTGGGGATTCTTGCTGGTATTATGGCTTCCGAATTGGGTCTCAATTCGAAGCTTGCCAGAAGAATGGGATTGTTGCATGATATCGGAAAGGCGATTGACCACGAGGTTGAAGGACAACACGCTATCATCGGTTCAAAGCTTGCCAAAAAATTTGGTGAGACTCCAAAGGTCGTACATGCAATTGCTGCGCATCATGAAGATGTGCCTCCGAATTCTGTGTATGCCCTGCTGATCCAAGCTGCTGACGGGCTTTCAGGGGCTAGACCCGGAGCACGTAAGGAACTTTTGGAAAATTATATTAAACGGCTGGAAGATCTTGAGAAGATTGCAAATTCATTCAGAGGTGTTGCAAATACTTATGCTATTCAGGCTGGTAGAGAGCTTAGGGTTATCGTCGAAAGTGGCATCATTTCAGATGAAGAATCTACGTTGCTCAGCAGGGATATCGCTAAAAAGATAGAAGAGTCGTTAACATTTCCCGGTCAGATCAAGGTTACGGTCATTCGGGAAACAAGGGCTGTCGAATATGCCAACAAGTAGGAGTGCCTCAAGTTTGAAGTGAGCTAAAGTGCCTAAAGTTAAGGAATTCTGTCAATTATATAAACTTGGCGGAGCAAAGCGACTCCATAACTTTAGGCACTTTAGCTCACTTTAGGCACTTCGAACTTATCAATTTTCAGAAAATCAGCCCCTTCCAGGGGTAAACCAAAGCCGGGCCCTCTGGGCCCGGATGTTTACCATGAGGTGAAATTGAATGGTTAATGTGATTGATGTCCTTAAAGAACGAGGGTTTATAGAACAGACGACCCATGAAGGTGAGCTGCGGAGCTACATCGAATCCGGGGATGTAACCTGTTATATCGGTTTCGACCCAACAGCATCCAGCCTGCATGTCGGCAGCTTGGTTCCGATCATGTCCCTGGCACATATGCAAAAAAACGGACACCGCCCCATAGCGCTCATCGGCGGCGGCACCGGGTTGGTCGGTGATCCGAGTGGAAAGACGGAAATGCGGCAATTGCTGACAACGGAAATCGTTGAACAAAACGCTCAAGGACTTAAAAAACAGCTATCCCGTTTCATTGACTTTAAAGATGACAAGTCTTTGATGTTAAACAATGCCGAATGGCTGACCAAATTGGAATATATTCCTTTCCTGAGAGATTATGGCCGTCATTTTTCAGTCAATCGCATGTTAAAAGCTGAAAGCTATAAAATGCGCCTTGAATCTGAAGACGGCCTTAATTTTATCGAATTCAATTATATGCTCTTGCAGGCATATGACTTTTTGGAACTATATGATCGATATGGATGCAGACTCCAGATGGGGGGTAGCGACCAGTGGGGCAACATCGTTGCCGGAGTCGAACTGGTGAGAAAAGTTCGGCAGGAGACCGTTTTCGGCATTACCTTTCCCCTGGTTACCACAAGCAGCGGTGAAAAGATGGGAAAAACAGCCAAGGGGGCGGTGTGGCTTGACCCGGATAGAACACCTCCATATGAATACTACCAATATTGGATAAACACTGAGGATAGAGATGTTGCGCGGTTCTTGGCCCTTTTTACGTTTTTACCAATGTCTGAAATCAAAGAGCTTGAAAAGCTAAGCGGTGCTGATTTGAACAGTGCCAAGCAAGTGCTGGCATTTGAAACCACACGGCTTGTCCACGGAAAGGAAGCTGCCCTAAAAGCGTATCAGGCTTCCGCAAGCATGTTTGGCGCTCGAGTTGTACCAAAAAAAATTATGCCTTCAAGCGCAATACCTCGGGGAGCATCAGATATTGATGATGATTCCGTACCGCATTCTTATATAAAGATGGACCAACTCAAAGCCGGTATTCCCGCCTTCAAGATATTACATTTAGCAGGTCTTGCCAGTTCAGGAGGTGCAGCAAGAAGGCTGATCGAGCAAGGAGGCGCTTACGTCAATGGCCAGCGAATCGAGCATTTTGATCGACTCATTACGGAGAATGATATTGACAATATGGAGATATTGCTGAGGTCTGGGAAGAAGCGGTATCACAAAATCAAAATTCAATTATGAACTTGACAATCGTATTATAAACATGCAAAATAATAAAATCAGCCTTAAAAACACGGTACATGTGTTAGCGTCCTTTTTAATGGTGGGAGGAAAAAAGCAAGATATCAGGAAGATTTTGGAACTAATTGATAAAGTTACAACAAATTCTCCTTAGCTCATTTTTTTCCAATTGCTCGCGACCTGATTCGGACCTCAAAAGTTTTTTTTTAGATTAATAAAGAAAAAGGTTGACAGACCATATCAAAATCGTATAATAAAACTTTCTCTTGATGATGGTAAATGCCATCAGAAATTGAAGACCTTTTTGATCTTTGAAAACTAAATAGTGACAGAATGACGAGTTATGCTCCAAGTCAATAGGTTGTCCTTTAGGATGACTTGATCGATTTAATTGGAGAGTTTGATCCTGGCTCAGAATGAACGCTGGCGG
>JACKQG010001930.1_pt1 | contig 27921 bp, 21 predicted proteins | sample 8237621 | NCBI WGS metagenome assembly JACKQG01 (sample SAMN15677084, study PRJNA649215) | marine metagenome | biome: marine; feature: Black Sea; material: saline water; isolation source: suspended particulate matter (SPM) from the Black Sea western gyre | collected 2013-06-09/2013-06-10 | depth... | reverse complement strand
ACTCCCCCAGCCCCTCTCTTCAACCCTTCAATTCCACTGAAAACGTCGAAGAACCTCTTTTTATTCATCTACTGACTGAACAGTTTGCTTCAAGTCGTTATACTTTTTTAGCGTTCTCCCTCTCCCCAACCCTCTCCCGCTGGGAGAGGGAGCCGGGGGGAGCACACGCGCCTCGCGTGTGGATTCCGGCACCTCGCCGGAATCTTTTGGAGTGAACAAAACGAGCCTTGGGCAGGGCACCCAAGGCGGCACGCGGGGCGCGTGCGCTCCCCTTTCCTTCTCCCTCAGGGAGAAGGTGGCCGAAGGCCGGATGAGGGTGAGCGGCTTGATGGTTTTTTTAACGCACTGTTGCATCGCCGAGTTAGTCGTTCCCGTTTTGGTTTTTTGCCGCGTCGGTGAGAGCCGGCACGACGTCGAACAGGTCGCCGACGATGCCGTAGTCGGCCAACTGAAAAATCGGCGCGTCGGGGTCGGTGTTGATGGCGACGATGTGCTTCGAGGTGCGCATGCCGGCCAGGTGCTGAATCGCACCGCTGACGCCGCACGCGATGTAAACCTGCGGCGAGACGACCTTGCCGGTTTGGCCGACTTGGTCGCGGTACGGCCGGTAACCGGCATCGACCGCCGCGCGCGACGAACCGACCGCCGCGCCGATGCTGTCAGCGAACGCCTCGATGATGCTGAAGTTTTCCGAGCTGCCGAGCGAGCGACCCCCGGTCACGACGATGGCCGCCTCAGTGACATCCGGCCGGGCGTTGTCGCTGGCGATAATTTCCTTGAGCGCCGTTTTTTGTTCCGGCAACTCGACGGCAATCGTGGCGACTTCGGCTGTGCGGGTGGCATCCGGTCCTGGCGGCTTGGCGGTGCGCGGTCGAACGGTGATCACTTTCAGGCTGTCGTCGGTGAACTCGACTTCCGCCGTGGCTTTGCCGGCGTAAACCGGGCGGCGCGCGGTCACATGATCGTCGGCGCAACTCACTTGAACACAGTCGGTTGCCAATGCGGCATCGAGCGCAATGGCCAAGCGCGGGGCCAAGTCTTTGCCTTGCGGTGTGTGGGCGGCGAGCACGATATCGGGGGCAAGTTGCGGGATGAATTGGCCAAGCGCTTGGGCAAGCGATTCGCCGGTGCTGCCGGCCAAGGTGGGCGAATCGATGAGGTGCACCTTGGCCGCGCCGAGTTGGCCAAGCGGCGCGGCGAGCGGCTCGACGCCCTCCCCGGCGACGACGGCGTGGCGTTCGGCTTGGCCAAGCGGCAGGCCGAATAATTCCCGTGTGGCTTCGCTGAGTTGTCCGTTGTTGTGTTCGGCGATGATTAAAATTTTCATGTCTGTTTTTCGGGTTAGATGACTTGGACGTCTTCGGCGAGCACGCGGATCAATTCCTTCGCCTGATCGGCGGGAGTGCCTTCGATGATTTGGCACGGCTGTTTGGGCGGCGGCAGCTCAAAGTTTTTCAGCCGCGTTTTGCGGTTGGCCTCGGTGACGCCGAGTTCGCCGGCAGACAAGGTGTCGATCGGTTTTTTCTTTGCCCGAATAATGTTGAGCGCGGTGGCGTAGCGCGGTTCGTTGAGGCCGACCTGCGCGGCGACGACCGCCGGGAGTGTTGTCTCGATGACCTCGATGCTGCCGCCGCCGACATCGCGGCGGCAGGTGATCGCGCCGTCGCCGTAGTCGATGCCGTTGACCACGGTGACGCACGGCATGTCGAGCATCGCGGCGAGCGTCTGGCCGACTGCAGCCGCGCCGTCGTCGATCGCCTCCTTGCCGGTGAACACGATGTCCGCCGGGCCAAGTTTGCCGATGGCGGCGGCGAGCGCGCGGGCGTTCATGCCGGAGTCGGCGTCGCCGGGAAGGTCGAGCCGCACCGCCGAGTCGGCGCCCATGGCAAACGCCATTCGCAGCGAGTCGGTCACCCGCTCAGGCCCGGCGGAGAGCACGGTGACGGTCGAGTCTGGCTGCTGCTCGCGCAGCCGCAACGCCTCCTCGATGGCCAGCTCGTCGTGCGGCGAGACGATCCATTGGATGTCCGCCTCGTCGATTCCATTGCCGTCACCGCGCAGCTTGATCCGCGTCGTGGTGTCCGGCACCTGCTTGATACAAACAAAGATGTTCATCAAAAATTATTCCGCTCCCGTTTTCAGTTGGTTCAAATACCAACGGACGAAGCGCTCGACGTTGTATTCCTTGTGCGTGGAATACGGGCCGGGGCGGTAGCCGCTGGACTGCACGCCCAGTTGCGCGGCCTCGCACAGCGTCCAGTCCTGCTCGGAGGTGAGCTGCCAAAAGGGCATCACTTTTTCGAGATCGTAATCCTTTCCCTCTTCGGCTTTTTCATCGACGAGCCAAAGCACGCGCACCTCGGTGGTGGACTTGTCGATCGGCAGCAACCGGGTGCTGACGACGTGGTCGCAACTGGCGTGGCACCACATGTTGGGCACGGTGCGAAGCCGGAGCGTGCCGACGGAGTTGTCGGTGTAGTCGCCCATCAACGGCGCGACTTGCTGGCCATCCATCGTCTCGCTGACGTAGCCGTCGGCCAACGGCGTGCGGTTGATGGAGAACCAGCCGTCCTCGCCGGTGTTCGGGAACGGTGCCATGCCGCTGCTCTGGTGGGTGATGGCCAAGCCCTGCCGGCCCCACGCCTTGTTGCTGCGTTCGGATTTGTCGGCGATTTTAGCCATCAGCTCCGGCGAGGTGTCGTCGGTGTTGTAATGGTCGTAGTTGGCTTTGATATACTGCGGGTGGTTGAGATTGCAGTGGTAGCACTCGCGGTTGTTTTCCCAGACAAGTTTCCAGTTGGAGTGGACGGTGTAGTTGACCGCCTTGGCCACCTTGGCACGGTCGCAACCTTGCGGCCGAAGCATCGGTTCGATCAATTCCCGCGCCGGGCCGAAGTCGTCCGGCCGGTTGGCCAGGTTCACAAAAATAAACCCGCACAAGTTCTCGATGGCCACGGGCGACAAGCCGAGCGCGCTGGTGTCCAGCCCGTCCTGCATGCCGCGGCACGACAATAGTATGCCGTCCTTGCCGTAGACCCACTGGTGATACGGGCAGACCAGTTGGCGAACCGAGCCGCTTGGCTCACGGCAGAGCAGCGTGCCACGATGGCGGCAGACGTTGTGAAAGGCCCGCACTTGGCCGTCGTCGCCCCGGATCACGAGCAGCGGATCGGTGCCGATGTTAAAAGTGATGAAATCCCCGGCCCGGGGGATTTCGCAATCGTGACCCACGAACAGCCAGCCCCGGTGCCATACCCGCTCAAGGTCGGCGCGGTAAATGTCGTCCGACGAGAAAAACCTGCCCGGCAAGCTCCGCCAATCCGGACACGCCCCGGCAGCGGCGGCGATCGGGTCAGGGGACTGGGAATCGAGTGTCATGGGACTCATCGACCAAAATTGCCCGCAACAGCGAGCCAAGCGAGGGTGTCCGTTTTGCCTGTGCAGCAGTATAACCAATTTTGGGCAGCACGGGTCATGACGTTATTTTTGCAGATACTCCATGACCGCCTCGGTGCGGTTTTGGACGCCCAGTTTTTCGTAAATGTTCTTGAGATGATTGTGCACCGTCCAGGCGCTGATCTGCAGCAACTCGGCGATTTCCTTGTCCAGCGCGCCCCGACTGAGGTGAGTCATCACCTGATGCTCGCGCGGCGTCAGGTGCGGCAAGGCGTCGCTGCCCGGTTCAGCGGCCAGAAACTCAACCTGATTCTTGAAATATTGCCGAACCAAGCGAGACAGGTTGGCGACGATGGGCCGGGGCTTGCCCTTGGTACCGGAGCCGGCGGTTTCCTCCAGCAGATGCAACACCCGGCCCGGCGGTGTGCGGTGCAGGAAATAGCCGTGCTGACTCCCGGCGGTCGAGTTGAACAACTGCTCGCTGTCCTCGAAGGTGGCGAACGGCACCACGGGGCATTCCGGGAACCGCTGCTTGAAACGGGTGTCCAGCTCCTCGCCAGAAAACCCCGGCAGCCCGCGGTTGACCAGCAGCAACCCCGGCTCATCCGCTTGGCAAAGCGACCGCAGCGAATCAACATCCCCAAAGACACCGCGACAATCGAAGCCGGGCGTCCGGCCGGTCAGCTCCCGCAGAGTCGCCCCGACCGACGCATCCGGTTCCACCACGAAAACGTTCGCCGAAACAACGTTCGTCTCACTGCGCATGACCAAGCGATTGGCCCGGCCGGGGCGGGTGTGGATCGTCGTGTATGTGCTGCAAAACGGGCTGCCCGCCCAAAACAAAGCCAGCGTCAGTTCGCGCCGATACCGGGCCGCGGCCGCCTCCCATCCTGCCCCAATCACACGATGAAACATCTCCAGCGCCCGTTCCGCGGCCTGCGCCTCATTGAGGGTGCCCAACGGAAAATAACAGCCAGCGCCGTCGTGCTCGATCCGGCAGGAAAACTCCGGCTTGGCGTCACGCTTCGCCGGGTATTTCCGCTCCACCAAGCGCAGTCGCCAGTAGTCGACTGACTCTCGGGGATCCTCCTCTTCCGGCAGAGCAGCCACGCTTGGCCGGACGCCTTGGCCAAGCGCCGACCAGCCGTGCTGCTGGATCCGCGTAAACAGGCTTGCCGCCTTCGCCGCCGCGACATCCTGATCCACCGCGCCCAGCGAGATCGTCCGGCGCACCCCCTGATACTGAATCTTGGCCGACCAGCCGCGCACCCGGCGCAGTTTGCCGGCGCGGACATAACTGTTTCGGAACACCCGCGTTCGCCAATAAGCCGGCTCCAGCCGCTGATCCGCCGCTGCTTCGCCCGTTTCGACCCAGTCTGCCGCCACTTGCTTGGACATGCTTGGACATCCCTATCGCAACCGTCTCTGCATGGCAATCCCGAACTGCCGCTTGGCCAAGCGGTGGAGGCTTGGACACGCTTGGACAGCGCTTGGCTGCGATCTCCCGCGATGGGGTTGTTCTTAGCGGCTAAAAAAGGCCATTCCTGTATTGATGGCGGTTCCTGACAATCCCCGGCCAAAGCGACGATGGGACTTTTTGTCGGTTTTTCGCACGATGAACCACCCAATAAATATGAAACAACTAATGAAGACCCAGTGGCTCCTTGTGGCCGGCCTCGTGACTGCACCGGGCTGGGCCGCGCTTGGGCAGGAAGTCAGCACCGATTACAACACCTACGACCCAGGCGAAGAGATCATCGTCACGTTCAGCAACGGCCCGGGCAACCCGAAGGATTGGGTGGGCCTGTACAAACAGGACATGGTCGCCGGCGAAGCCGGCTCGCTCGCTTGGTTTTATGTCAACGGCACCGAAACCAGCGGTGAGGGCCTCACCGACGGCGAGTTGACCTTCCCCGCCGGGATGACGGACGAGGGGTATTACGAGGCGCGGTTTTTCGAGAATGACGGCTACACGCTGTTGGCCAAGACGACCTTCGCCGTCGGCGACATCGGTCCCGGCGTTAAGACGAACCAATCCTCCTACACGCCCGGCGAGGCGATCACGGTTGATTTCCTGATTGGCCCCGGCAACCCGAAGGATTGGGTGGGGCTGTACAAGGTGGACATGGTGCCGGGCGCGGTCGGCAGCCTAGCCTGGTTCTACGTGGATGGAACGAAGGCCGGGAACGAGGGAGTCGAGACCGGCACGGTCGTGTTCGACGGCGGCATGATGGACGAGGGCGATTACAAGGCGGTGTTTTTCGAGAACGACGGTTACACGATCTTCGCGGAGACCCTCTTCAAGGTTCAACAAGCCGCGCCGGACACGCCGAAGGTGGATTCCACCACGCCGGAGGATGGCAGCAAAAACGCCGATCCGGCGATCGCCTTTTCGGCGGTCATCCGCGACGGCGGCACGGCGCTGAACCCCGGGAGCGTGAAGCTGTCCCTCGACAACCAAGATGTGAAGGTGGACATCACCGCCGGCGAGGACGGGTTCAACACCGTTTCCTTTGCCGGCGAGGGGCTGTTTGATGCCGGCTCAAGCCACAAGTTCAAGCTGGAGTTCTCCGATGACGGCGACCCGGCGACCCGCGAGACGGTCACGGTGGATTTTGATGTCGCCAGCTATCTGGAACTCGAGATGCCGGAGGCGATTTATTTTGAAAACTTCGACAGCGTCGAGGAGTTCGAGCTGCCGGACGGCTGGGAGGGCGTTAACCTGTCGCAGGAACTCAACATCGAACTGGAGCCGGACGATTTCACCTCGGCCTATTACGAGGGCTGGGTGAATGTCGCGATGAGCCGCTGGAGCAAGAGTGGCAGCGCGGCGCAGAAAGCCATCCAACCGGCCCCGCCCGTGTTCGTAAATGGCACCCGGCAGACGCTCGTGGGTAACGCGCTCGTCGCCGACTCCGCCTCGCGCGACGGCCATTTCCTCACGTTCCTTTTCACGAGCGATTACGACCTGAGCCAGCACAAGGACGTGCACCTCGGCTTCTACAGCCATTACGCGCAGAACCAGGACAGCTCCGGCTCCGTCGAGTACTCGATCGACGAGGGCGAAACCTGGCTGCCGGTGCTTTACATGATCGACCGCGACGACATCGTTCGCGATGACAACGGAAACGTGGATGCAATCACCACGCTGGAGAACGAGCACGCCGACATTGCCATCGGCTATCACCCGGACACGTTTGAGGAGGTCGGCGGCTTTTACGGCGCGTACATCGCCGCGGAGATTTCCGAGGAACTGGCCCCGTACATCAGCGGCCGGATCAACGACAACCAGACCGAGTCGAAGCGGTACGAACTGTTCCGGCTGCCCGAGGCGGACGGGCAGAAGACCGTCCGTATCCGCTTGGCCAAGAGCGGCACTTATAGCTGGTACTGGGGCATCGACAACTTCGGCCTCTACAGCATCGCGCCCAGCTCGATGCCGGAGGTGGTCGAGGCCAGCCCGGCCGCCGGAAGCCAGGGGGCCAACCCAATGCCGCTGATGACGTTCGTCATCAAGGATGGCGAGGCCAAGCTCGACCCGGACTCGGTCAAGCTGGAGTTCAACGGGGCGGCTGCGGAGGGCATCACCGTGTCGGAAACCAAGATCGGCGCGGAGGAGGGCCATCAGGTCACCTACCAAGTGACCGAGCTTTTGGAGCCGCTCTCGCAACACAGCTTCAAGCTGACCTACACGGAGGACTCCGGCGACAAGCGGGTGGGCACCTACGAGGGGAGCTTCACCGTGGGCGACTTCGCCAGCCACAGGCTGCCCGGGCCGATCGCCTTCGAGTCGTTTGACGACCTCGACGAGTTCGCCCTGCCGGGGGGCTGGGCCGTGAAGAGCTACGTCAACGAGAACGACCCGATCATTTGGGACGAAGATCCGGATGACTGGACCTCGATGTCGTACGCCGGCTGGGCCAACGTCTCGCTGGATCGCTGGAAGAGAAGCCCGTACTGGAATGAAAAATCACAGGCTGCGGATCCGCCGGTGTTCGTCAACGGCAAGGCCCAGTTCCCAGACGGCAACTTCCTGATTGCCGACTCGGCGCTGCGCAATGCCCATTATTTTACGGTGCTCGAGACGAACGATTTCGACCTTGGCCAGCACGCCAACGTGCACCTTGGATTTTACAGTCACTACACGCAGAACCAGGACAACTCTGCGAATGTCGAGTACTCGATCGATAGCGGCGAAACCTGGCTGCCGGTCATTTACCTGCTCGACGAGGCGGACGTCGTCGCCGGAGACGACGGCGCGGCGGACGCGGTGGCTACGTTCGAGAACGCGCAGGGAGACGTGGCGAATGTGGACAACGTGCTATTTCAGGATGACGACGACTATTGGGACATGGAGGCGCTCGACGAGCCGATCGGCGGCAGCTACGGCGCGTTCATCGCGGCGGCCATCGACGCGTCACTCGCGCCGTACATCAGCGGCCGCGTCAACGACAACCACGCCGAGTCCAGGCGCTACGAGTTGCACCGCCTGCCCGAAGCCGACAACCAGGCCAAGGTGCGCATCCGCTTCGCCATGAACGGCACCTGGAGCTGGTACTGGGCCATCGATAACTTTGGCCTGTACAGCATTGAGGAGGTGCCCACGACTGCCCCGGCGATCGAGAGCATCTCGGCGGACGGCGGGGTCGTCACGATTCAGTGGCCGGGCGCGGCAGGCGTCCGCCTTCAAAAAACCTCCAGCTTGGCCAAGCCGGACTGGGCGGACGTCCCGGATACCGGGGGCAAATCGTCCGCCAAGGAGGTTGCCGACCAAGCGGAAGCGTATTATCGTTTGATCCGCGACTAGCACGGCCCGCTTGGCCAAGCGCACCATGAAACTCAGAGCACCATCCGGGCGGCGGCAGCGGCGGGGGTTCACCCTGATCGAGTTGCTGGTAGTCATCGCCATTATCGCGATCCTCGCCTCCCTTCTGCTGCCGGCCCTGGCCAAGGCCAAGGGCATGGCCCACAAGATCAGCTGCCTCAACAACCACAAGCAGCTTGGCTTGGCCGTGAAGCTTTACTCGAGCGACAACGACGACTGGCTGAACCCGATCCAGGAACGCCTTGGCAACGGCGCTGAGTCGAGCTGGCGCCCCTACCTTTTCCGGTACCTCGGCGCCAGCCGGGATCGTGACAAAAACATGTTCCTCGGCGGCAGCAAGCAAACGTACGACTGCCCCACCGAGAACGCGAAGGGCAAAAAGGGCGATGTCTATCATTTGGGCAACCCGGCGGTTGTCGGACAGTTTCGCATCGGCGAGATTGGCATCGCCAGCGGCATCGGCGCAGTGAATGTTCACTGGGTGAGGGGCGGCGCCCAGCCGCCGTTCGGCCGGCCGGCCGGTTACGAGAACAACCTCTGCAAGTGGGGCATGGTCGAGTCGGCCTCCGAGATGATCCTGCTGGGCGACGGCCACAGCAACATCGGGGGCTGGCCCAACGATGAGTGGTGGATCTGGAAGGAACTGGGCAACGCCAACTCCGCCGGCTACAACCGCTTCATCCAGAACGACCCCGGCGCCATGCGGCACGCCGGCAGTTCGAACTATGTCTTCGGGGACGGCCATGCCGAGACGCTCGATCCCAATCTCATCCCGTGCGACGAGTCGGCCTGCTGGTGGTCCGCCCCGCAGAGCCCGCACTGACGCGCCGATGCGAGCCGACGAGAAAAAAAAACTCATCCTCGCCGGCGTGTTGTTCGCGCTGGCCATCCTGTTTTTTGTCCTGTTAGGCCCCTCCGAGCGGGAGGCACTGGTTTACTTTTACGACGAGAGCGAACAGAAACTGTTCACCGCCCCGGTCGACTCCATCCCGCCCATCAAGGGCATCAACGACGGCCAACTCGACGGCGTGCGCGCCATCGTCATCGCGCCCAACGGCAAGCGCGGCGACAAGTCCGCCCGTCGTATCGCCTATCTCGAAAAGTGGTCGCCGCAATTCAAGCAGCACATGGAGGCCGTCGCCCAAGCCAGGGCCGACGGCCGGGCCATGCCCAATATCGTGGATCGCTCCCAGCGGAAATTCCACCAATTCGTCCGGCGGGTGGAGTCCCCGCAATGGCATGCCTTGAATACCGACGAAGCCGCGCAGATCATCGCTGTGCTGCGAACCAAGGACGCCAATGGAAAAACCCCGGACATTTGCAAACCGAACCCATGAACCGGTTCGGATGAACCCAGCCGCATCCATCCTGCTCGCGGCCGTGTTGGCCGCGCCGGTGTTCTCCTTTGCCGAGACGCACTTGGCCAAGCGGGAGGCGCCCGGCCCGAACTCGGCCAGCGAGCCGTTGGCCAAGCGGCTGTCGGTGGCCAAGGCGGTCGACTTTATCGACCGTGCCTCGCTCCATTGGCAGCGCTCCCGCAAATGCGTCACCTGCCACACGAACGGCGCCTACCTCATGGCGCGTGCGCAGTTAAAAGCCGATCCCGCACCGCACGGTTCCGTCCGCACCTTTTATGACCAGTACGTTGCCGGCTGGGCGAAGAAGAAACCGGATCCGGAAGGCATCGTGGCCACCGCCTCCGCACTCGCCATGGACGACGCAGCCAGCGGTAAACTCACCCAGGTCACCCGGGCCGCCTTCGACGAGGCTTGGGCGGCGCAGAGGCCCGACGGCTCATGGGACTGGCTCAAGTGCGGCTGGGGGCCGTTCGAGTCGGACGACCATTACGGCGTCACCCTCGCCGCCATCGCCGCCGCCAAGGCACCCGGCGGCTACGCGCAAACCGGCCAAGCCGCCGCCGGCTTGGCCAAGCTCCGGGGCTGGCTGGAGAACCATCCGCCCCGGCTGCCGCATCACAAGGCGATGATGCTGTGGCTTGGCCACGAGTTGCCAAACTGGGTGGAAAAGGAGGATCGGCTGCGTTGGCAAAATGAGCTGCTAGGCCTACAGTTGCCGGACGGTGGCTGGGCCACCGCCGCACTGGGGGACTGGAAGCGCAAGGACGGTTCCGCGCAGACCCTCGACCGGGCCGATGGCTACGGAACCGGCTTCGTGATTTTTGCGCTGCGCCAATCCGGCCTGCCGGCGAGCCACCCGGCGATTCGGCTTGGTATCGGCTGGCTGAAATCCCACCAGCGTGAAAGCGGCCGGTGGTTCACTCGCTCGCCCTACAAGGACGGCAGGCATTACATCAGCCACGCCGGGACGGTCTTCGCGCTGCTGGCGCTGGCCGAGTGCGGCGAACTGGATTAACTTGGATGGACACAACTTCATTTAACTTCCCAACAGACACGCGGGTCGGCCCGGGCGTCATCGGGCAACTCAACGAAACCCTGCTCGCGCTTGACATCCACCGGCCACTGCTCGTAACCGATGCCGGCCTGCTAACCACCGACGCCTTCAAGAAACTCACCGACGCCCTGCTCCCCGGCGAGCCGGATCGCGACTGGTTTTTGCACTCCGACGTGCAGCCCAATCCCACCGAGGCGAACACCCGCGGCGCGGCCGAGCTGGCCTTGGCCAACGGCTGCGACGGCGTCGTCGGCCTCGGCGGCGGCAGCGCGCTCGACGCCGCCAAGGTCTGCCGCATCCTCATCAAGCAGCCGCAACTCAAGCTTGCCGACTACGACTGGGAAGCCGACTGGAGCGGCCTGCTGCCGTTCATCGCTGTGCCCACCACCGCCGGTACCGGCAGCGAGGTCGGCCGCAGCGGCGTGGTCACCCCCGACGGCGCCGACAGCAAGGGGATGTACTTCCATCCGGAATTGCTGGCCAAGTGCGTCTTCCTCGACCCCGAGTTGACCACCGGCCTGCCGCCCGGCCTGACCGCCGCCACCGGGCTCGACGCGCTCACCCACTGCATCGAGTCGTACACCTCTCCACTGTTTCAGCCGCTGTGCGACGGCATCGCGCTCGAGGGCATTGCGCTCACCGTTCGCGCGCTGCCGACCGCCGTCGCCGACGGCTCCGACCTCGACGCGCGCGGGCACATGCTCGTCGCCGCCGCGATGGGCGGTGTGGCGTTCCAAAAAGACCTCGGTGCGACGCACTCGCTGGCGCATCCGCTCTCGGCGATTTGCGGCGTGCACCACGGCACGGCCAACGCCATCTGCCTGCCGCACGTCATGCGTTTCAATGCACGGAAAAAACCGGGCGTCTATCGCCGCATCGGCATCGCCTGCGGGCTCGATGTCGTTTCGTGCAGCGACGCCGAAGCCGACGAACAGACGATTCATTTCATCGACGACTTCATCCGGCGCTGCGGCATGCCGCCGTCGCTCGAGGACGTCGGCGTGGAGGAGCAGCACATCGAGGCGCTGGCCGATCAGGCATGGGTCGATCCGTGCCACCTAACCAACCCCGTGCCGGTCACGCGCGAGGATTTGAAGGAACTTTTCCTGAAGGCGCTGTGAGCGATTTCCCAACTCAACTCTTAATCAACGGCCAGTGGCTTGATGGCTCGGGAGCCAAGCGCTTGGCCATCGTCAACCCGGCGACGGAGGAGCCTTTCGCCGAGGTCAGCTCCGCGACGGCCGATGAAATTGGCCAAGCGGTCGAAGCGGGCCAAGCGGCGTTCGAGTCCGGCTGGCGCGATCTGCCGCCGGGCCAACGCGCCGAGTTGCTGCACGGCTTGGCCAAGCGCATCCGCGACAACGTCGAGGCGATCGCCCAGCTCGAGACGCGCAACGTCGGCAAGCCGATCGGCGACGCCCGCTGGGAAGCCGACGCCGGGGCGAAAGTCTTCGAATATTACGCCGGGGCCATCGGCCACTTGTGCGGCCAAACAATCCCCGTGGCACGCGGCGGGTTCAACTTCACGCTGCGCCAGCCGATGGGCGTCATCGCCGCGATCACGCCGTGGAATTTTCCGTTCCTCATCGCCTGCTGGAAAGTCGCCCCGGCGCTGGCCGCCGGCAACTCAGCCGTCCTCAAGCCGGCATCGCTCACGCCGCTGACCGCGCTGCTGCTCGGCCAACTGGCGCAGGAAGCCGGCCTGCCGGACGGCGTGCTGCAGGTGCTGCCCGGTGCCGGCGCGGAAGCCGGCAACGCGCTGGCCACCCACCCGCTCGTCCGAAAAATCGGTTTCACCGGCTCGACCGAGGTGGGCGCAACGATCATGAAACTGGCCGCAGACGACATCAAGCGCGTGTCGCTCGAGCTCGGCGGCAAGTCACCGAACATCGTCTTCGCCGACGCCGACTGGAAACGCGCCGCCGCCGAGTCACCGATGAGCGTCTTCGCCAACACCGGCCAGGACTGTTGTGCCCGCAGCCGCATGTTCATCGAGCAACCGATCTTCGACGCTTTCGTGAACCAGTTTGTCGCCACCACCGGGGCGCTCAAGATCGGCGACCCGACGGACGAGGCCACGCAGGTCGGCCCGATGGTTTGCGCGGCGCAGCGCGACCTCTCCGAGTCATTCGTCGCCGAGGCCCGGGATGCGGGCCGTGAAATTCGCTCCGGCGGCGACCGGCCGGGCGAGCGCGGATTTTACCTGAACCCCGCCGTGATCACCGGCGTCGAGACAGGCGATCGCGCGTGGCGCGAGGAGATTTTCGGACCGGTTGTTTGCCTGCGCCCATTCACTGACGAAGCGGAAATGCTGCGCGAAGTCAACGATTCCAACTTTGGACTGAGCGGCTCCGTTTGGTCGAACGACCTGAGCCGGGCGCTGCGCGTGGCGCGCCAAGTCGAGAGCGGCGTCATCAGCGTCAACACCCACTCAAGCGTGCACACCGAGGCGCCGTTCGGCGGGTTCAAGCGCAGCGGCCTCGGCCGCGACCTCGGCATGTCCGCGATGGAAGCCTGCACCGAGTTGAAAAACATCTACGTCGGCGAGTGACAAAATGAACCGACCGCGACCACAACGCCTCAGCTTGGTCAAGCGACTGTTTTTAAACCGCGAATGGACGCAAAGTGACGCCAATGAAACGAACCATTCCTTCTCCCTCAGGGAGAAGGTGGCCGAAGGCCGGATGAGGGTGAGCGGGGAGGGGCGAGTTCCACCTCGCCCCAAAAATCATGAAACGCACTCTCCCTCTCCCCAACCCTCTCCCGCTGGGAGAGGGTGCCGTGGCGTTCGTGGCAGCGTTTGTTTATTGCTGTTTGCATTGGCGCTTGGCCCATCGGCTTGGGCCGGGTGGGTGGCCTACAACGACTTTGGTGCGCCGAGCCGCCGCGACAAATCGATCTCCCGCATTGGCGCGACGTTGGCCGAGCTGAAAACCGGCAACGGCTCAGTCGTGAAAACCGGCACCCTCATCGACGTTGGCACCGGCCAAGCCGGAGGCGTGAGTCTGAAGTTGACCGTGACCGGTTCTCCGCTTGGCCAAGCGGAAATCGGCGATGACGCCCCCGCCACAACCGACGCGGGCGCCGTCTTCGGTGACAGGGTCAATTGCGCGGGCGGCACGCCGCTCCCGGACGGCAAGGTTCATTTCATCGACCTGTCCGGGCTCGACCCGGCAAAGCACTACGAACTGGTTTTATTCGCAAGCAACCCGGCCGGCAGTGCGGCCAAGCCGATTTCATTCACGTTGTGGGATGTATCGTCGTTCGAGAACCGCAGCGCCGTCGCGCCGGGGCGTGTCACGGTCGACGGCCAATTCAACCGCACAACCACCATCGACCCCACCGGAAACTCCCGGACGGCGCGCGGCGATGTGTGCCGGTACGAGTCCATCCGAACCGGCAACGACGGCGACCTGCGGGTGATCCTCCAGTCGCCGAATGGCGGCCAGTTGAACGCGCTCATGCTGCGCGAACAGATGCCGCCGGTGCTCGCCGCCAAGCCGGTTGTTTCGCTGGGCGAGGACCACGCTGTCATTCGCGGCACCGTCGCCGACCCATCCAACGGCTCGGTCGAGTTGCGCTGGCGCGAGGCCGGTGGCGAGGCGCCATGGCAGAAACGCGCACTGACGCCGGACGCAGGCGGCACGGTCGAGGTTCGGCTCGATTCGTTGGCAGTATTCGTTAATCACGAGTTTGTCTTTGTGCAAAAAACCGCCGACGGCGAAATCGCCTCGGAGGCGCAAACCTTCCGCCCGCAAAAGTTGGGGGTGATCTACTCGACCGGTTTTGAGCCGACCGAGCCGGTGGCCTTTCTGCCGGGAGCGATCACGACGCAGACCGGCCCGTGGCGCGTGGCCAAGGGCAACGCCGAGGTGCAGACCGACCGCGTCGCGCACGGCGGCCAAGCGGTGCGCACCGGCGACTGCGTCATCGAGATGACTTTTGCCCACTCCGAGCCGGTGCTGTGGGCCGACGCGTTCATCCAAGATCCCGGCATCAGCCAAGCGCGGCGGATCCCAGATGGCAAGGCCAGCAGCGTGCTGCTGTTTCACGACGGCAAACTCCTCGCGCTTGACGGCAACGGCTCCGGCGGCGGCAACTTCGTCTCGGCGGCGGAATTGCCGGGCGACCGCTTCACGCGGCTCACCATCCGCACCGACTACGGGGCCAGGCAGTTCGACCTGTGGGTGGACGGCAAACCGGCCTTGGCCAAGCTCGGCTTCAAGGACAACTCGGTGACGCGTTTCCACGGGGCCAAGCGCTTGGCCGGGGCGAACAGTTACCTCGACGACTTCAGCCTCTCGACGTGGGGGCTCGACGGCGACAGCGACGGCGACGGCCTAAACGACCTCGACGAGGCCAAGTTCTATGGCTCCTACCCGCTGCTCGCCGACAGCGACCGCGACGGCGCGAGCGACGCGCACGAGATCGCCGCCGGGACGCACCCGGCCGATCCCGGCTCGATTTTCGCCGTGAAAATTGATGCAGCCGACGGCGGCAAAACCAAGCTGTCGATCCCGACGCTGACCGGCCTTGAGTACACTCTGCAACGCCGCGCCGCGCTTGGCCAGGGACGTTGGCAGAGCGTGCCCGGATTCGAAAACGTGCCGGGTGACGGCAGCATCCGGTCGTTCCTCGAGACCCCGGACGGCCGCAACTACTTTTACCGTGGCGTCATCGTGAACCGCCTCCACCCCTGACATGATGCTCCGCACAAAAACTTCGTCGGGTGATTTTGTTTCGCGGGAGCGTTTCGGCGGCCGGTTGCTTTCTCCCTCTCCCCAACCGTCTCCCGCTGGGAGAGGGAGTCACCGAAGTCGCGACAGCGTCGTGGAGTGCGGCGCTGTGCGCCGCTTTGGAGCGCTCCGGAAAGCGCTGCATAGCAGCGCACTCCAAGACGTTCCCGCGAAATCCCAACCCTGCTTGGCCAAGCGCGGCCTGCTTGATTCCTTCTCCCTCAGGGAGAAGGTGGCCGCAGGCCGGATGAGGGTGAACGGCCAAATCGTTTTTTGCAGACATCTCGTTTTTGCGACGGGGCTGCTGCTCGGTTGTGTTTCCGGGGTTGCGCAAAGCCCGGTGAACGAGTGGGTGCTTTCGCCGGACAACATCGACATTACGACGGTGAAGGACCTGTCCGGCAACGAGGACGGCCTGCTGCACGGCCGGAGGGTGACGGTGCAAAACCCGCCGGCGCTCTACTTCGACGGGACGGACACCTACATCGAGTTGGCCGGCAAAGACGAAGCCAAGACGCTGCCAACGGGCAACATCACCGCCGAGGCGTGGGTCGCCGTGAACTCTCCCGCCGAGTGGGGCGGGATCGTCGGCTGCCTGCAGGACAACGGCAGTTTCGAGAAAGGCTGGGTGCTCGGCTACCACAACGACGAGTTCAACTTTGCGCTCTCCACCGGCGGCGACCTCACCTACCTGAACGCCTCGACCTCGTTCCAGACCGGGCGCTGGTATCATGTCGTCGGCACCTACGACGGCTCGCGGATGCGCATCTATGTCAACGGTGTCGAGCGTGGCAACAGCAGCAACCGCCGGGGGTCGATCGACTACTCGCCCGCCACGTTCGTCATCGGCTGCTACCTCGATGACAACGAATTTTACCCGCTGGAGGGCTTCATCTCCGGGGTGCGCCTCTACAACCGCGCGCTCACGAGCCAGCAGGTTCGCAACCGCTACGACCGCACCAAAGGCAGCCACACCACCCGGCCCAAGCCGCCGGTCGTCGTCACCAACCGCGAGTTGAGCGCCGGGCCGTACCTCGCGTTCACATCGCCGGGCGAGGCGGTGGTCCGGTGGGAAACCGCCAAGCCGATGCCGACGCGCCTCGCATACGGCACGACGCCGACGCTGCAACAACGCATCGAGTTGCCGGCGAAAACACGGCAACACGAAGCCGCGATTCCCGGCATCGTGCCCGGTGCCACGTATCATTACTCGGTCGGCGTCGAGCAGGACGGGCAGATCCAGTGGCTTGCCCCGGCAACCGGCGAGTCCGACTTCAACTATGCGCGGCGGAATATCACCGGTGTCGAGTCGCCGTACGAGGAGGACGGGCGAATGCGAAAGAGCCGCGCCGCCGCCGAGGCGATCGTCGCGGCCACCGGCATCCGCAAGGGCTACGCGATCGACTACGGCTGCGGCGAGGGGCGGCTGGCGTTCGCCTTGGCCAAGCGCACCGAGTTGACCGTGATCGGCGTGACTGCCGACGCCGGCGAGGCGGCCCGCGCCCGGGCGGCGCTGCGGCGGGCCGGCATTTACGGCACGCGGGTGACAATCCAGCACCGGCCGTTGGCCAAGCTGGGGCACACGGACAACCTGTTCAACCTCGCCGTGTCGAGCGACTTGCTGCACGACGGCACGCTGCCCGGCGACCGTGCGGAATTGCTGCGCGTCCTCCGGCCAAGCGGTGGCGTGCTCGCGCTGGGCGGCCTGCCGCAGAGCGGCTTGGCCAAGCTCATCACCGGCTCGGCCCTTGCCCGGGAAACCACCGCCGAGACCCGCGGCGACCTGCTTTTGGCCAAGCGCAAGCCGCTCGACGGCGCGGGCGAATGGACCCACACCTACGGCACCGCCGCGCAGACCGCCAACAGCGGCGACGAGATTGTCAACGGCGGTAAAATGGCTCTGCAGTGGTTCGGCAAGCCGGGCGCGCGCGGCATGATCGACCGGCAGGGGCGCAACCCGCCGCCGCTCACCAGCAACGGTTACCTTTACGTGCAGGGCGACAACCGCATCTGGGGGCAGGACGCCTTCAACGGGACGATCCTCTGGAACTACGAGTTCCCGAGCGAGCTGCGCCGCGTCAACACGCCGCGCGACGGCAGCAACATGTGCGCGGACGACTCGTCGCTGTTCGTCGCGATGCGCGACCGCGCCTACCGGTTCGACGGCCAAACCGGGCGGTTGCTCCGGAGTTTCCCGGTGATCAGCGCCGACGCGGCCAACTGGGGCTACATCGCCAACGACGACGACCTGCTGTTCGGCGGCAGCATCAAGCCCGGCTCGGAATACACGAAATTCAAGGGCACGCCGTACTGGTACGACTCCACCGGCACGCAGGACACAGCCAAGGTTTGCAGCGACAACCTGTTCGCCATCGACAAGCAGAGCGGCCGAAAAAAATGGGAGTATCGCGGCGGTAAAATCATCAACACCACCCTCGCCATCGGCGGCGGGCAGGTGTCTTTCGTCGAGTCCAACGCATCGAGCCTCCGGAACGAGCCGACGAGCCGCATCGCCTCGGGCAGCCTGTGGTCGAGCCTGCGCCTCGTCGCGCTGAACCAGCAGACCGGAGCCAAGGCCTGGAGCAAGTCGATCACCGTCAACACGTCGCCCTACCCGGTGGTGTTCTTCCTCGCGCAGGCCAAGGACCGGCTGATTCTCAGCTACACGACCAGCCGTTATTACGTCGACGCCTTCTCCACGCGCAACGGCAGCAAGGTCTGGTCGAAGAACCACTCCTGGAACCGAAACCACCACGGCGGGCATATGTACCATCCGGTGATCATCGGGGACGCAGTGATCGTCGAGCCGTACGGCTACCGACTGTCGGACGGCGGAACCGTGCATCGCGGCCTGCCGCAGCGCGGCGGATGCAGCACGATGTCTGCCTCGCACAACACGGTGCATTACATCAACTGGGATTACGACAAGGGCTCGATGTATTTTTGGGACCTGGACACCAACCAGCGGCGACTGATGGTCGGCTCACGGTCGAGCTGCTGGCTCTCGCTCATCTCCGGCAACGGCATGATCCTCTCGCCGACGGCCAGCTCCGGCTGCCGCTGCCGCTACCCCATCCAAACCTCGATTGGGTTCACGAGACGATGACGATTCGCGCGACCGTCTTGTTGACCGGCCTGGCGACGGCGCTCGCTTGGCCAAGCGCCGCCGACTGGCCGTCGTACCGGCACGACAACCAGCGCAGCGCCATCACCGCCGAGACCCTCAAGCTGCCGCTGGCCAAGCGGTGGCAGATGACCCCGGCGCAGCCGCCCTCCCCCGCCTGGGCTAACCCGGCCAAGTTCGATTTTTATCTGTCGCCGCAGTCGCGCAAGCCGCTCGTGCATCGCCTGGCCTACGACCACGCCCACCACGCCACTGCTGTCGGCGACCGCGTATTTTACGGCTCCTCCGCCGAGCACACGGTGCACTGCCTCGACGCCTACAGCGGGAGGGAGCGGTGGGTGTTTTTCACCGACGGCCCGGTGCGGTTCGCGCCGTCGATCCACGACGGCCGCGTCTACGCCGGGTCGGACGACGGCACCGCCTACTGCCTCGACGCCGCCACGGGCAAACGGATCTGGAGCCACACCGCCGCCAGCGAGAAAAACACGCTTGTCCCCAACGACGGCCGGCTGGTCTCGCCGTGGAGCGTACGCAGCTCGGTCGCGGTGGACGGCGGCACGGCCTACTTCACCTCCGGCTTCTTTCCACACGAGGGCGTCTACATGAGCGCCGTGGACGCCCTCACCGGCAAGGCCACCAAAAGGCAGCATTGGGCACAGCACCACCTCAATAAAGGCTCTTTCCAGGGCTATATGCTGCTCTCCGGCTCGCGCATCTACATGCCGGGCGGCCGCAGCACGCCGTTTTATTTCGACCGCCATACCGGCAAGCAGCTCGGGCAGTTCGCCAAGGGCAACGGCATGGGATCGTTCGCGCTGCTGGCCGACAACCGCATCATCCACGGGCCGGCCGACCGCAGCGGCGGCGTGCTCACCGAGGCCGGCTTGTCCGGCGACAAGGTCGCCTCGCACACAGACGCGCTGGACATGATCGTCGACGCCCGTGCGATGTTCCTGCTCACCGCAAACAAGGTGAGCGTGATGACACGCAGCAACCGGAGCGCGCTCTGGAGCCGGGCCGTCGAGACCGGCACCGCGCTGGCGTTGGCCGGCAAGACGCTGTTCGTTGGCAGCCACGGCAAGGTGAGCGCCCTCGACGCCGCCAACGGCCGCGTGCTCTGGAGCGGCACGGTGCCGGGCCGGGCGCTTGGCCTCGCCGTGGCCAACGGCGCGTTGCTGGTCAGCACCGACACCGGCGCCATCGTCAGTTTCGGTCAGGCCTCCGACCAGCCAAGCGCGTGGATTTTATATTAGGATGGGAAACATAAAAGCGATTACATTTGATCTTTGGGATACGCTCGTCGTGGACGATTCGGACGAGGCCAAGCGGAGCGAGCGCGGGTTGCGCTCGAAATTTGACGAGCGGCGGCATCTGCTTTGGGAGGCACTGAACGCCGAGGAGACGATTGATTTGGAGACGGTTCGCCTCGCCTACAATGTCGGCGACGCGGCGTTCAACAAGGCCTGGAAAGAGCAGCACATCACCTGGCCCATTGCCGAGCGGCTGCGCGTCATCCTCGAGGGGCTTGGCCGTGAGTTGCCGGAGGCTGCATTCGACGCCGTCGTCCGGGCTCACGAGGAAATGGAGGTCGAGATTCCGCCGGATGCCATGCCCGGAGCGGCACCGGTGCTCGACCGCTTGGCCAAGCGCTACAAGCTTTGCATCGTCTCGGACGCCATCGTTTCGCCGGGAACGTGCCTTCGTCGGTTGCTGGAAAACCACGGCTTGGCCAAGCCGTTCAGCGGCTTCGCCTTCTCCGACGAGGTCGGCCACAGCAAGCCGCACCGCTCGATGTTCGACTCGGCGGCGGGGCAACTTGGCGTCGGGATCGGCGAGATGCTGCACGTCGGCGACCGCGACCACAACGACGTCAAGGGGCCGCAGCAGCTCGGCATGAAAGCGATCCTGTTCACCGCCTCGCGCGATGTGGACAAGGCAAACACCACCGCCGATGCCATCTGCGAGTCGTTCGACGAACTGGAAGCCGCGATCGACCGACTGAATGCCTAGCGGCCCATATTGGGCAGGACAAGGTGGTTGATCCAGTTGCGCACCTCGACCGTCCGCAGTGACTCGTCCATCACGTCGGGCTTGATGTCCAGCGCCGAGGCGATGTCAGTTCGCGACGGGTCGGCATGGAGCGCCTCCAACTGGTCGAAATGCTCCAAGCCCGTAGCTTCGTCCGCGAAGAACTCGAGCCGTACCAGCTTCTCGAGTCGGCAAAACATCAGCCGCGCCATCTCGTGCAGATTGTATTCGGGATGATATTGCAGCCCCCAAAACTCGGCGGCCTCGTGCTTCACAACGACGGACTGCACGCGGGTAAAGTCGTTACCGGAGAGTCGCACCGCCCCTTCGGGCAACACGGTGACCTCGTCGTCGTGGCTCGTGAAGCCGTCGAATACCGCCGGCTTGCCGTCGTACAGCGGGTGCGCGCGGCCTTCATCGGTCAGCGTGATTTCGCGGGCGATACCCATCTCGCGTCCGTTAGGGTTGAGCGCCACCGCGCCACCGGCGGCCACGACGGCGATCTGTGCCGCCCAGCAGCTCCCGAATGCCGGCACGCCCTGCCGGTAGCATTCCCGGGTGAACTCAACCTGCACCGCCACGTCCGGCGCGCCGGAGAACACGCAGGAACTGCACCCGGTCCACGCCACGCCGTCGTAGTCGTGGAGCGCCACACCGCCCGGCAGACTTGCGTCCGGGTCAGCGGGAAAAATCACATCACACCTGGTGCCAGCCGGCCCACAGCGCTCGAGCATACCCACGTAAAGGTCGGCGGCAACGCTGGCACCGCCGGACTGCAACTCCTCCCGGGCGGCCCGTGTGTAGCCGTCGATGACCAAAAATATCGGGGCAGTCGTGTCGGTCATTTTACGCCCTCAAAATGAACTCCCCTTTCGGCGATGACCTCCGAGACGTGGCCGACCAACTCGGTCATGTCCGCCGGGTGAACATCGCCAATGCTGCCGATGCGGAAGCAGGGCGCGTGCGACACTTTGCCGGGATAGATGACAAAGCCGCGCGCTTTGAGCGCGTCGTAAAATTCCTGAAACTCGAATTCCGCCGCCTCCGGATAATAGAACGACGTGATGATCGGCGACTGCACCTCATCTCGGATCAGCGTTCGGAAGCCCAGCGCCCGCATGCCGTCCACCATCGTTAGTTGGTTGGCGACGTAGCGCGTGTGCCGGGCGGCGACACCGCCTTCAGCGGCGAGTTCGTCGAGTGCGGCGGCGAACGCGCTCACTACGTGGGTCGGCGAGGTGAAACGCCACTTGCCGCCCTTGGTTTCCATCTCGCGCCATTGATCGAACAGGTCGAGGCTGTGCGAGCGGGCCCAGCCTTCGGTCGCCTCGAGCGTGGCGCGATCGGCCACGACGAAGCCGAACCCCGGCACGCCTTGGATGCATTTGTTTGCGGAGGAAATCAGGTAATGCGCGCCGGTGGATTCCATGCTCATCGGGATGCCGCCGAACGACGACATCGCGTCGAGGATGAACACCCGCCCGAGGCGCCGGACGATTTCGCCGACCGCCTCCACGGGATTGAGCATGCCGGTGGTCGTCTCGCAATGCACCATGGCGACGTGCGTGATCGCCGGGTCACCGGCCAGCATCTGCTCCACTTGGCCAAGGTCGGTGGACTCGATCTCCGCTTGGCCAAGCTCGACCGTGTTGATGCCGAGCATTTGCGAAATCTTTGTGATGCGCGCGCCGTACGCGCCGTTGTTGAGCACGAGCAGTTTGCCATCCGGCGGGAGGACTGAACCGATCACCGACTCGACGGCGAAGGTGCCACTGCCCGGCATGAGGGCGGCGGTGTGGCGGGCAGCGTCATCGGTCGCGAGGCAAACCAGCCGTTCGCGGATGGACTGAATGATGCGGTTGTAATCGACATCCCACGTGGAGTGTTCCTGCATCATCGCCTCGCGAACCGTGCGCGTCGTGGACAGCGGGCCGGGAGTCAGCAGCAGGTACTGGGTGTCGCGCTCGTTCACCATGGCAGGGAAAATGTCTTGGTCGTGGTCATGAACTTCATCGCCTCGATGACACCCTCCTTGATGCCGAGGCCGGAATCTTTCACGCCGCCGAACGGCGAGCTTTCCATCCGGAATCCCGGCACCTGATTGACATTGACCGCGCCGGTTTTCAATTCCTTGACCACACGAATGGCAGCCGCCATGTCGTTGGTCACCACGCCGGAGGAGAGTCCGAAATCGGAGGCGTTGGCCAGGGCGATGGCGTCGTCGAGGTCGCGCACCGGCATGATCGGCGCGAGCGGCCCGAACGATTCCTCGCAGACCATCTCGGCGTCGCGCGGCACGTCGGCGATGATCGTCGGATCGAGCTGTGCGCCGTTGCGCTTGCCACCGAGCAGCACCTTGGCCCCGTCGGCGACGGCCTTGGCCACGCGTTCCTCGAGGACGATGGCGGCCGTTTCGTCGATGACGGTACCGATGCAGGTTGCCTCGTCAGCGGGATCGCCCACGGTGAACTCCCCGGCCTTGGCCACGAACCTGGCCGTGAACTCGGCGAGCACCGGCTCCTCGACGAGGATGCGCTTGACGGCGGTGCAGCGTTGGCCGGAGTTGCGGAACGACCCCTCGGTGGCGAGCGTCGCGGCGAGGTCGAGGTCGGCATCCCGGAGCACGATGAGCGGCGCATTGCCACCCAGCTCGAGGCAAAGTTTCTTGTAGCCGGCGAGGGTGGTGAGGTGTTTGCCTGGGCCGGTGCCACCGGTAAACGTGACCAGATCGACGCGCGGATCACGCACAAGCGCCTCGGTGATCGTTTTGCGGTCGCCGACAAAGGTGCTGAGCATCGCCGGCGGCAGGCCGGCCTCGTACAGCAACTCGGTGAGGCGGATCGCGACCAGCGGCGTCTTGCTGGACGGCTTGAGCAGCACCGGCACGCCGGCGGCAATGGCCGGGGCGAGTTTGTGCACCACTTGGTTGAGAGGATGGTTGAACGGCGTGATCGCGGCGACGAGACTCAGCGGCTCGTGAAGGGTGAAAATCTTTCGCGCCAACCCGTTCTCGGCGGCGTCGCACGAGAAAATACTTTCGTCATCGCGCAGTGCCTCGGCGGCGGCGAACTTGAAGACCTCCTGCGCACGGCCGACTTCGTGGCGGGTTTCGCGCATGCACAACCCGGCCTCGAGGCGGATCAAATTGGCAAACTCGTCGGCGCGCTCGGCGAGCAAACTGCGGGCGCGCATGAGGATTTCGTAACGCTCACTCTTGGTCGGCGGATGCGCTTGGCCAAGCGCGGCTTGAATCGCCTGCTCGAGTTGGCCGGGCGTGATCTTTGGCAGCGTGCCGGTCAGCGAGCCGTCCCAAGGGTAGCGCACCTCGAGCGTGTCGCCGGTCTGCACCGGTTCGCCGGCGATGTAGCAAGGCCAAGCGAGTGGCAGCTGCTGGGTGAGGTCGGTGGGGGGGGGCATGGCTGGGTTCCGTTGCAGACGAAATCAAAAATGTCGAAGTTTCTCGGATCGCCCTTGGCCAAGGCGGCGTACTTCGCGTTGAGCGGCTCGGAGATGAGGAACGGCACCATCTCCTCGTACCGGCCGCCGTGCGAGCGGAGCGTGCCTTCGAGTTTGCCGAGGTCGTGATGTTCCGGCGTGCGGCCGATCACCCAGTCGCGTCCGGAGAGGACGAACAGGTCGCCGATCCGGTCGCCCGGCAGCTCGAGCTTGGCCACGGCCGCCTCGCGCGTCCGCACCTCGGTGACACCGTCGAGCGCGGCGATCCAGTTGGCGACGGTTTCGCGGTCGAGATGTTCCGGCAGATAAACGGTCACCGCCGAGCCAAGCGCACCGTGGTGCACGACGTACGGGTCGGTGATCGGGCAGATGACGCGGCAGCCGTCGCCGAACTCGCGGGCCAGCTCGGTCTCGAGAAAAATCACATTCGGCTCGCCGGCGGCGTTGCACTTGGCGTTCATGCCGTGGTCAGCAGTGATGCCAACGATGGCACCCAACTCGAGCAACCGACCGACCTCGGCGTCGATGCCCCGGTAAAACTCGCGCGACTCGGGCGTCTCCGGCGCGTACTTGTGCTGCATGTAGTCGGTGAGCGAGAGGTACAGAAAATCGGCCCGCCCGGCGGCGAGCAGTACCACGCCAACACGCAGGGTGTACAGGCTGGCCTCGCCGGAGTAGATGGACGGCTTCGGGCCGGCGAGCGACTCGACGTCGTCGATGCCATTCACCTCGAGGCTCACCTCGTCGGCCTTCTCGGCGGAGACGGCGATGCCGTCCATGCCCTTGGAGAGCAGCTCGCGCAGCTTGTCCTTGGCCGTGACCATGGCGACCTTGCGTCCGGCGGCCGAGGCGGCGGCGAGGAGGGTCTCGTTGCGCAGGAAGCGGGAGGAATTGGTCATCACCTCCTCGCCGGTTTCGGGATCGAGGATGTAATTGCCCCCGATGCCGGTCTGCGACGGCGGCGTACCGGTGACCATGGCGCAATTGTTCACATTGGTGAACGACGGCAGCGCGCCGCGGGCCAAGCCGCTGTGGCCGTTGGCCGCGAGCTTGGCCAAGTGCGGCAGCTCGCCGTGCGCGAAACCAAGCGAGAGGTATTCCTCGGCGCAGCCGTCGGCACAGATGACCGCCACCGGCCGGTCTGGCAGCCGGTAGTCGCGTTGGTTGGTGGTGATTGTTCTCAAGGTTGCTTTAATAGTATGCACGGCTTACGCCGCTTGGCCGGAAGCCGGTGGGCTTGGCTGGAAAAAAGAAATGTCCAAATCTCAACTGGGCCGTTCGGAAATGCGGCCCCACATGGGAGTCCGTTTGTTGTGCGCCGCTTCAGGGCAATCCCGAAAACTCGCCACCATCCTCGCGCTGTTCCCCACTTCACACTTGGATATTCCCTGTTCGGCGTTCGACATTCACCCCCCGGCTTTCGGCCGAGGTTGATGTCAGAAGGGCAGTCCGGTGTACCAGTGGATGCCCTTCATGAAATCCGGGCCGCCTCCCTGTTGCGGGGTTTTGCCGCAATCCTTGGTGAAGCGGACGGGACTTGCATGACCATCGGCCCAAAGTACTTCACTGGCCGCACCGAACGGCTTGTTGCTCCCGTGCCGGAACCATTCCGAGACCCAGTCTATGCCGGGGGTCAGAAGGGCAGTCCGGTGTACCAGTGGATGCCCTTCATGAAATCCGGGCCGCCTCCCTGTTGCGGGGTTTTGCCGCAATCCTTGGTGAAGCGGACGGGACTTGCATGACCATCGGCCCAAAGTACTTCACTGGCCGCACCGAACGGCTTGTTGCTCCCGTGCCGGAACCATTCCGAGACCCAGTCTATGCCGGGGTAAAGGGGCGGCAGGGAGCCGTATTTCCACTGCGTCAGGTTCTCGGCGGCGCCGTTGGCGGCCAGGTTGTCACTCGGGCCGCCGTCCATCCGCTGCTCGCCCGAGTCTTGAATGAGGATCGTTTGGTTGGCATCGATTAGCTGGGATCGTTTACGGGGAATAGACCCACGGGTGCCTCTGCGCAGTACGGCGGAGAAAAAGCGGTTGTTGAGGCCGTAGGACGCATCCAGCCAAAACTCGGCACCGTACTTGAAACCGCTCTCGCGCCACTCGTCGGAGGTCTTGGCTGCGGGGCAGCGCCACAGCCGGGTGTTGCGCCCGGCGTAATTGTAATACGCCACCCCCCAGTAGGCGTACGGGTCGTTTGGGTTGGTGATCATTTTTCGCGCCGCTTTCATCCGCGGGTTCAAATACCACATGCCATGGTTCGGCGCCACCCCGTCGCTTTTGTGATGCAGCCAATCCTCGTTGTCATCCTCGTACATATGAAAGACGATATCCAACTGGTGCAGGCTATTGATGCAGTAGGCCTGCTTGCCCTTTTCCTTCGCGATGGCCAGCGCCGGCAGGAGTAACGCCGCCAGGATGGCAATGATCGCAATGACCACCAGCAACTCTATCAGGGTAAAGCCCCCGCGACCCGCACGATTCATTTTTCTCTTCATTGGTCAGTTGTATTGTCTGTTAATGCCGAAATTGTCTTTTGGAGTTGCTCCCCGGATATGGCGCGGCCCATGGGATCGAGCAAATTGTGCCGGCCGCTCATGGCCTCCGCCATCGCCAGCGGCGTGCTGCCGTCCGAGTTGACGAGCCGCATGTCCGCCCCCTGTGAGAGCAGCAGCGTCACCATGCCGTGATTCGCCCCGCGCACGGCGTAATGCAGGGCGGCGGCCCCGACCTTGTTGGTAACGTTCACCCCCAAACCCCTTTTTATCAGCTCCAGCGCCATCTCTGGCTGGTCGTAAGTCATCGCCTTGTGCAGGGCGGTGTTGCCCTGTTGATCCCGGTGGTGGACGTTTGCGCCGTGATCCAGCAGCAGCCGGAACGCCTCGGTGGACCCCATCCCGACGGTGTGAAACAACGCAGTTTCCCCGGCGGGGTCGGCCTGGTTCACTGGCACACCGGACTCGACACAAACGCGTAGTCTTTCCAGGTCGTCAAACCGGGCGGCATGGAGGAGGTCGTCCGCGTTTTGGCAGGCAGGCAGCAGCGCGACGCACGCCAAGCCAAGCGCAAACGGATGAAGCGGCATGATTAATCCGGCGATCAAATAGCGGACTTTATTCAAACACATCCCGTGAGCCACCCTCATCCGGCCTGCGGCCACCTTCTCCCTTAGGGAGAAGGAATCGACTGGGACGCGCTTGGCCAAGCTCCCTCTCCCAGCGGGAGAGCGCCGGGGTGAGGGAGAGCGCCCATCATCTATTTGGATATGCGCCATACTTATGATGTCACCGTGCTAACGATTACGCGTTACTTGCCAAAACTCCGCTGCTCCAAATACCGGTTCGCCTGTGGATTGCCCTGCTCGGCGGCTTGGTTAAGATTCTCGGCCACCGTCATCAATACGCCTGATAGCAGGTCGCGCTGCCCCTTGGCCAAGCTGGGCACGGACAACAACTGACTCAAAGCGGTGTGGGCACCGGTATAGTTTTTGCCCTTGAGCAACTGCGTCGCCCGGGTGGCCATCGACTTGAGGCTGGCGTTTTTCTCATCCTTGAACGCCTCGGCGATCAATCCCGGCGCCTCCTCGATGGAAACCTCTGTCGGGTACGTGTCGCCGCCGCACCCCGCCGAGACGATCACCCCGGCGAGGAACAGGCCAAGCGCCATTCTGTCAATCAATCTCATGCCTCTCAAAAAAGGAACAACAGCCCCGGCGATGCATTCGCGCCACCGGGACTGTCGCACACTTTTACCGGTGTGTCTCAAAAATGGTCATGAACCTTACTTCACCGCGCGGCCAAACTGCATCGCCTGGTTGACCGGAACGATCTGCGGGCTGACCGCTCCCTCCACATCGGCCCACGGCCCGTTGACGGTTGGTGCCGCCTGAAGCCTGCCCTCGAAGGTCACCGTCACCGTGCCATCACCGTTGTTCACGATGCTGAGCGC
>JACKQG010001929.1_pt1 | contig 27932 bp, 58 predicted proteins | sample 8237621 | NCBI WGS metagenome assembly JACKQG01 (sample SAMN15677084, study PRJNA649215) | marine metagenome | biome: marine; feature: Black Sea; material: saline water; isolation source: suspended particulate matter (SPM) from the Black Sea western gyre | collected 2013-06-09/2013-06-10 | depth... | reverse complement strand
AATGTAATTTCCATCTATACCAAAACTTTTTGGCTTTCTTTATTTCTTTTGGTGTTCGTGTCCATCCACCATATGGCATTACTTCATACATTTTTTATTTTTCTCTGACTTCATCATAAGTTTCTAAAAATATATCTTCTTTACAGGGATAAAATTCACCTCTAACACCTTTGATGATGTAATCACCAATAGCTGTTAAATGATTTCCTTCTAATGTCATTTTTGTTTTCCTTTTTTCTCATTACGATTGATCTTACGAATAATATTTGTAAAAGTCAAGCTTTATTTTCAATTATTTTAAGTAGCTGACCAGAATACTTTAACATCTTTTTTCTTGCCAATTTCAATCTAATCAAATTTACATAATCATCTACATTTTTTGATAATGAATCGCCTACAAATTCTCTTACTTCTTCTGGGTTATCACCAGTCCATTGTAATGCTTCTATTACTACTGGTTTCTTTTTATAGTTTTTAACCACTTTTATTTCTCCTTATCATTATAATATGTTCAATTAAATATTCTCCACCATTCGTATCTTTAAACGTTTTAGGTAAATTATCCCATTGTCCTTTCGGTATCTTACCTTGACTGGTAAAGGATACTTCTATTCTTTCTGGTGGTAATCCTGTTAAATCACACTCATCCCATTGTAGTTCACCATCAATACCTTCTATTTCAATAATGGGTTTACCTCTATTTAATTGATATAGTGTATCTAATGGAAATTTCATTTTATTTATCCTCGTGTTTAAATATTAAAAACATATGCGATAATTGTACCGATTAACCAAACTACGGCTATTCCTATAATCACATTGAAATATGCTTCGATAAAGTCCTTTTTTGGGTCAGTCCATTTCATTTTATTAATGCCTCACTCCACATTTTATCTTTTTCTCTGAAATCATCATCGATTTTTTTGTATTTCTTCCAAAGTTTATTTAAATCTTTTAATTGCTGTTGTAGTACATAACTCTTTCCACTTTTTCCACCACCTATAATTGTTAATCTTACTCCGGATATTGTTTGTGAATCTTCACCAAACAAATCTTCTTCATATTTGTTTATTAATTCTGTAAGACATATTACCTTTTTATATATTCCCGCTAAAAACTCATCTTTAATAACTGGTCCATTAACTACATCTCCTTCTATTACATCACCGTTAACAACCTTACCACCTATTACTAAATTACCTTTTAATTCTGTGTCTCCATTTATTTTGACCACAGAATCGAAATTTGGATACACTGTTCTAACTTTTGGTTCAGAATTTTTACTTTTTCCCATTATACTTTTTCCATAACTTATTTAATTTTCGAAAACTTTCTCTATTTATGTAACCATTATTTCTTACGAATACGTCTCGTGCTCTTAATATATATTCTAAATCTTTTGAAAATTCTTCACCAGTTTCTTCAACCAATTCTGTGAGTTTGATTATCTTATCGTAAATTCTTTGTAGTGATGGTTCTTTGAATTCTATTTTTTCTATTGATGCCGATGTTACGTATGGAACATATGCATCAGTTCCAGTAGAAGTCCATATTTGATTATCACCTGGTGTACCAGTACCATCCCACATTTTTGGAAAAGTTGAATCTGGAGTGCCAGTATCATCATAAGCCACCTTAACTATTTTCTTAACATTATCTATTGCTTCTTTAGAGTCCATTTATTCTATCCATAGTTTTTTTCTTCTTCATATAATAGTTATAAATTTCATTGCAATCTTTTAAGTTATTTTTAGATGATGGATAATCTAATATCTTTGAAGTTACTATTTCTTCTTTTGTGTATTTTATTGGATATAACTTATGGCGAATGAAGTGCCTCATCTTATCTACGAATTCTTTTTGTCTTTCTTTTCTTTCATAATCCATAACCGTTGTTTCATCAATAAGTTTCCACAACTGATTTAACTTTTTTCCTATTGGATGTCTATTCAATTCTGGCATATTACCTTCCATTAAATAATGTAATTCTTCTTTTACTGCCTTTTTTGTTTTAAGTGACTCTAACTTTTTTAATTGAATTGTACCGGTACGTTCACCTCGCATATTCGTTGGTTGTCTGGTTAGACGAACCATTGCTACATTATCAACATTATTGTAGTAATCATAATTATCAAAGAAATTCCCCTTCTCTAATTCTTCTAACGCGTCCTGGACGAATGGTTTTAGATAAATGTCACTCATGTCTTTTTCTAACCTTCTCTTTATACCATTCTGTTGTTGGATTTTCTTCATTGGTATTCCACACATCTTCTCTAATTAATTGCTCTGTTGATCTGTTTTCTTTTCCGAAGCGACAATCCATTTCCCATAAAATGTACAATGTCGTATTTAAACATTCTGCTATTTCTCTTAGCACTAAATAATCTTCTGTGAGATTTAAGTCCCCATACCACACTTTACCGTATTCTGGCATAACTACATTTGCATTGAATACAATTAAATCATCTGGGTGCTCTTTATGATAGAAAGATTTAGATCCGCCAATCATTCTCCCATCAAAAAATTTATAAGCTTCAAATATCTTTTGGATATCTGCTATGGTAGATGGTGGTTTCCAATCACTTGGATAAATACCCGGGTCTTGTTGTATATCAGTCATTGTTTAAAAATCCTATTAAGTTTACTATTTTATCATCGTTATAAAAACAATCGTTTTCTGTTCCAGTAACTCGTTGGTATAAATCTGGTCTTATGTCAAAAAGAGCGTTCATATATGCTTGACCGACCCTTAACTCCGGATTATTATGTAGGTATTTCACCAAACTATTTATTAGTGAAACCCATTCTTTTGCTGTCATATTATTCATTTTTAATTTCCTCTAAAACCTCTGTAACTTCCATAAAGAAATCATCGTTACTATTTTTTACTAACCAATCATCCCCATCTAATACATAGAGATACTCTCCCCAAGAATCACTAAAAAATTCTAACATAGTTTCCAAGTCCTGGAATTCATTTATTTCTAAATCATCACCTCTGTCTCTGTGATATGCCATTGTAGAATTCTTCAATTCAACTTCACTTCCTCTATATGGAAATGTATTGAAATGATTTTGTGTTTCAATGTCGTCTCGTAAGTAAGATAGTGATCCGAGTTCAAGTAACTTATCTACTTTATTTTCATCAGTAAAACTATCTACTAATGTTTGACCGACACCTTCTGGGTAGCCATCGAAATGACAATAAATTGCTTTGAATGAATCATCTGGTTGTTTCTTTGCTATGTATGATCTTGTGCTCATTTTATTTCTCCACTTCAACTGTACCATCATGTCTAACGGTAGCAATTAGTTTATTAGTACAGGGATTACGTGAACCGCCTGTTCTGTAAATGTATGCGGTATCACACCCACTTTCATATCTCATTTCTACTTTAACTCCCATGTTCCAGCCTTGTGCTGAACTTGTTAGTCCTTGTGTTTTATGTCCAGTTCTGGAAGTAGAACCTCTACTACCCTTAACTTCACCTATATACTGTGCCATTTTTTTTATTCCTCATTTGTTAATTAAATTCTACTATGACTTTCACAACATTCAATATCACAATAGTTATATGCGTTTATTCGTCTGCTGCCACGTAAATCTATTCTATTTGTCTTTAATTCATTCTTTTGATATATTGGTATTTCTTCAAATGAACCATATGACGGGACTACATGATATACTAATGGGTCTGTTGCCATCTTTCCGCAATTATAACATTTCCGTCTTATTGATTTTTTATTTAGTTTCCGTTTTCTTTTCATGTTATTGGTCCTCCAACATATACTTCCCACTTTCCCGATTTAATTAATGGAAGTGCCTTTTTCCATTTCATTGTCTTTAATTCTTTACCATCTGTAATGTCTACTTTTTCGTTACGAGAATATCGTTTATCTGATTTCATCGGTTCAGATTTATACCCTATATCTATACAAGTTATTCCGTTTAAATGGTTTATTTCGTGCTGGATACAAACAGCTTCAAGTAATCTTAAATCACTATCATCATTTTTATTATTTTCTTCTTCCCAAGTTCCTTTACTGTCTGTCGGAGTTTCCGTTCCACTAAAATACCAATTACCTTCTTCTTGTTCTGTATGTATTATGATATTTTTATATCGTTTAGTATTTACTCCACGTTTTGGAAATGATAAACATCCTTCATAGTAATCTATCTCATCCCACTGCTCAACTACTGTTGGATTGATAAGTATGAGTGGTTCTCTAACATTCACTACGGCGACTTGAGCATCCAGGCCAACTTGATTTGCCGCCAACCCGATTCCCGATTTCTCTTTATTGAGAATGTTAAACAACTCTGTTGCTATTTTTAATCCTTCTTCAACTGAAACTTTTTTGAGTTTTTTGTTTATAACTGGATTGTGTTCTTTATTGCAATTAATAATTTTTTTCATTACCAAGTTTTCTTATTGTATAACTCCACTTTGTATTCCAGTAACCTACCACACTCATCACAAAATATTGGAGTTATTGATTTAATTTTTAGTCCTTCTTCAACTGAAACTTTTTTGAGTTTTTTGTTTATAACTGGATTGTGTTCTTTATTGCAATTAATAATTTTTTTCATAAATAGTTCTATATTCCCTATATAATTTATTTAAGTATTTCATGGTTTCTTTTTCAACTACCACAGTCCCACCAAGTAAACCATTTTCAAGTTTTGTAATATAGTTCAAATCATCCTTCCATTTGCCAGGGACTTCTTGAGGTAATTTTCTATGCTCGTCTGCCCATTCTATTATGGTAGCCCGCAAATGTTTTATCTTTTTTAAAGTATTATTCATTACCAAGTTTTCTTATAGTCATCATTTGTCTAATGCCGTTGATTTACCATCTTTCATAAAAACACCACGGAGATATTCTTTAAGTAATCCATTTTCTGCCTTACGACGAAGAACAAAATCTTCATAAGTTTCTTTGTCTAACCGTTTAGGTCCTTTAAGTCCGGCTGAAATTAAATATCGTTCTTCGAGATAAACTTCATGACTCATATATTTTTGTCGTGGAGTTCCTTCTCCTGGTTTTGTTATTGGTTTAATTGGATGTGTCGACATAACTTTCTCCCTCTGGTAGTGTTTTAAATGGACTCTTTGAAGAACCCCAGCCATCATATATCTTATTTACATATAAGATAGCTGCGTCGTAATCCCTCGCCCAAAATTTAGTTCCATCTTTCAGTTCATAACTCTTATAGTTATGGGCGATATGAAAAGGAATATCTTTTTTCTTTTTCTTGGCCATTTTTAATCCTTCCTGAAATTATGGTTTATGAAATCTTTTTGTTTTTTAACTGCCCTTTTCAATTCAGATTTCTTTTCTTTTGCTCTTACAACTAACATTTGTTCTTTAGTTCTACGTTTCTTTTTAGGTTTCTTTTTAGGAACAACCTTTGTGGGTTTCAATGTTCCCTTTAGTTTCGGCATCTCTTTACCTTTATGAAAAACATTTCCATCCTTATCCACAAACTCATTCATCCAGTGCCATCCAGCTGGACGACCGGTTGGAGTGTATGTTGATTTTGGTTCATCTGGAAATCCTACTGCTATTGTAACACATCTACTACATTTTACTGATACTGCTGTATCTCCAACATTCTTAACTTCACGACCGCAAGAACACATCATATAACGTATTCCATCTACTTCGTATGAGTTACTTACTTTTTGTTTCATTTTATTTCCTTTTCTTTATGCGACACCAATGTCACCTGTTTTTATTGCTTGATTTATTTTTTCTTCTAATATATCATTCTGAATATCATCGAATGTTTTGCCACTATTCCAATTATGTTTACTATCCATGAATAATACTGGAGTTCCATATTCTACTTTTAAATTTTCGTATGTAACATCATCATCCACTTCAACCAAATGTAAAATCATATGTTCATTCATGTCCTGGAACAAATCCATCATTTCTACCATTTCATCTTCTGTCTTATCGTGGTATATTGTTTTAATTTCGTTTGAGCCTGTGTCGTGCTCATCATACGACATTACGAGTAACCAACTTTTAGCTTCCATCATAACCCTCATATTCTTTGAATGGAATATTTCCATCAAAACTAACTTTACCTTCGACATCAGTATAATCTTCAAGTAAAATTAATAGTCTGTGTTCAATAGAGTTTCTTAATCTGTCTGCTTTATCCATTAACTTCCAACGACCATATCTATCTGGCCATACTATAAAATTCTTTGGGACTTTCTTAATAGTAACATTGATTTCATTTTTCCAATATCGTCTTTTAGAAGTAACCGAGGCGTTAAATCCAAGTTTTTTTAACATAGGGATTAACTCTCTTCGATATTTACCTGCAAATTTTTGTACTTCATCATAATCCATAATTTATATTTCCTCTTTTAATTACACTTGATCTTACGACATTTTTTGGTCAAAGTCAAGCTTTATTTTTATTTTTTTCACTTATTAAATCAATATGTTTACACTTACGTCTATAAGTATAACCTAAACAAGTGCAACTATACATACTTCCCAACCATTTTACAATATAATTTTTTACTTTCCATGATCTTGGAACTGTTTTTTTGATTTTTGGTGAAGTGTCTATCCACTTTAATTGTTTTAATGTTGTTCCGGTGGGAACTGATTTCCAATTAGAACCACTTACTGCGAAAGTTCCTGTTGAAGTTTCTACAATAGTGGGGTTCCAAGGTCCTTTGATTGTAATCATATTTTTCATCTCACTTGATCTTACGACATATTTTCGTAAAAGTCAAGCTTTATTTTTATTTATTTTTGTTTTTTATTTTCTACTTCTGGATAATGTATTCCACGATCTTGTGGAATTTCTGGAGTTGGTGCTATAACTTCTTTTACCTTTTCTTTTGGTTCTTCTTTTTTAGATTTCACATGCCAAGTAATTCCACCACGTTTTACCGTCTTTACTTTTTTATCTTCTTCTATAACCTTATCTAACTTTTTTTCAGGAATATCTGGATATATTGTTTCTTTAACAAGTTTTTCAAATAATGGTTTATCTTCACCATATAACTTCCACCATTTTTTTCTTTTCTTTGGTTCTATATTTTTCGGTGGTGAGTGATGTTCGGCTCTGTGAACCATTGCTATGTTATACGCAATGACTAATACAACAGCCATTGGATCAAACACAAAGATAAGAATGAATATAAAAAACTTCACTACTGTATCTATATCTGTTTTGAATGTTCTTGCTAAATAAATAGCGGGACCCACATCAACACCAGTTTCAATTAGTGTAGTTTTTAAGTCACCAATATCTTGTTTGATATTTAATATCTGTTCATTCAGATTTAAAATTTTTGGATTATAATCTTCACGGAGTTTTCGCCTCGCTGTAATATAGTTGTCTGGTAACTGTGCTACCGATTGTTCTAATTCACTTTTAAGATATACCTTATCTTCTTCTAACTGTTCTAATCTATCTTCTTGGTAAATCAGTTTTGTTGATTGTTTTTCAAACTCTACTGTTGCACCTTGATAGGCTCCACTTAAATATGAAAATATTCCAGCACTTGTAATCCCCATTAGTGTTATTATACCAACCAATAAATAAGTTTTCATTAACAAATTTACTTTCGTCCAATATCTATGTAAAAATGATACGGAAATAATCTTACCAAATTCTAATGCTGACGCCATCACTACCACAGAATAAAACGCTGATGCAAATAAGTTACTTATACCATATATAGAAAAATATGCTCCTGTAATTGCCAATGATAATGCACTTATTCCAACTAAAAAAGCAAATAAATGTTTCACGTCTATATTTCTCCGTTGTATTTTATTCTAATAAAATTACATTTTAAGTATTCTATTATTTCAGTTTGCCTATTTACATCTTTACTTTTTAATTTTCCATTCTCATTGAAGTGTGATTTTTCATCATATTCTATAACCACATTTTTTTCTTTATCATATCCATCTACAAAATATCCTAATTCTTTAATGTGATATTCCCCACCATTTTCTGCATGTTGAAAATTGTATCCGTGTTCCTTTCCGTATTGTTCTATTATTTTACAGGCTTCTGGGTTGTAGTTTGGTATAACCTGACCATTTCTATTTTCTATTCGATTTATAGCAGAATTTCTCTGTTTTAATTTAGTATCATTTCCTGAAAACTTACCTTTAATATGAGCAAGGCGTACCCCTTTGCTTATTTTATTTCTATGTTCATTTGAAAGTGGGTTTCCAATTATGGAAGCAAGTAAAACGTCCACAGATTTTCTCACTCTTTCATCTTCAACTGTCAATCCAGCATTCCACACTTTTCTACCAGTCAATGATTTAGATAATAAATTTCGTGTTTCCTTTGAATGGTTATATGTTCCTGCTTCATATCCATTCATTTTTGATTTTAATGACGGCCAGACAACTTTAGTATGACGAGTTGTCCAACATTTTTTACTACAAGTCATTCTATATCCATCTGTAAAGTTTACATAATGGGTTTCCTTTCCACATATACAACAGAACCCATCAAGGTCATTTTTTTTATAAAATTTATCATAGTATTTCTGCATTGAAATATTATGTATGCGAATATGGTTTGATATTGACCTCGCATTTTTAATATTAATTTTATTACAAATTTTACATTTCATAATAATAAATATCAAAAACTATAAAAAAACCTTGCAGTCACTAAAAGTTGACCTGCACTACCCGCTACGAGTAGTGCTGCTAATCCTACCAAATATGGAAATGTTTTACTGTCGTGTGTTTCCACATATCTTCTCCGTTACGCTGTTATTCATCTTCGAGTTCCACAAGATTATGAATAATGTCTATCTTACTTTCCATTATTTCTAATCTACCTGCAAGTTCTTTTACTGGAATAACCTTTCCTTCTACATCGAATAAGTTTGACCTTAATCGTTCCATCGAAAGTTGTAACTGTTCAATATGTTCTAATATTCTGTTTCTTCTTTGCATATTTTATATCCTTAATAGTAATAAATATAATATATATTAACTATTGTTTAGATTGTTCTACGGACGCTTTTCTGTAACTGGTTACTAATTTCTTTAATTCACCGAGAGCTTTACGTGCTCTGCCACCAGCTGCTTTGTTACCCTTTTCAGTATATGCTTCATGATTTTCTGAAAATTCTGTGTATAGTTTTGCAATCTGTTCGTTTAGTTCGTTTAATTTACTCATCGTTTTTCTCCTCGTTAATGTTTAATCCGAGAGATTTTAACATTCTCTCTTTCACTATTTCTTTATTTTCATCAGGAGTATCTTTCCATTGCCAAGCGTAAGTTCCTTTAAGTTCATTTATCTTCTCTGTAAGTTTACTTACACTTTCTTCTAAATACTCACTATCGTCTTTTTTAATATTAGAAATATCAATTCCTAATTCCATTGCTATTTCCATTACCTTTGACCAGTCTTTGTTCTCCACCGATCCTAATGCTTCTTTATATAAATCTACTAATTCTTCATACTCAACTTGAGAAATATTTTTATTTCCAAGTTTATCAGGGTGAGTTTTTTTAGCTATCTGTTTAAATACAACATTCACATCCTCTTCTGGAATATCATATTCAATAGGATCCGTAGTTACTCTTTTAGCGTCTTTAGAAGTTTCCTTCTTTCTAAAATATTCACCGAATTCCTTTTCAAATTCAACTAAACTATCATTAAAAATTAATGTAGTTTCTTCAAGTTCAGTTCTTAAATAAAGGATTTTATGTTGTAACTTTTTTCTTTTTAATTCTAATAACTTGTCATTCACTACGATTGTGGCATATTATATCTATTTAACCAAATGTATAAAGCTTCCTTTTCATCTTTACTTAATAATTCAAATACATCTGATGGAAGTGGGAGTTCTATTAAATCTATTCTGTCTGTTCCATCACCATACACTCTCTTTCCGTCACCATCACCTGGATCAATACCAAGTTTTTTTAATCTACGGATTAAAATTTGAACATTGGTCATTTCTTGATTATTGGACATAATATATTTCTCCCGTTAGTAATAAATATAGATTTTATCTAAATATCTTCAAATTCAGCATCTATTATAGTCATACAGAAATAGAAAAAGTTACCATTACGAAGGACAGAATTTGCATTGTATTTCTCTTTCCAGTATTCCGTTCCTTTTTCATTTGCTTTATCTACATCCATTTTACCTAAAACTTGATATAGTATATCTTTTACGGTTATTATATCCATAGTCCATAATAGTGGGACCACTAATTGTGATCCCACCATCATATTGGAATTTACATCATACCTGGCATTCCACCCATACCACCTGGTGGCATCATAGGTGCAGGATCTTCACTTGGAATTTCCGTAATGACTGCTGCAGTAGTTAGTAACATACCAGCGATTGAACTCGCGTTCTCTACTGCTACACGAGTAACCTTAGCCGGATCAATAATTCCAGCAGTAAACATATCTACATATTCACCATTACGAGCATCGAATCCAGTTCCATTAGTGCTGTTTATAACTTCACGTGCTACGACAGATGATTCTTCACCAGCATTTTCACAGATTTGACGAAGTGGTGCTTGAAGTGCTTTTCTCATTATATTCACTCCAACCATTTGTTCATCATCAAGTGAAATATCATCAAGAGCTGTAATTGCACGAAGTAAAGTAACACCACCACCGGCGACAATACCTTCTTCAACTGCTGCTCTTGTTGCGTGTAATGCATCTTCCACACGAGCTTTCTTCTCTTTCATTTCAGTTTCAGTTGGTGCTCCAACATTTAGAACCGCCACTCCACCACTTAATTTGGCAAGTCGTTCTTGTAGTTTCTCAATATCATAATCAGAAGTAGATTTTTCAATCTGAACTTTGATTTCATTTATACGAGATTTGATTGTATCTACATCACCACTACCACCAACTACGGTTGTATTGTCTTTGTCAGATACTACACGGGAACAAGTTCCAAGATAATCAAGTGTTGTGTTCTCTAATTTGTAACCTGCTTCTTCAGAAATTACGGTTGCTCCTGTTAGTGATGCTATATCTTCTAACATGGATTTCCGTCTATCTCCAAAACCGGGCGCCTTCACTGCCAGAACTTTGAAAGTTCCACGAAGTTTATTCACTACGAGGGCTGCAAGTGCTTCACCATCTACATCTTCAGCTACTATGACGATTGGTTTTCCTGTTTGAACTACCTTCTCCAAAATTGGAAGAACATCTTTCACATTGGAAATCTTCTTGTCATGTAGTAAGATATATGGATCTTCAAGAACCGCTTCCATATTATCAGAATCAGTTACGAAGTATGGTGAAAGATAACCACGATCAAATTGCATTCCCTCTACGAAATCCAAATATGTTTCTGCGGTCTTACTTTCTTCTACTGTAATAACTCCATCTTTACCAACCTTGTCCATTGCTTCTGCAATCTTTCCACCAATCTCACTATCATCATTTGCAGAGATTGTAGCTACTTGAGCAATTTGAGAACTGTTTGGTAGGTCTTTAGAATTGTTCTTAATAAACTCTACAACTTTACTTGCTGCATAATCAATACCACGTTTAATGGACATTGGATTTGCACCAGCTGTAACATTCTTTACACCTTCGTTAATGATTGCCTGTGCAAGAACGGTGGCAGTAGTTGTTCCATCACCAGCTATATCAGAAGTTTTAGATGCAACTTCCTTCAATAATTCAGCCCCTACACTTTCAAACTTATCTTCAAGTTCAACTTCTTTTGCTACTGTAACACCATCTTTGGTGATTAGCGGAGAGCCGAACTTCTTTTCAATAACTACATTCCTACCCTTTGGTCCTAATGTAACCTTAACTGCGTTTGCAAGTTGGTCTACACCAGACATCAAAGCAGAATGGGAATGTGTATTGTATTTTATTTCTTTAGCCATTATATTTCTCCTATAACCTTGCCATTATGTCATTTTCACGGACAATTAATAAATCACTTCCATCAATGCTGATTTCAGTTCCACTATATTTACCATATAGAACTTCATCACCTTCACTAACGGATGGACTTACTAATGTTCCACTATCAGTTGTCCGACCTGGACCAACTGCTACTACTTTACCACGTTGTGGTTTTTCTTGTGCTGTATCGGGGAGGATAATTCCACCAGTAGAAACTTCATCAGCTTCTGCTGCTTCTATAACTACTCTATCCGACAACGGATTTATATTGTAACCCATTTACTTTCTCCTGTGTTTACTTGTTTTTAATTTTAATATATAGAGGGGCTCGGTTGTTTTTTAAGTTTATTTATATTGGAAACTAAAAATCGGTTGAACCCCTTTATATTATATAACCTTATCTATGATATTTTTACGAAGGTTTTCTTCGGAACTTCAGGTTCTATCTTTGGAATAGATACAGAAAGAACCCCATCCTTAAAATTAGCAGAGATGTTATCACCATCTAACTGTTCACCTAATTCAAAGGAACGTTTGAATGAAGATTGTTTTAATTCACGGCGAATAACTTTAGCACCATCTTCTTCGAAAGTACTATGTTTATCACCTGATATAGTTAATACACCTTCTTCAACTTCTACATTGAGTTGTTTCTTATTTAGTCCTGGAATTTCAGCAACGATACCAACTTTATTGTCGTATTCATATACGTTTACTTTTGGATATGCTGAACCTTGATATGGTTTGACCCCTACTTGTTTTACAATTTCTGGGAATTGAGATTCCACCATTGAATCAAACATTTTGTCAAACGGGGTTAAAAATTCATCCCTATCGAAAAAAGGGATGCCTGTGTGAAAAGCAACTTTAGTCATTTTATTTCTCCTATTTAGTTACTGTTAGTCAACTAATGAATACCAACCTCTTTTGAGCCTTGATATTCTGTTTATGTATTGTCCCCATTCGGGCGACAAATTTTTATACTCATCTATATATATCATGTAATTCTGGAAAAACGTCTTTTTTTTTGTTTTTTTAATATTCAAATATATACTCAATTTCTAATTCAGTAAGTCCGAATATATTTTTATGTATATAATTTTGTAAATAAGAATCATCAGATGTTTCCAGAACCTTCATTACTAATTCTTTAATATAAAGATTTTGTTTGTTTGAAATTTTAGGAAACGGTAATGCCTGAAGATTTTCTTTGGCAATTTTATTAACACCACCAAATAATTTAATATTCAAATACGAATATAATTGAGAATTTAAAATACCCATAACAGTGCATATATCAAATCCAATTATATTAGGAATGATAATATTTGCACTATTGGTTGTTAAACTTTGAGTATCATCTATGGCAATCTTAATGTGTTTATTTATTGTCTTATAAACAAGTTTTTGAGGTGATCTATATACAGTATCACGAGCAACTTGTTGTAAATTATTTCTATCAAAAATTATATGTTTTTTTGGAGGAAGTAGTTTATATTTAATAACTTCCTTCCCACTATATATAGGTTCAGAATTATCAATAGGATTATCAAATAATTTTTCTTTGTTATTACCAGTAACAACACCCAATGCAAAAATACTATTAGAAAGATCATGTTCTTGTATATCAGTAACCTTTTGGATTATTGTAACATCCTTTTGATTGAAATTAGTAATTACCGAATTTTTCAAACTCTTAAAAATAGTTTTTGGTATTTTTGTAGATGTGTTGTCTATAAAAATTAAATCACTATTAATTTTATTATTAGTGATTTCTAACATATATAAATCAGACATAACACCTGCAAATTTAGTCTTATATTTTTTTATTTTATTTAAATTAATATTATTTAAAATAAATTTTCTTATATCATAGTGTTTTTTCACATTTAATATAGATTCTGGAAGTAAATATCTCATGATTCCTTCTTCTTTCAAAAGTGCAAATCCAAATTCTATAAAATATGAAAAGCTTTCACCTGATGTGACATGGTAAGAATTTATATTTTTTAAATTTATATCAGCACCATATGGAGGATTTCCTATATTATAATCAAATACAAGATCTTTATTTTTTAAATACCAATTAAAAAAATCATCACAAAAAATATTAGGATAATTACCATTTGGAAATTTAATAAAATAATTAAATTTAGCAATCATAATTGCAATGGGGTCTTTATCAACACCAAAAATTTGATTGGATGATGCATTTGAATTAAGCAAAAAAGAACCAGAACCACATGTAATATCTATCATCAGTTGATTTTTACTAAAATCTAAATCATTTACAAAATCTTTTGCTATTTTATAATCAGTATAAAATGAACCTCTTTCTAAGTTTTCTCTTTTGGAATTTAGATACTGATATGTAGAACCTAACAAATCAAACTCATCATAAGGAATATTTTCAATTTTTTTAATAGGAAACGAATATTCAGATAAAAATTGTTTTAAATATGGATTTATATTTCCCCCCACTAACTCACATCCTATTGAAAATAAAATACTTTCTTTTGATTCTTTATAATTTATTATAGATTTTAAAAAATCATTAACTTTTGTATTAGTTATACAATGTGATGGGATTATATGTTGATTATTTAATTTATTTTGTTTTGTTTTATTTTGCACTGTTGTGTTTTTTATTATCATTAATCTTTCTCTTCCCCCTTTTATACCCAATAATTTTTCTTACCTTTTGATCTTATAATATCATGTGAAATTTCATAAACTTCTTCCCATGTAAGTGTTTGAATTAGTTTATTGTCAAGATGCCACTCAATATTATTTTTCTGAATACCAAATTGACCATTTTTACCCTTTTTATCTTCACCACCGTGTTTACCACACCATCGTGATCCGGTACCATCAGTCCGTCCAATATTCGGTATATCGTCTGAATAACATTTAAATATTTTAATACAATCTTCAAACAACATTACATATATTAGTATATCAAATTTATGTCTTTTTACATTCTGTATATTTGATTTGTAATTTGAAGTAAGATAATCAACAAATTTTACTAATCTATTTTGTAGACCGGGACCATTATTTTCATATTCTAACATTATTGTCTCTGTGAAAGATGGTGATTCTTTTTTCTCTGTCAAAACTTTTGAACTCTTTATTTCTACAAATTCACCATCCACAGTTATTGCATCATTATCTTTGGTATCTGATATGAACAGTCCTAAAACTTTTCTAACGATTACTTCCACATACGTTTCACCACAATTTCTACTTGAGGAAAAAAACATACCGTTTCTAAATTCTTCAACTTTACTTGTCATTCTATAACTTCTTATTTTTTATTTTTTATTTTTTAATCAAGGGAACTCATTTCCCAATATCTATACTTGATCTTACGACATATTTTCGTAAAAGTCAAGCTATTTATTTATTATTTGTAAATTCTCTTTTGGAACAAACCATATTCTACCCATATTATCTTTCACGCGGATGTGACCTTCTAAAGTAGAATTGCCTTCTTCTTTTACTGTTTCATTCTTATATAGAATTCCAGACGCTGTCGGGTAATCGACTATAACCACATACTTATTCATTTTATATTGTCCTTCCCAAAATTATGAAATACATATAAAATATAGATAATAGAAAAATAATGACCAGTTTAAAAATAGACCAGTTTATTTCTTTATCTATATCTTTTATTTTTTTATCTTGGAATACTTTATGTTCACCATACCAATTTCGTTGACTCATTTTCCTTGGCCTCTATATCGTTTTTTATATCGTTTCGTTGAATGTTTATTTACACCGAATTTCGTGCCTCTGCCCATTCCTTGACGAGTTTTCTTTCTATGTTTACCTTGTTTATTATCTTTAAACAATGAACTACGTGTTGTCATTTTTCCTCTTATTCATTTTATCTTGGTTATAAGCTTTCTCTATTAGTGTAACTAATGGATGCTTTTTAATTTTACTTTTTGTTAATTTCTTTTTATTCTTCATCAGTAATTCTCATTATTTCTTTCATCCACTTTTCAGTAGATTCTCGTTTGAAAATATCCACCTCACCTTTATTTTCCAAAGACATACCGTGAATATGATTCTGGGGTTTATCTGCATATTTGAAACCCTCAAATCTAAATGGTTTTCCTTTAAGACTCGAAAAGAACTGTGCAGTTTTCATTGGATTAAATTTACTCATTTTAGAATCAACCCTTTTAATTGGTTTACCATCATCACTTGTTTGAATTAATCTTGTACCTTTATCTGGATTGTGTAATACAATACCCCATTGTTTATATTTATGTGCCAACTTAACCATAAAATTTTCAAACTTATTTGAACTCATTACAGTGCCTCCACCAGCCTTCACATTCTTAACCAATAAAGATGGTTCTTTTACAGATTTAACTTTACCCGTTTCATCTTCTTCCTGACCAACCCCATCTATTCTAACATATCCAAAACCACCACTTCGTACAGCACCTTTTAATTTAGATAGATTTGCTTTATTATCTGTATTACCAACTCTCCAAGATGTAATAATACCAAATTCATTATCTTGAAAGTCTCTCCATATACGAGAAAGACTTGATTCTAATATCTGTTGTTTATTTTTCATTTTCTAAAATATCTTTATTAGTTACGTAGAAGCTCTCCCAAGAATTATTCGCCATACTATCTATTACTTCTTTTGACCGTATAGATAATGATTCATAAGTTATCATTTCTGGTAATTTGGTTTTAACTGACCCACTAAATATAAATGGACGGCCGTTTACTTTCGACATAAATTTACCACCCTTACCAAAAATAGCATCACCAAGTTTTACATTCTTACCCAGTCCTGGATATGCATTTGGACAATCATTAGTTCCAAATACAGTATATCTTCTTCCACCTTCTAATCCAAAACAAATACTATCTTGATCAAATTCTCTACCTAATTTTTTTAAATCAGATAATAGTTTTTTATTATCTTTCAAATCAACTACAAAAAATGATTCTTCTTTAACTTCTATTTCATTTTTAGATTTATAATTCTCTATGTAAACTCCCTGTATTTTAGTAATTCCATATCCCTTACTTAATAATTTTGATTCTAACTTTTTATTTCTTGCTTTATTCTCACCTTTTGTATATTCCTTACCATCACCACAATCTCTTGCATATCTAAATGCAGTTATAGTTCCTGTTTGATGAAGTTGAGAGTGTTTCCAAATTCTACTTAAAGAGCTTTCTTGTAAATTAACATCTTCAACTATTTTTAAAATTTTATTTTGCCATTTATCAGTTGATTCAAACACATCAGTCCCTTTACTATTTACCAAGTCTATACTAAATGAATGTCCAATTAACTTCTGTTTAGATGTTGATACAAAATTTATTCTGAATTGTCTTGTTCCACCAGATTCTATCTTTGCCCATTTACGTATTGCCTTAATTTCACGAGGACCCCATTTAAAAGTTTCCACTGTCCAAGCACCTTCACGGGGTCTATATCTGGTTCTTATCCAACCATCTTTAACTATTTTTGTTAGTATTTCTCTACGAGCTTTATTTTCTTGTTCTGGAAACTTTTCTCCATATTTATCATAAAGACCTTTTATTTTATCAAGTGTAGTTTTAAATAATCTTGGATGATTTCCTACAAATATAATATGAGTGTCTTTAACATCATAAACTTTTCCATTCGGAGTAACCCAATGTGCTTTAGTATAACCACCTTTTGTAGCATCTTTAAAATCACCCCAACCTTCATCAAGTTCTACTATGTCTTTATATTTTTTCATATTTATTTCTATTCCGTAATTTCTATAAATTTACATCCAAGATAATCAACTATTTCTTGTTTCCGTCTTTCATCTCGTTCTTTCTTATGGTTATGACGTTTCTCATAATACTCTATCACTACATTCTTTTCTTCATCATACCCATCTACCCAATATCCTAATTCTTTGATATGATATTCACCACCATTTTCTGCGTGTTGGAAGTTGTACCCGTGTTCGTTTCCGTAGTGTTCTATTATTTTACAGGCTTCTGGATTGTAACCTGGCATCATTTGTCCACCATTGAAAGAGTTTATCTCAACTCTCTTAATAGCAGATTTTCTCATTTTTCTTATAGATTTTATGGTATGATTTTTACCATAAAACGAATTATCTTTACCATGTCCTATTTTATTTGTTAATCTTGTATTTTTAATTTGTTGTTTCGACTCAATCGTATGATTTTTACCATACATAGGATTATTTTTCCCACTCTTATCATAACAACCCATACAAGTATTAGCATCTTTTGCAATTTGAATTTCACCACATTTCGAACAAAATTTAGGACCACCTTTCCAATTTGGATTATCACTACCATATCGACTAACTGCTCTATCTTTTAATATAATTTTTATTCCATATTTCTTAACTAACTTTTGAATTAAAGTTTTATTCACATTATATTTATCAGCTATTTTTTGATAAGATAATTTATTTTCAAACAATTCTTTTCTTAATAATTCCACATTCTTTATGGGAGTTTCAACCCAGCTTGGATTTTCTTTACCTGTTTTCCACGTCATTATTTTCTCCATGTTATCTAATAATAAATATCACAGAGTTCAATTTTGACATCAAACATATCTACATTATTTTATCGCATCTGCGGTATCACCATCTACTACTCTAACTAACTTACAACTATACCCATGTTTCTTAACTTGCTTTCCCACATAATCTCTCCGTTATGACCTAACGGGGAGATAACATTTCGTGTGCTCCTATTTGTTTAGCAACGGTTCTAATGTCATCATCCCATTTACACAATTCTATTTTCTCTAAAATATGTGCAGCTCTCGATTGAGTAATAGGTCGTTTATATGTATCTCCATCATATAAATATATACCACTATCATCTTTCGATATTTGAGTGAGAGCATTTTTTACTCGTCTAAATTCCAGGAAGGCTGGATAAGTTTGTCGTGTTCCAACTACTCTATCCGTCATTACAATATATTTATCATAACCTGACCATCTATTCATTCTCATTTTTATTATCCTTATTCTGTTTTGTTCCATAAATCTTATCATAACATTCTAAACATAATTGACCGGCACCTTCTATATATCCTAACCTTTGATCTATATGTGTTTCTTTATCATATAAAGTTTCACAATCACAACTTACACATTTATCTTTCATCATTCCATCTCCCGTTATTATATTCTGTAAATAACCTACCAGTAGGTTCTTTGGTTTCAAAATCTATTTCTTCTTTTAACTTTGGATCATACTCACCAATTGGTCTACGAAAAACTGTCTTACCACCATCAGGAGATTCGTAAATCCAATCACCTTCATGTACATCACCTATTTCATCTGCAAGTCTATGTGCATCCAATACGGCTTGTCTATCTCCACCTTCTGGTAATCCATCAGAACTGTGTTCCATATAAGCCTGTGCTATAATATTATCTCGTTCTTCTGGCCAATCTAAATCTGCATCATCAGTATATTGCTCTCCGTTTTCACGTTCATATTTCAACTGACATTCTAAATGTCTGGTTTGAGATACAAGATATTCATAATCCACATCGTAAGTTGATTTGCCACAATAATCACATATCCACTCTTCCATTGCCATATCAGTAGTTAAATATGAGTTGATTGGTTTTACTGGTTCACCAACTGTATCTAATTTATATTTGGTATATTCACCATAAGTTTTAAGTGCTGCTGATATAAGTGATGCTATAGTTTCTCTTGCAGCTTCCGATACTAAATTAGGCTGGTCAACCGACATATCTTCTAACACATCTTTTATTATTTGTTTCATTTTATTATCTCCGTTTCAATAAAGCGAGGGCAGGGAAGAAAGGAATAAACCCCACCCTCTTTGAGAGAGGAACTAACCCCTTAAATTTTCTTTTGCCTTCATTATAGTTTGGTGTTGTTCTATTAGTTTCTTTATACGTTGAAGTGATCCAGCTGGATATATACCACGTTTAAGTTTATTAACAACATTGTTAATATAAACTTCGCGAATATCCTTATCCATATAGGCATCCATTTCTGTTAACTGTTTCATTTTATCATTCATCTGATTTTTCATTTCATTTACCTTATTTTAATTTAAATTTAATAGTATCTGTATATTTACCATATGTAGCAGTAACCACAACAGTTTTACCCTTCATTTCTGGTAATGGTCCAAACATCGTATAAACTTTACCATTTTTAGAATAACTTACTGGATTAACAACTTTAAATTCATCCGTTGCCCTTCCATTACTCCAATAAAATTTACTTGTAGTTTTCCAAGTTACTCTATGATAACCATTTTTTTCTGGAATAGTACCCTCTAATTTAATAAGAGTTTGTCTATTAGAATTTAATTTAACGATATAACCACCTATTCCAGGCCTAACACCGTATCCACCAGACACATTTAGTTTTATTTGACCAAACAAACTGGTTATAAATAATATTGGTAATATCCATTTAATTTTATTTTTCATAATAACACCGTTTCGTTGTGTGGAACTCCCCGTAATCGGGGAGTCACACCATTTATTTTATTTCTTACAATTAGAAAGAAGTTGAATCTCCGGAGTTTTCAATTTCACTCTCGTTAAACAAATCATCTGAACTTCCATCAGTAACAAACTTCTGAATCAACTGTTTCACATAAGTTCTTTCTGATTCCATTCCACCATCATTTGAATATTGAGGATAAACAGTAACTTCAGCTGCTTCATCCAATCCAAATCCATCATAGAGTAACCCAGCCATTTCAACAGAAGTTCTGGTTGAGATTCCACTTGAAACTCTTCCGGTTTCATTTCGTGATTCAACTCTGGTTGAATGAGCGATTTCAGAAACAGATTTAAGTAAATTAGTATCTACGTGAGGAAACATATAGGATAATAATCCTAATTCTTCTTCGTCATTCAATACATCCATTTCTACAATCGTGAATCTATCCATTAAAGCTTTATCCATAACACGAGTAGAAGTGTATTCATTACCGATATTAGCGGTCGCTACAAAAGTAACACCCTCTGCGACAGGAACAGTTTCAGTTCCATCTGCTTCATCTAAACGAAGATATCTTTGACCTTCATCAAGAACTGTCATTAAGATATTCCATGCGTCTGGGTGAGCTCTTGATAATTCATCCAACAGAATAACTGCGTTTGGAGTTTTTATCGCTTTCACAAAATGTGATTCTGAAAAGTAAGTTCCCTTATCTTTTTCAAAGTGAGTGTTTCCAACCAAAGTGGAACGAGGGTCTTGAGTCGCTCCGAGGTTGAAATAAAAGTCAGGACGGTCTAAAGCGTTTACCAACGATTTAGCTGCCATCGTTTTACCACATCCAGCGGGACCAGTCATTAGAATATTTTTTCCTCTAACTGCTGAACGGACAAGATATTTCCATTTTAATTCCTTCATCACTAAACCATTAGGTTTTAGTTTATATGAACTGTGAATGAAATTCAACATTTCACCATGTTCTTCTGGAACTTCAACAGAACTCATATCCATTACAGGAACAGAAGGTTCATCAAATTTACTCATTGGAACTTTCCACCAATAAGTTCTTCCACCTTTACCTTCACGTTTCTCTAATGCCATTCCGGCTTCAAACGCTCCTTTACGAGTGGAAGTTGAGATTTCCGAAGTAAGTTTATTACCATCGAAATCCCATGCGTTAAATCGGTTTCCCGACATTTCTATTTTTACTACAGTCATTTAAGACTCCTTTTTTTGTTAGTTATTAACTCTCTCATTACTCTTGATCTTACGACAAATAATTGATAAAGTCAAGCTTTATTTTCATTTTTTTTAATCTTTTTTTCAAATAATTTTTCAATCTCTTTTACTGCTATATCGTGCATCCCACTCCACGGTATTTGAGCCACATTATTTTCATAATTATCTTTAATAATTTTTTTAATTTTATCTTTGGTTTTCTTATCCATGGAATGGAGCTCCGTCCAGTATGAATGCAATTACTAATAGTATATACAACATTATGAATAATACCAATCCACCTAATATTTCTTTTACTTTATTCATTTTTTAATCCTTAATTAAAAATCTTTTATTCATCGATTTAGCGACAGCTGTTACATTTGTTACATCAACAAACTGGGAATCTTTTCCATACATTCTTTTAAAATCTCTCATATAACTATCGTCATTATAACCATCACCAATGAAATATGAAAGAACTTTAATTCCACGTTCTCTAATTTTCTTCACCATCAATTTAGTGTGATTGATTGCGGTATCATAATGATAATTAACTTCACCATTACTAAACATTGGCATCCCATCGGAAAAATTTAAGAAGTAAGATTCTTTATCATTCCCACCGGCGACCATTTCATCCATAACAGCTTCATAACATAATCCTTCTGGGGTAGTTCCAGCTACGTGTATATACTTCCAAAGTGTTTTAACTTTAATTAAATTATCTACTCTAGAATCATAAGCGATTAATATAATTGGATAATCTTCAGTTCCTCGACCATGATTATGTTGTGTAGAACGAAATGAAACAACCACATCAACACCTTCAATCATATCAATTGCTTTAACCATTGAAGTAACTGATTTCATAGTTTTATCCCATTTACTACCACTCATACTTCCACTCGCGTCAATCGAAATATGTAGGAAAGCGTCTGGGAAAGAATCAATAAATGTTTGACTAAATACACTATCGTTTCCAAATCCAAGTTCTGAAATTAATCGTTTATCAATTCTACCTGTATCTTTTCTGGTGTATTTAGTTTCACGGGATTCAGTTCTAACTTGAAGTTTTTTACCAAGTATAGTTCCAAGTCGTAATCCTTCTGTTATAGATTCTTCATTCCTATCACTATAATAACGCCCACCTAACATATTAATAGTTTCACTATCAATTAGTTGTTTAGTTAATTTCTTAACTACAATACATTTGGTTTTTTTAGTAACTTTTTCATCAGTCCAGTTATCTTTTAAATCGTTTCCAACTTCTTTATAACTCATTCCACTATTTTCAACAGCGTCAATAGAAGCTTTATCTTTTTTGGAAACTTTCTTTTTCTGAATATCACCATCCATAAATTTCTTTTGTTTCTTGATTGCAGTTTCCAATGATTTCTTTTGTGAATCTGTAAGTGTAACTTCACTTTTTTTAGTTCCACTTTCACTTTCACTTGAAGAACTTTCATCACCATCTTCACTTGAAGAACTTTCATCACCATCTTCACTTGAAGAACTTTCATCAGATTCTTCATCACTATCCATAGGAACAGAAACAGAATTTTCAGATTCTTCTTCACTAAATTCTACATCACCATTTTCAACAGCGTCTAACAAATCTTCAAATTCATCGTCGGTCATTTCACGAGATTCATCGTCACCACCTTCACTATTACCATCAGTAGTAGAACCACTTCCATCTGCTTTCTCATATGAAACTTCACCAGTTTCTTCATTAAGATTTTCTATTCCATCAGGAATGTTATTTAGAATTATGTGATACATTTCAAGTGCCACATTAAGTGAATCTTCCGTGGAGTTTAACCTTGAAATATTTTTCAAATCAATCACTTTCCAAATATCCATTAATCCATTTAGAGAATCTAAACGAGTATTTGAATTAGTAAAATTAATAATTCTGAAAATATATGAATCCCAATTTTCATCAGTCATTTCATCCGAGAGTAAAGCTTTATCAACTACTTTAGCTCTAAAGTATTTTTCATACAGTGAGTGGTAGTAACCTTTATATCCAGGCGAGTTGCTGAAAATGTGAAAATCAATTCGTCTATCTTCGACGAAGTTTAATAAATTTTTAACATGGACTTTTGATTCCATTTCACTATAACCTTTGGTAAAGGCTCTATCCAAATATTCTTTTGGAATGTTATATTCAAGATTTTTTAGAAAATCAAAATCAGTCAATAGTATATGACTACCTTCGTGAAGAGCTAATCCAACGGTTGAATCAAAAAGTTTATCATCCAATTTAGATGAAATAGTAACTTTCTTACCATCAGTAAAGGAATCACCCTTTGAAGTAAAAGTAACTTTAATATCTTTTCCAGTTACGATATTTACGAAGTTTCCAATAGCTCGTCTATACGATGCGAGGGCTATTAAATCAACACCCCTCTTTTTTTCTACTTCATTTGTTTCACCCCAATTATCATCTAACCAAAACGAACTAAAATTGTTAGTCTTGTTTAGATTTTTACTGGAATACTTCTCACGAAGTGCCATTGGATTAAATAGGTTCATTTTTTTCATTTGGGTTTTCTCTCTCATTACACTTGATCTTACGACAAATAATTGATAAAGTCAAGCCTTTTCTTCAATTATTTTCAACTTTCTTTTTATATTGTTTATACATTTTGTTTAATGCTAATTTTTGTTTAGGTGATAACGAACCTCTATTAGAGGCTTGACTGTAAAGTGAATCTATAAACATTTCCTTTTCATATTTAAAATTACTTGTGTATGGTGCCTGTTCTAACATATTACGAACCATAGTAATTTTATTTAATAATATGTTTTTATTTTCTAAAAATTTTGGGTCTTTGGTTTTATTCAACCACTTTGTATATACTTTAACAATTTTTGTAATGGACGATTCCATTTTTGGAGTAATCTTTCTACCGTGAACTAATGCTAAATACATATCTACAATAAATTCATGATAACTATTTCCTGTGGGTAGATATTCTAAATCGTTAATAATATGTTTAAGCTGCTTAATTCTCTTACCATATTTTTTTTCGTTTTCTTCTATATATTTTTTATTTCTCATTTCACTTGATCTTACGAATAATATTTGATAGATCCAAGGATTATTTTCATTATTTTTGATTAATTTTTTTATTTCTATATATATATTATAAAAGACTATTCTGATAATAGTTACCAAACAAGGTGAGAGGCGAGTTAATATATAATACTAACCAAGTCTACGTTCATCTATAGCATCATTAATAGTCTTTATTATCTCATATGAACTATTGGGAAATCTTCCTATTCTTCTTTTTGAAAATACTTCTAAATGATCATTTACTATAACTTCAAATACACCACCATCAGATTCTATTAACTCAACACTAAACTCATTAAATCTATCTTTAAACTCAACATCTAAATCATCTCTCAAACTGATAGCTCTTGGTTCGTAATTTCAGGTCATACAATATTCAATAGATATTTTCATTAATTTATATCCGGTATTAATTCATAATCATTTAATACTTTGAATGTGAGGATCCATTTCTTATCACTATCATCAGCCCATTCTTCATAACCTTTTAAATAGCAACTATCAGTAGTTAATTTACTTACTACTTTATCCATTTGTTTTTCTTTATGGCATATAATATAAATGTATTCTCCACAAGTTTTTACCATGATCTCGTTGTCCCATTTATTATATATGGTATTGTCTTTCATTTGTTTTTCCATAAATCTGGTTGTTCATCAACTTCTTCACCGTACATAGAATATCTTGGTGTAGGTGGTGGTGGAGCATCTGGTTCTTCTTCATATATAATGGAATAAATCTTTCCTTCAAATGAAGATAAATGAAACTCTTTTATTTGTCCACCTGATTTGTGAAATGAATACTCCAATCCATCTGTTAGTGATGGGAATATACCTGCTGATGAATCTTCTGGGTCTTTCCAGGAATCACCCGGTGGAACTCTTTCTAATATTAGGTTTTTAATTTCTTTTACACTCATCACTTAATATGCACCGATAAATTAATATATAATATAACACAAGCTAATATTAGTGAAACTATTATTCTTTGAGTTGGTAATTCATGTAAAAACAATGCCGTCATACTTGCAAATGTTATAGTTGCTATACCAAATCCAATTGGTCTAACTGCCCAATATTCTCCAAAGTATTCATAAAAATATCGAGTAGAATAGTAAAAGAAATAACTAATGGGTATTCCTGCAAGTATAATGAACAAATGTGATTTAGCCCACTCCCATCTAAATTGTGCATTCATATGGAACCATGCTATTAGATTTCCTATTACACTGAATGTCAATGCAATAAATAATTTATTCACTAATTCTTACCAAATAAATCTGCAAGTGATTCACCAAGTTCTTTAGCTAACTCATCTCCAGTTATATTATCTTGTATATCTTGTTCTATCTCTTTTTGATCTTCAAATGTTCTACCAATCTTTTCATTCACTCGTCTGTGATTGTGATCCTTCTCCAAGAAATAACAGTTATAGCAAAAGAATCTCATATTGTCTGGAACCTTGTTATGAATATCACCGTCTATAAAATGTAATATAAGTGGTGAAAGCATATCAGTTTTCCTAAACCTAGATTCACCACATTGACTACATCGTTGTGGTAATATAAAATTCTTTATCAACTTTTTTTGTTGACTTAATTCTACATCTAATGGTTTTAATCCAGACCAAGTTACTTTCCGTGCTCGTGTAACTCCAGCTGAACTTGGTAATGGTTTATGAACACCATACTTTCTGGCATATTTTTTAAATGTATTATATGAAACATGAAGTGAGGCAGCTGCCTTTGACATACTTTCACTCTCTTGTATTGCTCTAACTATCTTTTCTTTTGGAATAGGTTTACCCAAATATGGATTTATTCCCAAGCCTTTTTCAAATGACATAATTATAACTCCTATATATTTTCTACACGGAAAATGATATACCACACCCACAAGTTCTATTTGATTGTGGATTGGTAAACTTAAATCCTCCGTTTAATAAATCATTACTAAAATCAATTTGTGTTCCTATTAAATATATAAAACTATTAAATGGAACGACCAAATTCATATCTTCATAATGATATACCTTATCGTTATGTGTAATTTCTCTTTCAAGAGCCTTTAGTGAATAATTCATACCACTACAACCACCACCCTCAACAGAAAATTCTACATCTGTATATCCAAGTGTAGTCAATCTACCTACAGCTTCAGGTGTTATAGTTATATCATCCAGATTTATATCTGGAGTTTCATTATCTAATAAATCTCTTGCATCAACACTCATACTAATATATATAAAGTTTTTTTAGAAAACACACATTTATTTAGTATCAAATGATTTCCAATTAGAATCCTCTATTGTTTTCAATATTGCCTCTATTATATCTTGTGCTTTATCATGACTAAAGGATATACCTTTCTTGGATGGTTTGTAATCTCCATCATCAGCCATAAACCATATTCTGACATCCACAAATCTGTATCCAGAATATTCTTTTTCTTCTATTCTATATACTTCTTTCTGGTTCTTTTGTATTTCTATCATTTAATTCATCTATGGTTTTACAATACTCTAATATCTCTTTTGAGAAATTTTCCAATCCATATTTAGTTATAGCCTTTTTTAATATAATTCCAGAACCTATATATTCTGGATTATCATATTTAGATTTGCCTATATAGTATTTCCCATTTATATTATTTGTAGTTTTATATATAATCATATTTTTTCTCCTATCGTATATAAATATCAATTAAGGTGAAAAACAGTCTCCTACTTCATAAAAAATCTAAAATAATTACTTTGACATTCTATCAGCACATTCCATAGCAACCCAACTATATGGCTTCAAAACTCCATCAAATCCCATTCCTTTTACATAACCTAAACATTGGTTCATCATTTCATAACTCCCAAACTTTGGATCTGAATTAATATCGAGATGTATTTCTTTTATATTAAAACCAACACTTTCTAATATAGGATTTATGAATAATGCAGCTTCTACTGCATCATACGTTTCCTTAAATAATCGTTGTTGTTGTGATATATGTTTATCTACAACCTTTATATTTTTATAATAACCACGACCACCTCTACCTTCCATTAACATTACTAATACTATTGTGTAGGTTGTAGTGTTGTATCGTTTCATAGAATCACCACCAATATAGAATGATAAATTATGTTCATCCTTAATACTTGCTATATCGGTAAGTAGTGTTGTTTCTATATCTGTTACTTGTTCACC
>JACKQG010001928.1_pt1 | contig 27940 bp, 21 predicted proteins | sample 8237621 | NCBI WGS metagenome assembly JACKQG01 (sample SAMN15677084, study PRJNA649215) | marine metagenome | biome: marine; feature: Black Sea; material: saline water; isolation source: suspended particulate matter (SPM) from the Black Sea western gyre | collected 2013-06-09/2013-06-10 | depth... | reverse complement strand
CGCCGCTACAAAGCGCAAGCTACTAACCCACCCGAAACCAATCGCGGATTTTGGGATAGAAGTCTTGATTCCATACACTGTATAAATAATCTATACATATAGATTAAGGGCCGATCGGGCAGGCCTATTAATCCCAACAGTCCATTCCCTTAAGACTCCTGGGACGGCTTTTCCGTTTACTTTCAAGGTATTGCAAAAGAATCTTCTAGGTTTTTCATCCTTGCACACCGGCATAGATGAAGGATAAATGCCTTTTGAAATGTATATTATTTTCATACGTCCAGACTACACCAACCACGTTCAAACCCAAAATTTATATTAATTTCAACATGTTATTTCTCACATATTTCTTTGGCACACATCCTGCTACGTTACCCTCAAAACCTGAGAAACCATCATTAGCGAAAATTTAGGGAGGATAGAAATGGAATCAAACGCAAAGATTCTAGTTATAGATGATGAGATCAAGATATGTGACAACGTGGAAAAGATCCTGTCAAAGAGCGGTTTTGAGGTGGCCAAGGCTTTGAGTGCCAGGGAGGCCATGGAAAAGATGGCCAAGGAGGCCTTTTCGCTCCTCATCTCAGATATTGTAATGCCTGAGACCAACGGCCTTGAGCTTTTGAGGCTGGTCAAAGAACAGTGGCCTCTGAGCAAGGTCATCATGATGACGGCGTATGCGTCCACAGATACGGCCATGAAGGCGGTCAGGATGGGTGCCCTTGATTATGTCCCTAAACCATTTACCCCGGATGAACTGCGGTCTACCGTAAAAAAGGCCCTGGCCGGAGAATTGGTCGAGGCCCCGACCACGGAAAAAGAGAGGAAGGCCATTGATCTTATTGATATTGATATCCCTTTTGAAAGGGAGGATGTGGCAAAATATACCGGAGAAGCCTACGCAGACATGCTGGGACCGTCGGATATGCCCGTTGTAGCGATTCCTTCAGCCGAATCCCTACCCAATTACTGCCTTGTAGGGGAGATGTCTTGCGACATTTTCATGAAGCTGGGAAAAACCTGTAAGGTGGGGCTTAAGACCTCGGAGTGCCCTCAGAAAGCGGCCAAAAAGAAAAAGGCCCAGAAAAAAGCAAAAGGATTTGACCCGGAAAAGATGATAGGCATAGATCAACCCTTCGAGTATGATGCCGTTAGTGCCGTTACGGGGCCGGAATATGTACGAAATCTGCACCAAGAGGGTGTGGCCTTTGTCCCTTATGAGGAGTTGAAACAAACCGTTGCCGGATTGCTTGAAAAAGCGCCAAAAGATCTGCCTGTTCCCATAGAGCTCATGGCAGAGCCCCCCTACAAGAACATCCTGGTCATTGACGACGAAGTGGCAGTCAATAACAACATCAGGAAGATTCTCTCCAAGAAGGGCTATCACGTGGATCAGGCTGTAACTAAAGCCGAAGCCCTTGAGGCAATTCAAAAAAGGCACTACAGGCTTGTATTGTTGGACCTGAAAATACCGGGGGTTACGGGGCTTGAGCTTCTCAAGGCCATCCGGGACAAACAGCCTGAGACAATGGTTATCATCATCACCGGCTATGCCAGCATCGAGACGGCAGTGGAAACGGCAAGGATGGGTACCTTCGATTACCTGGCCAAGCCTTTCACACCTGCTGAGATCCGAAACATCACTGAGAAGGCATTTCAGATGGCAGCATAAAGTAAACGCAAAGAGACAGTCCAAAGCCCCCGGTCTCGAAAACGGGCCGGGGGCTTTGTGACCTTTGCCGCTCACCGCACTGTGCGGCTCGGAACTTCATAATAGACCCTCCCGCCTCTCCAGGATTATGTCCGGACATCTTTTCCTTGTTTCAGCTCAAAAGGAACCCATCCATACAGGCATAAATAACGCCACCTCCACAAGCCCTAAATTCGTGCTTATCCGTAGAAAGGTTTTTTCAAAAGCTCGTCATGTTTAAATTAAGAAATTGGGCGGGCAAAGGGAAAAAGTGTTGACAACCAGTTCCGTCTACGGGTAAAAGTCCCTTATCTCTGTATCAATTTTTGTTTTTGACTGAAAATCGAGGAGTCAAACCATGTCAGACGAAATCAGGGGATCTGTACTGGTCGTAGGAGGCGGGATCGCCGGGATGCAATCCGCCCTGGATCTGGCCGATTCCGGTTATTATGTCTACCTTTTGGAAAAAAGTCCTTCCATCGGAGGAGTTATGTCCCAATTGGACAAGACCTTTCCCACCAATGACTGCGCCATGTGAATTATCTCGCCCAAACTGGTCGAGGTCGGCCGGCATCTGAACATCGAGCTTATTACCTATTCTGATCTTGAATCTGTCGAAGGGTCCCCCGGAAACTTCAAGGTAAAAATCAAAAAGCGGGCCCGGAGTATAAATATGGATCTCTGCACAGGGTGTGGTCTTTGCGTGGAGAACTGTCCCGTCACGAATGAAGCTCAGGCCTAGACATGGATAATCTTTGGATTGCAGCCATGTTTCGCCATTATTATGCCTCTTTTGTTATCAATAATAACGCATGCCTAGCGGATAACAACCTTAGATACGACCCCATTATACGCTGGACGCAAACCTGCTTTTGAAAGGTTATGGAATTATGGAAAACAGATTGGAAATTGATAGGGAGAAGATAGACTCAATCATCCGAACCTATGACGCAAACCCTGAAGCGCTGTTGATGACAATGCAGGACATCAGTGATATTTATAACTATGTACCCCCTGAAGTAATTCCCATCTTGATTGAAAAGCTTGGAGTAAAGGAAAGTCTGGTATATAGCGTAGCGACATTTTACAAGACCATAAGTCTTGAACCTCGAGGGAAACACGTTGTTAGCGTCTGTACCGGCACTGCATGCCACGTACGAGGGGCGGAAAAAATCATGGATGCCCTTAAAGAGAAGCTGGATATCGAGGAAGGTCAATCGACAGACGATCTCCTTTTCACCTTGGAAGCTGTTAGATGTGTAGGGTGCTGCGCCTCAGGACCAGTGATTACGGTAAACAAGGAAACCCACGGAGGTCTTGATCGGTCCGGGGTGTTGAAAATCATAGATGGCTACGAACAAAATGCCTCTTAGAGCAATGGAGTAGCGGGGATTAGAATATATGGCGAAATTAGAGAATAGACAGGCGCTTGAAAAACTCAGAAGTTCGCTCCAAAACAGGCTCCAGGACAGTAAAAAAAGACTAATTTCTCTTTGTGCAGGTTCCGGATGCGGTGCCTATGGCACGACAAAGGTGCATGAGGCCCTGTTAAAAGAAATTGCCAGGCAAAAAATAGAAAACGAAGTTGAGGTAAAACTTACAGGATGTCATGGTTTTTGTGAAAAAGGCCCTATAATGGTCATTCATCCGGAGGGTATTTTTTATCCGCAGTTGAAAGAGGCCCATATCAATGAGATTGTTGAGAAAACAGTCAAAGGTGGTCAACCAGTAAGTGCCTTGGCCTTTAAGGACCCCGCCACGAAAAAGAAAATTTTCCATGAATCGGACATACCATTTTACAAACTCCAACAAAGACTGATTTTCGGGAATAATGGTATCATTGACCCTACCAGTATTGAAGACTATATAGCTGTGGGCGGTTATAGCGCTTTCGAGAAGGCCCTATGTGATATGACCCCGGAGACAATTATCGATGAAGTGAAAAAATCGGGTTTAAGAGGTCGAGGGGGCGGAGGATTTCCCACGGGAGTAAAATGGGAGACCTGCCGTCGTCACAAAGGAGAAAGATACCTTATCTGTAACGCTGATGAGGGTGATCCCGGGGCTTACATGGATCGCAGTCTTTTGGAGGGAAATCCCCACAGTGTCCTGGAAGGAATGATAATAGGGGCCATCGCCATCGGTACCAGAGAAGGTTACGTTTATGTGAGACACGAGTATCCTCTTGCAGTAAAAAACCTTGGGCTTGCCCTTGATAGTGCGAGGCGAATGGGACTGCTGGGCAAGGATATCCTTGGATCGGGTTTCGATTTTGACATTCATATCAGCCGTGGAGGCGGGGCCTTTGTTTGCGGTGAATCAACCGCCTTGATGGCATCACTCGAAGGCAACCCGGGAAGACCTAGGGCAAAATACATTCATACGGTCGAAAAGGGCTTCCGACAAGGCCCCTCAAACCTAAACAACGTTGAGACGTGGGCCAATGTGCCGTACATTATCAACAAAGGTGCGGATTGGTTTGCTTCTATAGGGACTGAACGGAGCAAAGGTACAAAGATATTTTCACTGGTAGGGAAGGTGGTCAACACCGGTCTTGTTGAAGTACCTATGGGGACGACTCTGCGAACCATCATTTATGACATAGGGGGTGGAATCCCAAAAAAGAAAAAATTCAAGGCCGTCCAAACCGGAGGGCCTTCCGGCGGTTGTATTCCTGAGCAATTCTTGGATCTCGGTGTGGATTTCGATCAGCTTACTAAAGTTGGTTCCATGATGGGCTCCGGCGGGATGATAGTAATGGACCAGGATACCTGCATGGTAGACCTGGCCAGGTATTTTCTTGACTTTCTAAAAGAGGAATCGTGCGGCCAGTGCAACCCCTGCCGTGAGGGTATAGACCGGATGCTGGAAATCCTGACCGACATTTGCCAGGGGGAGGGTAAGGAGGGGGATATTGAACTCCTTGAGGAATTGGGCGCCATGATCCAGAAGGCCTCCCTGTGCGGACTGGGAACTTCCGCCGCAAATCCGGTCTTGACGACAATCCTCTATTTCCGCGATGAGTATGAGGCGCATATAAACGAGAAAAAATGCCCGGCAGGGGTCTGCAAAAATCTATTCCACTACGAGGTCGACGAAGAGGTCTGCAACGGTTGCCGCCTCTGCTCCCTAAAATGTCCGGAGGAGGCCATAACCGGGGAGAAGAAGAAGCCGCATCAACTTGACCAGGATAAATGTATCAAGTGCGGTATCTGCTATGATGTGTGTAAATTTGACGCCATAGCCATCAAATAGGGCCTTCATAAAAAGGGTGACACCTAATGATTACTTTTAAGCTTAACGGTAAAGACGTCCAAGCAGAAGAAGGAGAATTTATACTTCAGGTTGCAGACAAGTACGGGGCAGGTATTCCCACATTGTGCCATCACAAGGCATTGGAACCCGCCGGCATGTGCCGTCTCTGCACGGTAGAGCTTTTTGACGGCCGCAGGACTCGTTTTGTTACCGCATGCAACTATCCCATCTGGGCGGGTATGGAGGTGAATACCGACTCTGAGGCGGTTCATCAGGTTCGTCGGCTTATTGTGGAGCTGCTGTTTGCGCGCTGTCCTGACGTGCCGGTGATCAAAGAGCTTGCTGCAGGATACAACATCGAAGAACCGCGCTTTAAGAAAAAGGACGACGACTGCATACTCTGCGGCCTCTGCGTGCGTATTTGCGAAAAGATGGGTAACAGCGCCATCACACTGACCGGAAGGGGCGTAGACATAAAGGTAGACACCCCGTTCCATGAGCAGACAGATATCTGTATGGCCTGCGGAGCATGTGCCTCTGTTTGCCCCACAGGGCACATCAAACTGGAAGATATAACCAAACATGTTGTCAAACCTATCCCATCAGAATATGACATGGGCCTTAAGGGCAGAAAACCGATATACGTGCCATATGCCCAGGCCATACCAAACAAGCCGGCCATCGACCGGAGCAAATGCGTTCATTTCAAGACAGGGGGCTGTAAGATATGTACCGAGTTCTGCGGTGTGAACGCAATTGACCACTCCCAAGAGGATGAGACTGTTGAATTAAACGTCGGTGCCATTATACTGGCCCCAGGGTTTCAGCCCTTTAATCCTAAGCAGTATGAAACCTACGGCTACAGCGCCTATCCCAACGTAGTCACATCAATGGAGTTTGAGCGTATACTGAGCGCCACAGGCCCGTATCAGGGACATCTCCAGCGGCCTTCGGATGGGGAGGCGCCTGACAAAATCGCCTGGCTTCAATGTGTTGGTTCAAGGGACATCAACCGCTGTGACCATTCCTATTGTTCGTCGGTCTGCTGCATGTATGCCATCAAGGAGGCCGTGATTGCCAAAGAACATGCTGAGCACGATTTGGACGCTGCCGTATTTTTCATGGACATTAGGACCTATGGCAAGGACTTTGAGAGGTATTACAACCGTGCCAAAAATGAACAGGGGGTCAGGTTTATCCGCTCCAGGATCCACTCCATTTCAGAGGACTCGGATACCCATGACCTGATCCTTCAGTATGCGGACGAAGAGGGCACCCTCAATGAAGAGGTCTTTGAGATGGTGGTCCTATCTGTAGGATTAGAGACCCCGAAGGCCTTAGTGGAGATGGCCCACGGCATGGAGATTGAATTAGACGAAGACGCCTTTGTTCGGACCGGCACCTTTACCCCTGTTGAGACATCTAAGAAGGGGGTGTATGTGTGCGGCGCTTTCCAGGAACCCAAGGATATCCCCTATTCTGTCATGGAGGCAAGCGCTGCTGCCTGTGACGCCAAGGCGATCCTGTCTTCTGCCCGCGGGTCATTGGTAAAGGATAAGGCCTATCCCAAGGAAATCGACGTCTCGTCCCAGAAGCCCCGGATAGGGGTATTCGTGTGTAACTGCGGCACCAACATAGGGGGGATAGTTGACGTACCACAGGTTGCCGAATACACCCGCAGCCTCCCCGGTGTGACCTATGTGGAAGAGAACCTGTTCACCTGCTCCCAGGACACCCAGGACAACATGAAGGAGATCATAGAGCACGAAGGCCTTAACAGGGTTATTGTAGCGGCCTGTACCCCGAGGACCCATGAGGCCCTGTTCCAGGAGACCCTCAGGGATGCGGGACTCAACAAGTACCTCTTTGAGATGGCCAACATCCGGAACCAGTGTTCGTGGGTCCACAGCAAAGAAAAGGAAGAGGCGACCGATAAATCAAAGGACCTCATAAGGATGGCCGTAGCCAGGGCCCAGCTCATACAACCCCTACCCCAGCCGACCATATCGGTAGATAAGAAGGCCCTAGTAATCGGCGGTGGTATCTCCGGGATGACCTCAACCCTTGGCTTGGCTGACCAGGGTTTTCACACCTACCTGATTGAAGAGTCAGACAGATTAGGGGGGAATGCCATCAATCTTATAGAAACGTGGCGGGGAGACAGGATAGCCGACAGCCTCAAAGAGATGGTACTCAAGACCGAAGAGCATCCCCTGATAGAGGTACACACCAAATCAACCATCAAAGACGCCACCGGATTTGTGGGAAACTTTGAGACGACCATATCCCATGAAGGCGCTGACACCACTTTTAAACACGGCGCTGTGGTGATAGCCGTAGGGGCCCGGGAACACAAGCCCACGGAATACCTCTACGGTGAAAACGACAGCGTTCTGACCAGCTTAGAATTGGATAAAGCCCTCAAGAACGAAGACAAGAAGGTAACAAACGGTAAAAACACGGTCTTTGTTCAGTGCGTCGGCTCGAGGGACAGTGAAAGGCCCTACTGTTCCAAGGTCTGCTGCACCCACAGCATCAAGTCTGCCCTGGAGCTGAAAGAGATGAACCCGGATATGGACATATATATCCTTTACCGGGACATCAGAACCTATGGACAAAGAGAGGAGCTATACCGGGAAGCGAGGCGTCAGGGGGTAATCTTTATCCGTTACAGTTTAGATCGGAAGCCTGAAGTTGAGCAAGAGGGAAGTGTCCTTTCGGTCATTATCAGGGATTACATCTTAGGGAGAGATATCAGGATAGAGGCTGATCTTATAGTGCTGGCCTCTGCCATTGTGCCCCGGGACAATGAATCCCTTGCCCGGCTCTATAAGCTGCCGCTCAACGAGGATGGTTTTTTCATGGAGGCCCATGCCAAGCTGAGGCCGGTTGAATTTGCCACAGAAGGTATCTTTTTGGCGGGCATTGCCCACTATCCTAAGCCGATTGAAGAAAGCATTGCCCAGGCCAAAGCCGCAGCCTCGAGGGCCTCTGTTGTCCTTTCCAAGGAACAGCTCACTGTCGAGGGTGCGGTATCTCATGTGAATGAGATCATGTGCCGGGGCTGCGGCAAATGTGTCGAGGCCTGTCCATTCAATGCCATCGAGCTTGTTGAAAAGGAAGATGACAAGAGTGCAGCCTACGTTCAGGAGGCACTCTGTAAGGGATGCGGGTCTTGCGCAGTGGCCTGTCCCACAGGGGCGGCTTCTATATTTCACTTTGACGACCAGGAAGTGCTGGCCATGGTGGAAGCGGCTTTGAATTGATGATCCTTGGATTGGCGATTGTCGATTGATGATTGTCGATTGAAAAGATCAAATTGGAAAAACCTCAATCATAAATCAACAATCGCCAATCAACAATCCAGAGGGGTGTTCATGTCTCAAGAGTTTAGTCCAAAAATAATTACATTTGCGTGCAACTGGTGCGCCTATTCTGCCGCTGATCTGGCAGGTGTAAGCCGATTTCAGTATCCCCCGACCATGCGGATTATTCGGGTCATGTGTTCGGGCCGGATCAACCCCAACTTTGTTCTGAAGGCATTCCAGGGGGGTGCAGACGGCGTACTCGTGGCCGGATGACACATCGGCGACTGCCATTACCTGGACGGTAATGTAAAGGCCGAAAAAATGTTTGAGATGACAAAGGAGCTTGTGAAGATACTCGGCATTGACCTTGGAAGGCTCAGATTAGAATGGATCTCTTCTGCGGAAGGGACCCGTTTTGCTGAAGTTGCAAGAGAATTTACAGAAGAGCTCAAATCCTTAGGACCATTTACATTGAAAAAAGCGGCCTGATTACGGCCCTGATAAATCGAGGCATGCGAATGACTGCTCTAACTGAATTGGTTGACCTGACCCAAACCTATTACTGCCTTGACTGCGGCGTGTGCACTGGAAGCTGCCCTGTTGCTAAGGTGTTCCCCGATTTTTCACCGAGGCAGATCATAGAGCGCTCTTTGTATGAATTGGAAGAGCCTTCTGACGACACCATATGGAGCTGCCTGACCTGTGCCCAATGCAGTGTCAGGTGTCCTGCCAACATCGATTTCCCTGAATTTGTCCGGCTCATCCGTGGCGAGGCACATAACTCCGGGTTTGACGGTGTCCCTGCACATAATGGCATGCTCCAGACCATCTCGTCCATACAGACACAGGATGTGGCCCAGAACCGCAATTTCTGGATTGAGGACGGAAAAATCGCGGATAAGGGGGACGTTTTCTATTTTGTAGGCTGCCGACCATATTTTGACGTTATTTTCCGGGATATAGATGCCGGTTCCATTAAGGGAGCGCAGAATGTTTTGAAGATTATCAATGCCTGTGGAGTGGAACCGGTTGTGAGCAATGAAGAAAGGTGCTGCGGCCATGATGCCCTATGGAATGGAAACGAGGAAAAATTCAAAAAATTAGCCCAGTTAAACCTCGACCTCATCCGTTCTTCGGGCGCCAAGCAGGTGGTTTTCAGTTGCCCTGAAGGTTTGCATACATTTCAGAATCTATATCCCAAGTATTTTGGTGATCTGGAATTCGAGCCAGTACATATACTCGATTTTCTGGCAGACAAGATAGATGAGGGCGCCATTGAGTTTGAGGAAAGGGCTGAGGTGGTCACCTATCATGATCCATGCAGGTTAGGCAGGCTGTCCGGCATCTATGATGCGCCCAGAAAGCTTCTAAAGGCCATCCCGGGAATCGAGCTGAAAGAGATGCAACGTTCCAGGGAAAACGGTGTCTGCTGCGGGACCACCGGCTGGACGAATTGTTCAAGTTGCTCCAAAGAAATACAGGTTGAAAGGCTGACCGAGGCAAGCAACACAGGCGCAGGAATCCTTGTAACTGCCTGTCCCAAATGCCAGATCCATTTCCGGTGTGCCAAGGCCGCTTTTGACCTTAAGATAGAGATCATGGATCTCTTTGATATTGTGGCTGACCGGATAAAGCCATAACGTAGACGTTCAGGGGTTCAAAGGTTCAAGGTTTTATTCTCGTTCCCGGTCTTCATTTGGGATCCGTATTTACGAGAAAATGTCATTTTCGTCAGAGCTAATCCAAAATCTGACGCGAAACTGGCAATTACTTGGGAAAATGAGCATTTTTAACGAGGACTTTGGGGCTTCAATCCCTCCTTTGTCCCTAACCCTGAACCTTGAACCCTGAACCTGTGAACCGTTACACCATTTAAGGGAATTGATTATGAGCAAAGACATACTTGTTATCGGGGGAGGCATTGCGGGCATGCAGTCTTCTCTGGACCTTGCCGATATGGGAATCAAGGTCCATCTGGTCGAAAAACTGCCCAGCATCGGCGGCAAAATGGCCCAGTTAGACAAGACCTTCCCCACCAACGACTGCGCTATCTGAATACTCTCGCCCAAGATGCTGGATGTCGGTCGACATCCCAACCTTGAGCTCTTAGCCTACAGTGAAGTGGAAAAGGTAGAAGGCGAAGCCGGAAACTTCAAGGTAACGGTGCGGCGAAAGACCCGGTATGTGGAAGAAGACAGATGCACGGGCTGCGGGGCCTGTGCCGAAAAATGCCCCACCGCGGTTCCCGATGCCTTTAATGAGGGGTTGGGAGCTCGCAGTGCCATATACAGCTACTTTGCCCAGGGCATACCCTCCACCCATACCATTGACCCTGACCATTGCCGTCAGTTGAACGGGAAAAAATGCGGTATCTGCGCAAAGACCTGTCAGGCTGAGGCTATAAATTTTGAACAGGAAGACCGGATCATTGAACTAAATGTGGGGGCAATCATAATTGCTGCCGGTTACGATATCTTTGATCCCTCGTTAATCCCGGAATACCGGTACCGGGAAATCGCTAATGTGGTCACGGCCATAGAATTTGAGAGGCTCCTGAGCGCAAGCGGCCCTACCGAAGGACACATGGATCGACCATCGGACCGCGCTGTCCTCGCCGAGATCGCAGCTCTTGAAAAAAAGGCCAAGAAAAGCCAGAAGGCCTTAGACAAATTAGAGAAGAAATTTGATGAGCCGTCTGCCGCCTTTTATGGAAAATATCAGGCCGGTGAATATGAGGGTGATGAAGACCGGAAAAAATGGGCCGACAAATATGCCTCTCATCTAAAGATTGTCGAACCCCTCGAAGAGCTGAAAAAGAAGGCCAAAAGGTTTACTGTGGCAAAAAGGCTGGCCTTTATCCAGTGCGTGGGCTCCCGGGATTTCAGGTTTTACCCGTTCTGCTCCGGCTATTGCTGCATGCATTCCATCAAGGAAGCGGTTATCGCCCAGGAGCATGCGCCCGAGACCACGTCGACTATCTTTGGTATGGATATCCGTGCCATCGGCAAGGGGTTTGAGGAATACAAGATACGCGGGGGTAATAATTCAAACATAACTTATGTCCGCGGTCGGATTGCTGAAATTACAGAAGGCCCAAACAATAATCCGGTGGTGACCTATGAAAATACCCGCGAGAGAAAGGTTGAATCCCGGGAATTTGATATGGTTGTCCTGGCAACTGCGTGCGCTCCCACAAAAGGAATCGGCACCCTGGCAAAGACAGTAGGCGTTGAGTTGGATAAGTACAATTTTATAAAGACCAGTTCCCTCTCTCCCGTTGATACAACGACTCCCGGTATTTTTGTCTGTGGCTGTGCCGAGTCCCCCATGGATGTGCCTGAATCAGTGGCGCAGGCATCAAGCGCCGCACAGCGCGCCGCGGAAATCGCGTTTCAATCGGAATTAGAAAAGGAGAAAGCTGTTGCCTGACAAGAAAGAAGATATCAGGATCGGGGTATTCCTCTGCCATTGCGGGTCCAATATTGCCGGATACCTTGATATGGAGGAGCTTGAAGAATTTTCCAGAAAGCTTCCCCATGTGACTTTTGTGCTGAGAAATCTCTATACCTGCTCTGAGGGTGGGATCAATGAGATCAAAAAGGCCATAGAAGAGCAAAACCTCAACCGTGTGGTGGTCGCCTCCTGCACGCCCAGGACCCATGAGCCTCTGTTCCGAAGCTCCTGTGGTGAAGCAGGTTTGAACCCCTACCTGTTTGAGATGGTGAATATCAGAGATCAGTGTTCCTGGGTTCACATGAAGGAGCAGGAGGCAGGGACCACCAAGGCCAAGGACCTGATCCGCATGGGCGTGGCCAAGGCAGCCCTGTTAGAACCCCAGGAACCGATTATGTCCGAGGTGCAACGCCGGGCCTTGGTTTTAGGTGGAGGCATCGCAGGGATGACAGCCTCACTCGCCCTTGCCAACCGCGGATATGAAGTGGTCCTTATTGAAAAAGAAGAATCTCTCGGGGGCATGCTCAATAACCTCAATAAGCTGAGCCCCACTATGACGGATGCAGGTGCCCTGGCTGATGAAAAAATCAAGGCCGTAACCGGGCATGTTAATATCACTGTCTTTACAAAGGCTAAAGTCACCGAAGTCCGGGGGTTTATAGGCAAGTATAACGTAGATATTGAAACAGAATCCGGTGTCACTACAATCGACATCGGCGTGATTGTCGTGTCCACAGGGGGTCGAGCCTTTGTGCCCGAAGGTCTTTATGGCTATGACGGAAAACGCGTCGTAACCCAGCTTGAGATGGAAAAGCTGCTCAAAGATGGCCTGGATACGGACATTAAAAACGTTGTTATGATCCAGTGCGTAGGAAGCCGCAATGAAGAGAGACCCTATTGTTCCAGGATCTGCTGCCAGACCGCGGTCAAAAACGCCATGCTGATCAGGGAGCAGAACCCGGACTCAAAGGTGTCTATCCTCTACCGGGATATGCAGATGTACGGTGTTGAAAATGAGGAGATGTTCCGAGATTCCAAGGCAAAAGGGGTCCGTTATATAAATTACGATCCTGCCAATCCACCTCAAGTTGAATTTGATAAAGTCCGGGTATATCATCCCCTTTTTGGCCGGGATATGGATCTACCCGTAGATCTCGTGGTCCTCTCCACACCCGTAGTATCACAGGAGGGAGCAGAGGAAATTTCTCAACTTCTCCGGGTCCCCATTGACGAAAACGGGTTCTTTCTCGAGGGACACGTCAAGTTAAAGCCTCTGGATTTCGCCACGGACGGCATATTTTTATGCGGCAGTGCGCGTTTTCCCGCCAATATCCGAGAGACCGTGGCCCAGGGTCTGGGTGCTGCGTCCAGGGCCTCTATCCCCTTGGCCAAGGGGTCGATTGTGGTAGAACCGATCATTTCCGTTTTGGCCGACGAAGACGCATGCCGGGGTTGCGGTCTCTGCGTTGCGCTCTGTCCCTACGGGGCATTAGAGGTAAGGACTACTGAAAAGGGAAGGAAGGTCCATGTCATCGACGTGGCCTGCAAGGGGTGCGGCGTCTGCGCCGCCACTTGCTATCAGCATGCCTTGAGCATCAATTCCTTTACAGATAACCAGATTGAAGCACAGCTTGAGGCGTTTCTCGATTGATGATCCTTGGATTGGCGATTGTCGATTGATGATTGTCGATTGAAAAGACCAAATTGGAAAAACCACAATCATCAATCAACCCCGCTAAAGACGGGGTCTTCGACAATCAACAATCAAAAAGGGGGGTTTTTGAATTGGCCGAATTCGTTCCTAAGATTTTAACATTCTGCTGTACCTGGTGAGGTTACTCCGCCGCTGATCTGGCTGGAGTTTCCAGACTACAATATACACCGGAAATCAAGATAGTCCGGCTCATGTGCACGGGCAGGGTCGACCCCGCCCTCGTGGCCAAGGCATTCAAAAAGGGGATAGACGGTCTTATGGTGGTGGGCTGCTACTTTGGAGACTGCCATTACATCACAGGTAATCACCAGGCAAAGGCCAAGATGGATATGACCCGCAAGCTCTTCAAATTCATCGGTCTTAATGAGGACCGCTTAGCCTTCCGGCAATGTTCTTCGGGCGAGGCATCCGTGTTCGTGGAATTAGTCTCTGAATTCGATCAGAAGATCCTTGACATAGGCCCCCTCGGAGGAGACGGGGATACGGTGAAGGCCCCGGAGATCTTCAAAAAACTCGAAGCCGCAGAGGCTGTGCTTGCCGGTGAAAAAATCAGATGGATCATCGGAAAAAGGACGCCGTTTCTTGAAACCGGCAATATGTATGGTGAAGTCTTTACTGAACATGAGTTTAATCGTGCCATTGACATGATCATTGTGGAAGAGATGGAGGTCCAGGAGATCCTCGCCAGGCTAAAGGAGACTGCCCGCTCGGTCAAAGACCTGGCTAATGACCTGACCATTCCGCCGGCAAGGGTATTCCGATATATAAGCGCTCTCAAACGAAAGGGTATGGTTGCCTTGGACACAGTAGCCGGTCAGACACCAATATTTCAGATAGCAAGGCAAGAGGTATAACACGGTGCAAGACAAAAAAGTATTGATTGTTGGGGGAGGGATAGACGGTGTCAATGCCGCCCTTGAAAAGGCCGAAGCAGGCGCTCAAGTGACCATTATGGAAAAATTTCCAACCTTAGGCGCTGAGAGAATCCCAAGAGACCGGCTCATCCAGCCGGATGACGCATTTGTAAATCCCGATCTAAATAAGGTGCGCAATCACGACAGCATCCAGGTCTTGACATACAGTAAAATCAAGAAGGTCAGCCGGGATAACGGAAAGGTCACTGCCCACATCCTCAAGCAAAGTCTCCGGGTGGACAACAGCAAATGTAACGACTGCAAGGCCTGCATCAAGGTCTGTCCAGTAAACATGTTTGACGACTTTGACGAATCCCTTAGTTTTCGTACGGCCGTAGATTATTTTAATCCGGCCACAGGCGAATATAATATCTTTAAGGAAGATATGCCCGTTTGCCAGCAGGCATGCCCCGTCAATCTCGATATCCGAACCTACGTGGGTCAGATTGCAGACGGGAAACACCTCGACTCCCTCGCCACCATCAGGGACAGGCTGCCACTTCCAGGCAGCATAGGCCGGGTATGTCCTCACCCATGCGAAACGGCCTGTAACCGGCAGTATATCGATGAACCGATCAGTATCTGTTTCCTCAAACGTTACGTTGCAGACGTGGAGTTAAATAAAGAGATCGAACCGGTCTATGAGACCCCGGAGAAAAAACTGCCCGAAAAGATTGCAATCATCGGGGCGGGACCGGCTGGACTTACCTGTGCATACCACCTCGCAAGGCAGGGATATGAGAATATCACTATTTATGAGACCCTTCCCGTACCGGGTGGCTATCTATGGGTGGGGATCCCGGAATATCGACTCCCCAAGAAACTCCTCCAGCGCGAGGTGGACCTCATTGCCAATATGGGCATAGAGATCCAGTACAACAAACGGATTGGCAAAGATGTATCTTTTGAAGACCTGAAAAAGAACAATGATGCAGTATTCATTGGGGCAGGCTGCCATCTCGGCCTCAAGCTGCGGGTTCCGGGTGAAGATGAATATGAAGGAAAAGGGATCGTTGATTGTGTTACTTTTTTGAGGGACCAGGCCCTCGGTAATCCCATAGACACCAAGGGGAAGCTCATCGTTATAGGGGGCGGCAATGCGGCCATTGACTCTGCCCGAGTTGGCTGGCGTATGGGCTTTGATGAGGTCTATATCCTGTATCGAAGGACCAAAAAGGAGATGCCTGCCAACCCGTGGGAGATCGACGCGGCCGAGCACGAAGGAGTCATCATACAGTATCTGGCAGCGCCCGTGGAAATCTTAGGGAAAGACGGAAGGGTCTCCGGGATGAAATGTATCAAGATGGAATTGGGCGAGCCTGATGCATCGGGCCGCCGGCGCCCGGTCCCAATTGAAGGCTCAGAGTATGTTATTGATGCCGAGACCATTGTTCCCGCCCTCAGCCAGGCCGCAAATCTCGAATTCTTAGGTGAAGATCACGGTCTTGATATTAACCGTTGGAATACATTCGATATAGATGAAGAAACAGGTGCAACTAACATCCAGGGAGTGTTTGCCGGCGGTGACGTGGTAACAGGACCAGATATCGCCATCCGTGCGGTCGCGGCCGGTAAGAAAGCGGCCGAGGGCATTCATGAATACCTGAGGAGCAAATAGATGATTTACGAAAAGGAAAACCGCTATATTATCCCCTTTGATGATGTGCCTTCTCCCAGGGCTGAGATGCCGGAGATCTCTGTGGATGAAAGAAGGGGGAATTTCGTAGAGGTTGAGACAGGGTTCCCTGAAAATATGTCCGTCCAGGAAGCCAAACGATGCCTAAGTTGCCGGCGCTGCTTAGGGTGTGCCCTCTGCTGGGCCGAATGCGAGCCTGAAGCAATCGATTTTTCTATTCCGGATGAGGAATTAGATCTGGAATTTGATGACGTTATCATCACAAAGGGTCAGGACAACGCCTTTTACCCGATTGATTCCAAATTAGGTTTCGGGAGTTACGCAGACGTAATCACAGACATCCAGTTCGAACGTATGCTCTCACCCACCGGCCCCACTGACGGTATGGTGGTTTCCCCTCTGGATGGAGAGATCCCAAAACGTATGGCCATCGTCCAGGGTAACCCCGATAGTGAGGACGACCAAATCCTCTCCTCTCTGATCTTAGGTGTAAACGAATCGATCATTGCCCTTGACAGGACAAAAGAATTAGAGGTTGTTCTAATCTCTCCCATCAACCAGGCCTTCAAAGAACAGTTCCTATCAGAGGCAGAGCAGGTCTCCGGACTCAAGATGGCAGGGGGGGCACCTGATTCTGTTGAAAGAAAAGCCGAGGGAAAGCCCCTGATCCTCCACTACACTGAAAACAGCCAGCAAAAAGACGAACCCTTTGATTTGATTGTAATACTTACAAAACCAAGAATATCATCCGAGATAGAATCCTTGAGCAGAAGGCTCGAAAAATCTGTTCAATGATTCCGGATCTTAGAGCACAAAGAACATTTGTTTAGAACGGAGATCGTGTTGAGATTTCAACCCTTCTCCGTTTTTTTATAAAGATCTGCTAAATCCTCTATTATATAATGAAAAGCGGTAATATTTTTTCAGTTTTTTAAATCCCTTTATTGACAAACTCGTAAAAAGTCACTGACCCGTTTTCGTCATTCCCGCGAACGCGGGAATCCAGTAAAACCAACCAGTTCTGGACTCCCGCGTTCGCGGGAATGACGGCCTTGGAGACTTTTTACAGAACCATCTTTATTGGAATCCAGAGAAAAGTGGGCGAAATGGTTTGACTTTGAAGGAGATCTTCTATATTATTAAATGTTTAAAGTTTAGAGATGTTTGAAATAGAGGCTTATAACTATGACCTGCCCCAGGATCTAATAGCGCAGGTTCCGGCTCCAAAGCGGGATCAGTCCAGGCTCCTTGTGGTAGATCGTTCAAGCGCCTCTTTTAAGGATAATCAGTTTTTCGATCTGCCCTCCCTGCTTCAGCCTGGCGATCTCTTAGTGGTGAACAACACCAAGGTTGTCCCTGCTCGCATTTTTGGCCATAAAGAGAGCGGCGGCCGGGTAGAAATATTAGTCTTGGAGTACCCGTATTTTAAAAACGACAGGGATTTAAGGAACTACGGGGATTCAAAAAAAGGAGACCTAAAAAAAGAGGGATCTGCGACGCGGCTATGCCTGCTAAAATCATCCAGGCGGCCAAAGCGTGGGAGCCTCTTATTTTTTGATTCAGGTGTATCGGGGGAAGTAAAGGCTCTACATGATGACGGGCTTGTGACGATCTCCTTTAAAGGAGATCTTGGGATAGACACCCTCCTTGTTGAAAAAGGGCTTATGCCTCTTCCACCCTATATCAAACGAGGGGAAAAGAGTACTCTTTCAGATCTGGACAAGGAAAGATACCAGACAGTCTATTCTGAAAGGGAGGGCGCTGTCGCAGCGCCCACTGCAGGGCTTCATTTTACGACAGATCTCCTCAAAAGGCTTAGAACAAGAGGGGTTTCCACTGTTTCGTTGACCCTTCATGTGGGCCATGGCACCTTCCGTCCCGTCAAGACAAAAGATATCAGGCAGCACCGTTTAGGCCACGAATATTACTTGATTGAGCCCGAAACAGCAACTCGGATAAATGAAACTAAGAAAAACGGAGGACGGGTTGTTGCTGTAGGCACCACAGTGGTTAGAGCCCTGGAAAGCGCCTCGGCGTCAGATGGGTCTCTCCTTCCCGGAGCGGGGAAGACCGATCTCCTGATCACCCCCGGGTTTGTTTTTAATGTCGTAGACGTACTTATAACCAACTTTCATTTGCCAAAAAGCTCCCTGCTCTTCTTAGTGTCCGCCTTTGCCGGCCCTGATTTGATAAAAAGGGCATATGAACGGGCCGTTGAAAAAAAATACAGATTTTACAGCTACGGCGATTCTATGTTGATACTGTAGGGATTGAGGAATTGAGGGATTGAGGGATTGAGGGATTGCCCGATGACCCGATTCCAGTCGAAATTTGGAATTCACGATAACGCATAGATCTAAGGATTGCAGGGCCAGAACAGGGGAAATCAAAACCGCCCACGGAGATTTTGAAACACCGGTGTTCATGCCGGTAGGGACCAAAGGGTCAGTTAAGGCCGTATCGCCCGAGGACTTGGATGAAGCAGGCGCCAGAATCATTTTGGCAAACACCTACCATCTATACCTCAGGCCGGGTCACCATACAATCGGGCGGTTAGGCGGCCTGCACCGATTTATGAACTGGCCACGGCCCATCCTGACAGATAGCGGGGGTTTCCAGGTCTACAGCCTTACACCCCTTAGAACCATAACTGACAAAGGAGTAATATTTCAGTCTCATATAGACGGATCAAAGCATTTTATCGGGCCTGAAGAGGCTATTGATATTCAAGAGACCCTGGGTGCGGACATCATTATGGCCTTTGACGAATGTGCGCCCTATCCCTCTGATTATGAATACGTGCAGAGGTCTGTTAAGCTCACGACTTCATGGGCCCGCAGGTCACTCGATCGCAAAAAGCGTAATGATCAAGCCCTTTTTGGCATCGTACAGGGTGGCATGTACGCAGACTTGAGGGAGATCAGCGCCCGGAAATTAGTTGAAATGGGATTTGACGGCTATGCATTGGGGGGGCTTTCAGTGGGGGAAGATCAATCTACCAGGCAGCGGGTGATCGGTGAGACAATAAACTTTCTCCCCGAGGATAAACCCGTTTACCTGATGGGCGTCGGAACCCCGGAGGACATCGTAGATGCCGTCAATTTCGGGATTGACATGTTTGACTGCGTGATGCCGACCCGAAATGCCAGGAATGGCACATTGTTCACATCTGCAGGTAAAATGACCATTAAGAACGCAAAATATGCGGAGGACGGAAGGCCTGCTGATGAGAATTGTGATTGCTATACCTGCTCAAATTACTCCAGGGCTTATCTGAGGCATCTTTTTATGGCGAGGGAGATTTTATCTTATAGATTGAATACAATCCATAATCTCTCATACTATTCTCGTTTGATGGCAGACCTGCGAACTGCTATAAGAGAAGAGAGGATTGCAGAATATAGCGCTAAACTTTACAGGTCTTACAGAAAAAACAATTAACCAACAGGAGGTTTCGTGATGAATTTTTTGGCACATGCTATGGGAGGGTTTGGCAAAGGTGAAGGCGGAGAAGGGGGTGGTTTTGGAGCATTTCTGCCACTTATTCTTATGTTTGCGATTTTCTATTTCCTGCTCATCAGACCCCAGCAGAAAAAGGCCAAGGCGCATAAACAACTGCTTGCATCTATAAAAAAAGGAGACCGGGTTGTCAGTTCCGGTGGACTCCACGGTGTTGTAACCGGTCTCACTGACGAAGTGGTGACCATGGAGATAGCGCCCAAAATCAGGGTCAAGGTATCAAGGGGTTCTATCTCGGGTGTGGCTGGGCATGCACAGTAGCTTTTCGCCATTGGTCATTGTGCATTGGTCATTTGAACTAATGACTAATTACAAATGACTAATCACTAATGACTAAACTTATCGGGGAGTAACACGTGTCTAAGAGTTTAACGTGGCGTGGCATAATCGCCTTATTCGCAATTCTGGCAGCAGTGGTATATCTTGTCCCTTCTTTAATCGGCGGACTTCCTGGCTGGTGGTCGAGTCTCCTGCCAAAAGACAAAATCCGTTTGGGTCTTGACCTTCAGGGGGGGATGCATCTTGTCTTGGAAGTACAGGCATCCAAGGCCGTTGAAAATCACCTCGAAAGGGTAGTGGAGGAGCTGAAACGGGATTTGCGGAAGGACAGGGTGCGGTACCTTCAAATGAAGCGGGATGGGCTGGACGGAATAGAGATAACCCTTATGCGTCCGGAGGACAAAGAGGTCTTTCTGGAGATGGTGGCGGAAGGTTACCCTGATTTCAGCGTAGAATCCATGCCGGATAAGGAGGGCAACCCGGTTTTTCAGCTTGTGCTGGACCCAAAGGCCCGGATCCGTATCTTGAAGATGGCGGTGGATCAGGCCTTAGAGACCATCAGAAACAGGATTGACCAGTTCGGAGTCAGCGAACCGGAAATCCGGCCCCAGGAGGATAACAGGCTTCTGATTCAACTACCCGGAATAAAAGATCCCAAAAGGGCTATCGCCCTGATCGGCAAGACCGCTCTTCTGGAATTCAAGTTGGTTGACGAAGAGCATAGCGTTGAAGAGGCACTTAAAGGGAAAATCCCCCCTGGCACTGAGATACTCTACCAGGTTTCCATTGATCCTAAGAGCGGGCGACAAAAAAAGATTCCTTATCTTCTTAAAAAAAGGACCGCCCTGACCGGGGAATATATAACAGATGCCAGAGTACAGATAGACAGCCGGTACAATGAACCATACGTCTCTCTCTCATTTGACGCCAGGGGCGCAAGACTCTTCGAGCAGATAACCGGTCAAAACATTAAAAAAAGATTGGCGATCGTCCTTGACAACAGGGTCAATTCTGCACCGGTCATTCAGGATAAAATCTCGGGTGGAAAGGCCCAGATCACAGGACGCTACGCAATGGATGAGGCCAGGGATCTGGCGATCGTACTGAGGGCTGGAGCGCTACCCGCTCCTGTCAAGATTATCGAGGAACGGACAGTCGGGCCCTCTCTCGGAAAGGATTCAATTGAAAAGGGCTTCAAGTCGATGCTCATAGGCGGTGCAATCGTCATCCTTTTTATGATAATTTATTACGGTCTGTCGGGTGTCATAGCCGATTTTGCACTTATCCTGAACATCCTTTTTATTATGGCAGGGCTTGCCTTTTTCAGCGCCACCCTGACTCTGCCCGGAATCGCAGGAATCATTCTCACTATCGGCATGTCAGTTGACGCCAACGTGTTGATCTTTGAGCGCATCCGGGAGGAGCTGAGATTGGGTAAAACACCTCGGGCTTCCATTGACGGTGGATACAGCAAGGCCCTTGTCACCATCCTGGATGCCCAGGTTACGACATTAATCGCAGCGCTCGTTCTCTTTCAGTTCGGCACCGGACCGGTAAGAGGATTTGCTGTAACCCTCAGTATCGGAATTCTGGCCAGCCTGTTCACTGCCATCTTCGTAACCAGAATCATATTCGATTATATGTATGTACAGCGGAACATGAAAAGGATCAGTATTTAAAAAGCTGAGCAAAGGCTAAGCGAAGCGATTCCATAAATATTCAATATTCAATATTCACTATTCAATATTCAATCAAAAGGCCGGAGTCAATAAATGCAATTCATAAAGCCAGGTGTTAACATTGATTTTATCGGAAAGCGCCGCATCGCATTCATCTTTTCCTGCGCGATGATCCTTGCCACCATTGTTCTGCTCATTTGGAGAGGTGGACCCAACTATGGTGTGGATTTTTCCGGTGGTGTGCTGGTCCAGGTTAAGCTACCTCAAAACACATCTCCTTCTGAAATCAAAAGGGCCCTCAGACCGGTTCAATTAGAGGACAGCATTGTCCAGGAATTCGGCGAACACGAACAGTCCGAGTACCTGATCCGGATCAGGAAAACAAATGTTGAACTGACAGGTTTAAGCGACCGGGTTGAGCAGGCCCTTAATATGGCATTCGGAAAGGGAGTAGAAATGAGGCGGGTGGAGATGGTAGGACCCAAGGTAGGCAAAGACCTGAGACAAAAGGCCCTGTTTGCCATCTTTTATGCCCTCCTTTTTATTGCCATTTATATCTCGGGTCGATTTGAATTGAAATGGTTAATGTCCATCATAATGGCGATTTCTTTAGCCTTTGTTGTTTATATTACATCCACATTCGGCGTCAGCGTAACCTGGCTCATCGTGATGGCCCTGCTCGTTACGCTCAGCCTGTGTTGGTTTTTGAATCTGAAATATGCCTTAGGGGCTATAATCGCCCTCGTGCATGATGTTACCATAACTGTTGGCGTCTTTGCCTTGACAGAGAGGGAAATATCTCTTTCAATAATTGCAGCCTTTCTCACCATCGTCGGATATTCTCTGAACGACACCATTATTGTCTTTGACAGAATACGGGAGAATTTGCGACGTTTCAGGAGAAGACCCTTTGAACAGACCATGAATACCAGTATAAATGAAACCCTGAGTCGAACCATTCTCACATCCACAACTACCTTGGTCGTCGTCCTGGCCCTCTTTATCTTAGGCGGTGGAGTTATTCATGACTTTGCATTCGCACTATTGGTTGGGATAGTTGTAGGGACCTATTCGTCTATCTTTGTGGCAAGCCCAATCCTTCTCCTTTGGGAGGGAAAACTTGGCAAAAGGATCAAGGGAAAGTGACAATTTCCGATGGGTCCGCAATAGGATATTAAATCCTTTGAGGTCACCAATTGCCAAAAAGGCGCAAGAAAAGACAAGCCAAACGTCATCTAACCTTTTGGGTGATAATCCTGTTGTTGCTAAGCGCCTCAGCCGGCGGCTGGTGGCTGTGGCGTTATAAATTCACTCAATCCCCACGTTTTAATTACATCACCCTCAGTATAAATCTTGAAACCCGGAGGATTCTCTCAGGTGAGACCCTCGCCCTGCACCCTAATGACAGGGTCAAGATACTCGATATATCAACAAACATCCCCTTTAATCTAAATATTCGTCTGTCAGCCCAAGGTCTTGACGTGGATGCGCTTCGATACGAAGAGCTGACAATTGCCGACCTCTTGCCTCATGGAGAGGCCTTTAATCGCTACAACTTTACCATTCTCGTAAAATACTATAACCGGGACATTGGAAATATGCTCTGGGTTGTCCAGCCCTACACAGAAGACTGGTTAGACAAGGCCAACATGGTCATTGATAACGATTTGCGATTGGCTATTCTCGAGCGCGGTCAGGCTCTGACACCTGAAAGCAGACGGCTCAATCGCCGCCTTCTTGACGAATACAAGACCCTCAAAAAATGGAAACAGGCCGCCCGGATGCTTGAAAAAATGCAAGATAAGAAAGTTGACCATGATACCCTGACGGAGCTCATCCAGGTTTACAGGGAAATGGGGAACAAGGATGGGGTTACTCTGGTCCTTGAAAAGCTTATCAATCTTGACCCTGATAATCTTGAAACGAGAAGGGCGTTAGCAGAAATATTTGAGAAGAATGAAAATTGGAACGGGGCAATCCAAGAATATGAAGGCCTTTTGAAGCGTACGAATGAGAAAGACAGACTCCCGCTCTACAAAAGCCTTGGATTTCTTTATACGACGACCGGTAACCATAAGAAGGCCATTTCCTGCTATCTCAATGCAGCCAAAATTGACCAGAAAGATGCAAACCTTCACTACAATCTTTCTTATCTTTATGAGAAGATCAACCAGGAGCAAAAGTCCAATTTTTATTTAGATAACGCGATAACTCTGAGATCAGGCGACCTTGCAGGACGTCTGAAGTTAGCACTGTCCCTCATGAAAAGAGGTAAATTCGAGAAGGCCCGGAAGTACCTTTCCGAAGTCTTAAAGAAGGAGCCGGAATCAAACAAGGCCCTTACCTTAATGGCCGAAGTCATGGAAAAACAAGGGGACAAGAAATCCCTAAAAACGATTTACCGGAAGATCCACTCCCTCAACCCGCAAGACGAGACTATTATATACAATTTAGGCGCCCTTGAATACGAAGAGGGGAACCTGAAAGGCGCTTTGCCCTATTTCAAAGAGTATGTGAAATCACATCCAAAGGATGCCACTGTCCATGGCATTCTTTTTGATATTTACAAAAAAGAAAAAAATTTCCCATTAGCGTTTAAAGAAGCCGTTATCCTTGTTGAACTGACACCAAAAGAAACGGATATTTATGACTTTATCTTTGATTATTTAGAGCGGAAAAACAAATATGAAAAAATAATTCCTCTCATGAAAAAGGGGTTGCAAGCCAATCCAAAAGAAATCGCCCTCAGAGAATATCTGGTCTCTGCATATCTGAAGACCGGGAAAGATGATGACGCGGTGAGGCAGATGGAAGAGATACTGAAGGCAAGGCCAAAAGAGATCGATCCCTTGCTCATGGATATGTTTGAGAACTTACGTGCTAAGGGGGCTTACGCAAAAATCCTTCGCATCATGAAAAAGGCAGTTAAAGTGTACCCCAGGAAGATTATTTTCAGGGAGTACTTAGTCTTAGCCTGCCTGAAAACCGGGAAGGAAGTTCAGGCGGCACGCCAGATGGAAGCGATACTTAAGACGCGGCCAAAAGATCTTAAATTATTGCTCCAGTTGGCAAGACTGAGAGAAAAAAACAATAACATCAAGGGGGCTGCAAAAGCCTATAAACGAATTATTGACCTATCACCCGAGCATGAAGAGGCATCAGAGGCATACCTGAGATTAAGGCTAAGAGGCGTGGGCGGAGATAGTGATTAGGGCAGATAAAGATAAAAAGATACCTCATTATGACGTAACTGCCGGACTGATCTGGAAAGAAGAAAAACTTCTAATAGCAACACGCCCGAGAGGGACCCACCTTGAGGGGTTCTGGGAGTTCCCCGGAGGCAAGAAGGAAGAGGGCGAGAACCTTAAAGAGTGCCTTAAACGGGAGATCGAAGAGGAATTAACTGTCGAGGTAAGGGTGGGCGCACATTTTTTAACGGTTGAGCACGAGTATCCCAATAAAAGGATCTCCCTGCATGTTTTCAACTGTACATGGGTGAAGGGTGAGCCAACACCCCAGCAGCACCAGGAGACCAGGTGGGTTAGATTACCCGACCTTTCAAAGCTTACCTTCCCTCCGCCCGATGTCCAGGTGATTGAGGCCTTAGCCAAACGTGGTAAAATGAATAAAAGGAGAATATGAGATGTTTTACAAGAAAGAAGATAGTGGATACATGACACCCGTAGAGGGCGTACGCTTAAAGACGCTGGTTCATGGCGAAAAAACACATCTATGTGAATTCAGAATAAATAAGGGGAGTATGGTTCCAAAGCACAGCCATCCCCACGAACAGACCGGGTACTTGATCTCCGGACGGGTAAAATTCATTCTTGAGGATGAAGAGTTCGAGGCCGGACCGGGAGATAGCTGGTGTCTGCCCGGCAATATTGTGCATACAGCTGAAGTCCTTGAAGACTCGGTGATGGTAGAAATCTTTTCTCCTGTGAGAGAAGACTTCCTTTAATCGTTCACAGGTCCCTGAGACCCGGACCGAGACCCCCAAACAGGGATTAAAATCCTTGACACCGTGCCGGCAGCTAAGTAGATTACTTTTTTAATTCCTTCACAATCCGACAGTGAGGCGACCTGTGCTCAAACTCCTTGGCAAATGGCTCAAGATCTACGAAGATGAAATTTCGCTCTTTTTTTGGGTCTTGGTCATCCTCTTCTTCATCCGTACTTCAAGCATCCTCTTTAATAATTTTGCAGAAACAGCCTTCTTAAAGAGATATGGTGTAGAATACCTGCCGATTGTCAACGTTGTCAACTCCATATCCACCTTTTTTGTCATGGCATTTCTGACCGGGCTCATGGCAAAGATCCCGGGAAGCCGAATGCTCAGCTATATGCTTCTCTTTTGCGGAACCTCCGTTGCTCTTCTACGCTTCGTTGTCCCTCTCGGTTTTGACATCATCTACCCGGTACTGTATGTCCTGAAGGCCCAATATGAAGTCTTGCTGGCGCTCTTATTCTGGAATCTGGCCAATGACCTGTTTAATACCAGACAGTCCAAACGGCTATTTCCCCTGATCACAGCCGGAGGCGTTATGGGGGGGATCATCGGCAGTTTTGCTACTCCCCCCCTGGCCAAACTCATAACCATGGATAATTTGATGTTCGCCTATCTGATAACCACCGTAATAGGCGCCATTGTCGTGAAAAAAATGGGGGCCAAATTTCCTACTCTGTTACTCTCAGACAAAAAGGGCAAAAAAGCAAAAAAGAAGACCTCTGTAATACAGGAATTCAAAAACATAGTGCCTCTTATAAAGGAATCCACCCTTGTCAAAGCCCTTATCCTCTTGACTCTGCTCCCCAATGTTATCATTCCGATCTTGAATTACCAGTTTGCCTATACAGTTAATTCGGCCTTTGCCACCCAGGGTGGGATGCTAAGCTTTTTCGGTTACTTCAGAGGCTGTATGAATATTGTGAGCCTGATTATACTGCTGTTTGTGGGCAGGATATATGGCCGCTGGGGTCTGCCGATTGTCCTGATGTTTCACCCCTTCAATTATATGCTTGTATTCTTAGCCTTTCTGCTGAGGTTTGACATCTTCTCGGCCATGTATGCAAGGGTATCGACTAATGTCTTGAGAACCACCATGAACAATCCTGCAAGGGCCGTCTTGATGGGTCTGTTTCCATTGGAATACCGTGCAATGATCAGACCCTTTTTGAGGGGTACAGTGGTTCGTATCGGGATATTGTTGGGGTCTGGCATTATTATGGTCTCTGAAGGGCTTTTCTCCCCGAGATACCTTTCCATCGTGGCTATGACCTTCGTAGGAGGCTGGATTGCCACCAGTCTGGCACTCAAAAAGAGTTATTCACAAATCCTGCTCGACCTGATCTCGAGGAATATGCTCGATCTTAAATCCCTGGAAGAGAAGGACATAGGGAGTGTCTTCGCGGACAAGCAGATACAGTCCGGGCTTGTGAAAACCTTCCTCTCTTCCCGCGGGGATGACTGCCTGTGGCATGCGCGCATACTCAAATCCCAGGGAGTCAAAGACCTTGACTCCCATATCCTGGCCGTCCTGAAACAGAATGATGACAAGACCAGGATTGAACTCCTCTCCATGCTTTCGCCCGATGCAGGCGAACAGTCCATTCCCCTTTTCAGAGAATTAGTGGCTGCTGAAAACCGTGATCTCACAGTTGCCGTTGTAAAAGCGGCAAACAGGCTTCCGGCAGGGCTTTCCCACGGTTTCTGCAAAGAGGTTTTTGAAACAAGTCAAGATCCGGACGTAAAGGCCTACGCTGTCACAGGGCTCTACAACAAATCCCCTGATGAGTACAAAGGGGTCATTGATTCATGGCTAAGCTCTGATGATCTCTCTGAAAAAAGGGCCGGTATCATTGCTTCAGGGGAAACTGGAAATGAATCTTATATCTCACGCTTGAAGGGCATGCTTGAAGAGGAAGAGGACAGCTCGATTCTCCCCTTTATACTGACAGCCCTTCACCGCCTCAAGGCCCCGGAGCCGAACAGCTTTGCGACTCCCTATCTTACACACAGTGCAGAGTCTGTTAGATTAGCCGCCTTAGAGGCCTTTGACTTAAAAGACGATGATGCCATCAGAACGGCCATTGGCCTTATGGATGATTCCTCAGAAAGGGTCTGTAAGCTTGCACAGGAGAAGATCAAGACATCTCCCTATCAGAACGCCCAGATTCTGGTTGAATCGCTGAATATTCCCAGGCGTAAGGTGCGCGAGGGGATATTTGTCCTCTTGGAATCGTTGAACATCAAGGATCTGGATATGTTTCGATTTGCCCGCTCCCAGGTAGAGCGATGTTATAACTATCTGGCCGAAATGGAAGGGGTTCGGCTCCTCCCCGAAGGTCAGGAGAGAGATCTGATAATAGACCATCTCGAAAACAAGAAACATATTGAACTGGAAAATATCGTTCGGGTCCTGGCCACCGAAGACAGGTCAGGCCAGATGAGGATTATCTGGAGAGGCCTCTTTTCCACTGATGCGCGCCA
>JACKQG010001926.1_pt1 | contig 27955 bp, 31 predicted proteins | sample 8237621 | NCBI WGS metagenome assembly JACKQG01 (sample SAMN15677084, study PRJNA649215) | marine metagenome | biome: marine; feature: Black Sea; material: saline water; isolation source: suspended particulate matter (SPM) from the Black Sea western gyre | collected 2013-06-09/2013-06-10 | depth... | reverse complement strand
ATAAAAGTGGTTGAAAGTGGTACAAAGTGGTATAAAATGTTTATTTATAACTACTTGAGGAGAGTTATAAAAAATGAAAACCAATCAACTTTAACGGGAGAGAAATATGGACGTTTTACTACAAACTTTTATCTACACATCGGCTGCGGTTATTCTTTCACTGGGTTTTGCAACCATTGCTTAATTTGGCAAACAGATGTTCAGAGGGGTACACAATCTAAGTGTTGATGCAAAGGGTCGGTTAAAAATTCCGACTCGCCATCAGGCGCAAATTGAAAAAAATTGCGCTGGACAAATGGTATTAAGCATTCACCCAGATGATAACTGTTTATTACTATACCCCTTAAAAGATTGGCAAGCACTAGAAGAAAAAGTTAGCGCACTGCCCTCTTTAAACATACACACTAAACGTTTAAAACGTAAATTAATTGGTCATGCTACTGATTGTGAGTTAGATAAAGCAGCGCGCATTCTAATTCCTAGCGCGTTAAGAGACTACGCTAAAATTGGTAAAAAAATAATCATGAGCGGCCAAGGGAATAATTTTGAACTCTGGGATGAAGACGCCTGGAACAAGCAGATTAGTAGTTTAGATACGCTAAGCAAGCAAGCTGAAATCCCTGCTGAGGTTGCTCAACTATCATTATGATTTCTAATCATCACCAATCCGTGATGTTTGAAGAATCAATTAATGCACTTAATTTAACACCAAATGGCATCTACATCGATGCCACCTTTGGTCGTGGTGGCCACTCTCAGGGCATCTTAGATCGACTAAGTGATAAGGCTCAACTAATCGCTTTTGATCAAGATCTAAGTGCTATTGAATATGCCAAAGAAAGATTCAACGACCCAAGATTAACGTTAATACACAGCCCTTTTGCGCAAATGCACAGTGTTATCGATAAAATGGGGCTAAGCGGAAAAATAAATGGTATTTTGATGGACTTAGGCGTCTCATCGCCACAACTAGATAATGCGCAGCGTGGCTTTAGCTTTAATGCAGAGGGTCCACTGGACATGCGAATGGACCAAACATCAGGATTAAGCGCAGCGCAATGGCTACAAGAGGCTAATGAGGAAGAAATTGCTAATGTTATTTATCAATTTGGTGACGAAAAAAAATCACGCCATATTGCCACTCGAATCAAAAAATTTCAATTGGAGCAACCGCTAGAGACCACATTGCAGTTGGCAAATTTGGTCAGCGACGTAGTTAGAGGGAAAAAAAAGAAACATCCAGCAACTCGAACTTTTCAGGCAATTAGAATATTTATTAACCAAGAGTTAAAGCAATTAAGCGACACACTAGAGCAATCAAAAAACCTGTTAGCGCCTGATGGTCGATTGTCTATCATAAGCTTTCACTCAATTGAAGATCGAATTGTCAAACGCTTTATTCAAAAAAATTCACGACAAAAATCCCTGCCCAAGGGTTTGCCGATTGCTAATCAAGCACTAGAAAAAATGCCATTCAAAGATTTAGGCAAACGATCTGCTAGCAAAGAAGAAATTAAACACAATAAACGCTCTCGTAGTGCGATATTGCGTGTCGCCAGCAAAAACTCATTATGAAACTAGCTATTAACAATACACAATTCAATATAGTGCTACTGATTAGCATTATCGGATTAAGTATTTTAAGTATTTCATGGCATCATCAGACCTACACGCTTTATAAGCAACTAAAGCGTGCAACACTAGACAACCATCAAATTGTTGCACTCAATAAACAATTACTAAGCGAGCATTCTCAAATTATTAGTGGTACAGAAATTAGAGAAAGTGCACTCATTATTCTCAACATGAAAGAAGTAGAAGAGAAGGATAAAGGCAGATGGTTTGATGGCAGGATTGCGCTATGAAGACAACCATTTTCAACAAAATATCACTACCTAAACTCACTAAAGTTCAGGGCTATTGGCAACGTCAAGGATTTGTTAAATTCATCTTTTTGGCAGTATTTGGATTGTTTTCATATCACAGTGTTAGCATTTCAAACACCAGCGATCAAATCCAAAGCGTTCAAGACAGAGCGCACAAACAGGCAAGCTCAGTGCAAACAAAGCTAGCCAGACGAGGCGACATCCAAGATCGACATGGAAACATCCTGGCCAGCTCGAGACTACTCAAACGAGTCATACTTGATCCGGTCAATATTCATCCAGCATTCATACCAAAATTAGCTGAAGCATTAGCCATGGATGAAGCAACACTTAGCGAACTACTCGCAAAAAAACGAAAAATAGGCTTACGCTACCTACCCATTAAAAAAAATCTAACCTTGACAGATCCAATACTGGAAAAACTCAAGCAGTTAAAAACACAGCGCATTAAAGTTTGTCGGAACAAAGAGGTTACTCAGCCATTAAGCTTAACCGATCGAGTATTAAATACTATTAAATGGCAAGCTGTTGTTGGTGAAAAAACAACTGTTAACAAATGTCGACAAGAAAGAATTGGTCAAGCTTTAGCACTACGCCAAGACACACAGCGTTATTATCCCAAGTCTGCCTCTATGGCGCCATTATTGGGTCGTGTTAATTCAGAAAATAAAGGTGGCTCTGGTATTGAAAATGAGTTTGAGCATGTGTTAGCCGGCGTTAATGGAAAAGTACATCTAAATTTTACAGATAATCAAAATAAAGCTTATTTCAACCCTAAGATTAAAGATGAGTTACAGCATGGTAACAATATTGAACTAACTATTGATAATGATATTCAATACCATGCCTATGCAGCTATCAAAAAATCCGTTTTAAAACATGAGGCAGACTCTGGATCGGCCATTATATTAGCGCCAAACGGAGAAGTGTTAGCCATGGTTAACTACCCGGCTGATGACCCAAATAATGCCAGTCTTTACAACCCAAGTCATTATCGCAATCGAGTCTTGTCAGATAAGGTTGAACCCGGATCCACCATGAAGCCATTCACCATGTTGCTCGCACTCGATCAAGGAAAAATTACCGCACAAGATGACGAGTTGATTGATGTCAGTAAATCCATTGGCCACTTAAAAAGTAACCAAGAAGTGAGAAAATATGGCGATGCAATTACGGTTAAAAAAATTCTACAAAAATCGCATAATCTTGGCACCGTTAATGTGGCCGAACGACTTAGTGATGAAGCCATGTATGATACCTGGCATAAGCTTGGATTCAGCCAACCTTTGGGGCTGATACCCAGTGTTGAAAATTCTGGATCATTAAGACATTACAGCTCTTGGGGGTTGGCTGATAAACGCACCCTGTCTTTTGGTCACGGCCCAATGGAAACCAACCTTGCCCAATTAGCCAGAGCCTATTTGGTGTTTGCCAATGAAGGCGCTATACCACCATTAAAATTAATCAAAAATACTGTTAGCTATAAAGAAAACACTCAAGTATTCAGTCCACAAGCAACCAATAAAATCGCCCATTTATTAGCTGCAGTCGCCTCTTGGAAGGGTTCAGGCTATCGCGCCAGAATCAAAGGTTACGACGTAGCTGGAAAAACAGGCACAGCAGAAATGGTGGTTGATGGAAAATATCACAAGACAGGCGCCAAACGTACTTTTTTCACTGGATTTGTCCCTGTTGATCAGCCCAAATATATTATGGCAGTTAGACTAGATCATCCAAAAAAATGCTACGTCTATAAGCGGCCAGATTTAAAAAATAGTTGTGAAGGTTCAAATTCTGCCGCTATGGTGTTTAGTGACACCATGAAACGCATCCTAACCAATGATGCCAATATCAAGCTTAGCCTGAAGTGATTAAGTTTTACGCTTATTTTTTAAAATACCCTGCATAATTTTTTGCTGCGCTTCAAAGGTATGAGCGTGATGAATGTCAGCTTTAATTTGCTCACCATTTTGTTGTTTTTCAATACTATTTAAAATAGACAAAAACTCTTCTTTTGCTTGAATTTCACTTAAATGTGGCTCCAATATACACAACTGCTTAAGTCGGTTAAAAACACCTGATTTACTCTCAAAAGGCTTTATTAGTTCTGATTGCTCAATAGTTTCATCTATTTGCGCCGATCTTACCAATTCTAGCAATACTTGGGCATTGTCTATCGAGCGCACCCTAAGCTCCACTGTTGAATCTGCAAGACTTGGATAATTAAGCACCAAAGTAATCATTTTAGACATCAATGCCTTCATGTTATTAGGTTTTGCCACAGGCTTTAAATTTTGCTGCACATCATCTGAAAAATCATGATAATCCGGCGCCATAGCATGCTCATAATCAGGCATTTCATCTGTAAAAACAGGTGGTGAAGTCTCTTGCTTCTGAGGTTTGGATTGATCACAAGCCAACTGAACTTGTTCAACACTTTGACCAATTAATTGTGCAACACCCTCGATCAATTGATGTTGATAAACCTCATAATTAACTGACTTAATCAATACAGAAGTTTTTTCTAAAAATAGTGTCTTGCCTTCAATGGTATCAAATGCCACTTCTGTTTTAACATGATCAAACAAAAATTGTGACAATGGCTGTGCGCTATCAATGCGCTTTTCGAACGCTTTGGCAGACTCTTTTTTAACTAACGTATCCGGGTCTTCACCATCGGGTAAAAATAAAAACTTAAAAGTTATGCCAGCCTTAACCATAGGCAATGCAACTTTCAAAGCTTTCCAAGCTGCCGAACGCCCCGCTTCGTCCCCATCAAAACAAAATACTACCACATTGGTCGTTCGCATTAAAATTTTTAAATGTTCCTGAGTGGTTGCTGTACCCAATGTAGCAACCACTTTAGTAACACCTGCTTGATGTAGTGCCACCACATCCATATAGCCTTCTACCACCAGCAAGTAGTCGATTGATCTAGAATATTTACGCGCATGATGCAAGCCGTACAATTCTCTAGATTTAGAAAAAATAGCACTTTCAGCAGAGTTAAGATATTTCGCCTTTGCATCAGCATCAAACGCCCTGCCACCAAACGCAATCACATTACCCTTGGTATTATGAATTGGAAACATTAGTCGATCACGAAAAAAGTCGTAGTCGCCATATTGCCCTTCTTTAATTAAACCTAATGCTTTTAAGTCGGTAACGGCTTGTTCGCTCTGTTCAAAATTTAACAATAAGTCTTTATTGCTAGGCGGCGCAAAACCCAGTTCAAAACGCTTTGCAATTTCACCACTAATACCTCGATTTTTAGCGTAGTTAACCGCTTTTTCTCTAGCGGGTGATTGACGCAATTGCAGCGTGTAAAAATCACTTACTTTTTTAGAGATGACTCGATAACGCTCTAGCCTTGGATCAACGGGTTTTGAGTTTGAATCATATTCAATAGCCAAGCCAAATTCACTAGCAATTGTTTCAATCGCTTCAACAAAATTTAAATTATCAAATTTTTGAATAAAACTAATGGCACCGCCACTCTCACCACACTTAAAACAATGATAAAATTGCTTGTGCGCATTAACAGCAAAGTTGCTATTTTTGCCTCCGTGAAACGGACAAGGCGCTCGATAATCACTGCCAGATTTTTTTAATGGCACGCGCTTATTGATCAAATCAACAATGTCAATTTGATTAGGGAGATCGTCAATAAATCGCTGACTAATATAAGGCATAAACCGTATTTTAATGAATAATCAAAAATTTTATCATCCTAAATTTCTACCGACTTGGGCTTTAATTGGTCTGATGAAAATAGGTGCAAAACTTCCTTTTAAAGTGCAAGTTGCTTTAGGAAAAGCAATTGGAATAACGCTTTACCCCTTACTAAAGCGTTTTAGAAATATTGCTTTTGTTAATATTTCACGCTGTTTCCCCAATAAGAAAAAATCTGAAATTGAGATATTGGTTAAACAAAATTTTGAGGCAATCGGCATTTCAATTTTTGAAACAGCCAATGCTTATTTTGCCACCAACACCAAGGTTGAGTCCATGCTCACCATTCGCAATGAGCAATATTTAACCAAGGCCATTGAAAAAAACAAAAGTATTGTTTTGTTAGCTGCCCACTTTCTGCCACTGATGCTAGGTTCGCGAGCGCTCTTACTTAAACACAATATCGCCAATATTTACCGACCACAAAACAACGCTTTATTTGATGAGGTGATGCGCCAAGGTTTTGTTAACAATGGTGCTGTCATGATTAAGACCAAAGATACGCGAGGTATGCTCAAAGCCATTAAAGATAAACTACCTATATGGTATGCTCCTGACCAAGATCTTGGCCTGGAAAAATGTGTTTTTGCACCATTTTTCAATATTCAAACCGCAACCGTATCTGCAACGGCGCGTCTAGCCAAAGATAGCAATACAGTGGTTATCCCTTATTTTTTTATCCGAACAGAGTCTGGCTATCAGATGGAGTTCAGCCCACCCATTGACAACTATCCAGATAGTGATCCGGTCAATAGTGCTAGCATGACCAACAAAATACTAGAAGCACAAATATTAAAACATCCAGAGCAATATTTATGGATTCATAAGCGCTTTAAAACTCGACCTTCTGGCGAGCCAGAATTTTATTAACTTATTTGAATTAAGTATTGGAACAATTAATCAAATTAGCGTATAATTAACCCTTTATTATTTTTAAGTTTTGAGAAAAATTCATTATGTCAATTGATACACAAGCCATTATCAAAGAGTACCAAACTGCCGAAGGCGACACAGGCTCTACAAACGTTCAGGTAGCTTTATTAACAGCTCGCATTAAGCATCTAACTGAACATTTTAAAACGCATAACAAAGATCACCACTCAAGAAGAGGTTTGTTGCGTTTGGTCTCTCAACGTAAAAAATTATTAACCTACCTTAGAGGTAGTGACGTTACCGCATATGCTGACTTAATTTCACGTTTAGGTCTTAGAAAATAAGCTGACTTATTTTCACAAAAGCCCCATTCGGGGCTTTTTTTATGTCCAGTCAAATGCCAAGTTAATAGTAAAATTAAGCTATGGAACTATCACCTACTTATCAAAAAATTGATGATCTAGTACAGCGGTCAAAAATACTTGCCGAGCATCTTAACCTAGAGGAGAAACAAGGGCGACTAGAAGAAGTGCTGCTAGAAATGGAAAACCCAGATATTTGGTCAAACCCAGAAGAGGCGCAAGCGCTTAGCCAAGAAAAGGTAAAACTTGAAATAATTTGCCAAACTTTTATTCATGCTAATAATATTCTGGATGATGCAAGCGAATTACTAGACATGGCGCAAAGTGAAGGAGATGAAGATACAGCTAACGGCGTCAAAGAGGATCTTAATACGGTTGAATCTTCCATAGCTAGATTAGAATTTGAACGCATGTTTAGCGGCGATTTAGATGCCAATTCGGCTTATGTAGATATTCAATCTGGCTCAGGTGGCACCGAAGCTCAAGACTGGGCGGAAATGGTGTTACGTATGTACTTGCGTTGGGGTGAAAAGCACAAATTTAAGGTTACCTTAATGGAGGCCTCTAGTGGTGAAGTGGCAGGCATTAAATCTGCCACCATTCACATGCAAGGAGAATACGCTTATGGCTGGCTTCGTAGTGAAATTGGCATTCACCGCTTAGTTAGAAAATCTCCTTTTAATGCAAATGGCAAGCGTCATACCTCATTTTGCTCGGTGTTTGTCTCACCCGAAGTGGATGACAACATTGATATTGAAATCAATAAAACAGATATTCGAATTGATACCTACCGAGCTAGTGGTGCGGGTGGTCAGCATGTTAATAAAACTGATTCAGCTGTACGCATCACTCATTTACCCACTAACACTGTCGTACAATGTCAAGATGGTCGATCCCAACATGCCAATAAAGACCAGGCCATGAAGCAATTAAAATCAAAACTGTACGAACTAGAAATACAAAAACGCAATAGCGAAAGCCAAGAGTTAGAAGATCTGAAATCAGATATCGGTTGGGGGCATCAAATTCGCTCATACGTACTAGATCAATCACGCATCAAGGATTTAAGAACCGGTGTAGAATCAACCAACACTGGTGATGTGCTTGATGGCAATTTAGATAAATTTATAGAAGCCAGCCTAAAAGCTGGCTATTAGTTATGCGACAGGCAAGGCCTGTCACATTTATGGAGAAAAAAATGACAACCAAGACCCAAACAACACATTACGACATGATTGCCATTGGCGCCGGATCTGGCGGATTATCAGCGGTTGAGCGTGCCAGTGAATACGGTAAAAAATGTGCGGTAATCGAAGTTAAAACCATTGGCGGCACTTGTGTGAATGTTGGCTGCGTTCCCAAAAAAGTCATGTGGTTTGCTGCCAATGCAGCCACACAGATCAACAGCGCCAAAGGGTTTGGATTTGACGTAGACTTTAAAAACTTCTCTTGGGAGGCCTTGAAAAAAGGTCGTGATAATTACATTAATGGCATTACCAATTGGTACGACGGTTATCTTGAAGATTTGGGTATTGACTACATACACGGCTTTGGCAAGCTAGTTGACAAGAACACAGTCTCAGTTAATGGTGTCAATTACACGGCAGATCATATTGTTTTGTCGCCTGGTGGTGAACCTACTGTACCGCATATTGAAGGTGCAGAACTTGGCATCACTTCTGATGGTTTTTTTGAACTGCAAGATCTACCTAAAAAAGTTGCCATTATTGGTGGTGGTTATATTGGCGTAGAGTTGGCTGGTGTACTCAACGCACTAGGCTCAAGCGTAGAAATCTTCCAACGAGCAGGAACTTTATTAGAAAGCTTTGACCCTATGATTCAAACAGCACTGGAGAAGGATTACAGTAATCACGGCATTGTTATTCATCACAATACACAAATTGACAAAGTATTGTCAGACAAAACATTAGTAACTAATCATGGAGAATTTTCAGGCTTTGACACCATTATTTGGGCCGTAGGACGCGACCCAATGACCCGCCATCTAGGCCTTGAAAATGCGAGTGTCACTTGTGACCAACGCGGCTTTATTCCAACTGATAAATTTCAAGTAACCAATATTGATAATATTTTTGCACTGGGTGACGCTACAGGCAGAACGCCACTAACACCAGTGGCTATTGCTGCAGGCAGAAGATTGTCTGACCGCCTCTACAATAATATGACTGATCGTCATCTTGACTACAATAACATTGCCACTGTCGTCTTTTCACATCCACCAATTGGCACGATCGGCCTAACAGAAGCACAAGCTAATGAGCAATTTGATCAAGTCAAAATATACACTTCTGAATTCACACCGATGGCAGATGCACTGCTCGATCACAAAACCACTACTGCACTTAAACTAGTCTGTGTTGGTGATGATGAAAAAGTGGTGGGTTGTCATATTATGGGTCATGGTGCCGATGAAATGCTACAAGGTTTTGCTGTGGCAATTAAGATGGGCGCCACTAAAAAACAATTTGATGATACGGTGGCGATACATCCATCTAGTGCAGAAGAATTAGTAACTATGCGCTAATTACTCGCTCTTTTCACTTTACACTTTACACTGCGATTAAATTTAAAAAATAATCGATCACATGGTTATATCTATGCTCAATCGTATTTTTAAATTTTCCTTGCCTAAAGAGAAATTAACTGCGCAACAATCATTAGCAAAATATCAACTATTTAGACTCACCTCTCTACTACCGGCGAATGTTTAAGAGTTAATAACGATTTAGTTTGCGCCATTTGTACGGTTCGATGGGTGGAGTATGGTAGTTCCAAAATCCCAGCTGTTCAGCTTTAGCCAAATCTTGCGCTTGCTTGTAAGTATCTTTATAAGAAAATGCCATGCCTGATTCAACCATTAATTGGCCAATATTGACACCACCCTTGTAAACACGAACCAACACGCGCTGATAATGATCAACCCCTAACGGCTCAATAGTCAACTGTCCGGGCAAACTACGCAACAGTCGCTTTAAATGATTTTTAGCGATACGCCCGCAATCAACCATTTGCACACTGGATTTTCTGCATTTTTGACCAAGCTCGGGGGTGTCAATACCCGCTATTCGCATTTGCAGACTAACACTATCACCATCAACAATATAGAGAGAACGCTCACTATTTAATGAAAAACTCTCAAGGTTAGCCCAAGCGTTAAATGTAATAAAAAGGCTAAAAATAAATAATCTCATCTATTATGATAGTGGCGGTAAAATTAATTCATTTTAGCTGAATAATAGCGCAAACTATGGATGCATTAAAGCAGGTTAAATTTGATGACCAAGGATTAATTCCAGCCATTGCACAGGATTATCAAACAGGTGAAATTTTAATGTTTGCCTGGATGAATCAAGAAGCATTATCCTTGACCATTGAAAAACAGCAAGCTGTTTATTACTCGCGCTCTAGAAAAAAACTTTGGTTTAAAGGTGAAGAGTCTGGCCACAGCCAAATTGTTAAAGAGATTTATAGCGATTGTGATCAAGATGTTATTTTGCTCAAAATTGAGCAAATTGGTGGCATTGCTTGTCACACTGGTCGCGCCTCTTGCTTTTTCCAAAAATTAGATAATGACAACTGGCTAACAATGGCTGATGTAATTAAAGACCCAAAGGATATATATGAATGATATTATCAAACAACTAGAAGGCATTCTAGAAGATCGAAAAAGTGCCAGTTCAGACAGTTCTTACGTATCTTCTTTATACCAAAAAGGTACCGATGAGATACTTAAAAAAATTGGCGAAGAGTCAGCAGAAGTTATTATGGCTGCTAAAGATGACGTTAAAGATAAAATTATTTACGAAGTGGCAGACTTATGGTTCCATACATTGGTATTACTACGACACAAAGACATAGAAGTCGATAAAATAGAGCAAGAATTATCAAGACGCTTTGGCTTGTCAGGGTTAGAAGAAAAAGCCAATAGAAATAAATAAAAAACTAGGAGAGAATTATGATGCCAGGACCTTTTGAACTGATTATTATTTTAGTGATTGTATTGCTATTATTTGGTGGCAAGCGATTAAAAAACATTGGTGGCGACCTAGGTGGCGCCATTAAAGGTTTTAAAAAATCAATGAAAGAAAGTGAAAACGATAAAATCGACAGTAAAGATGATATTATCGATGTAAAAGCCGTAAAAGAAGAAGACAAGCAAAAATAAACCATGTTTGATGTTGGCTTTTGGGAATTTGCCTTAATTGGTATTATCACTCTAATTATTGTCGGTCCTGAGCGTATGCCCAGCATTGCCAGAACTGCTGGAAAATACGCTGGAAAAGCCAAGCACTTTATTGCCAAAATTCAAGATGATGTCAGTGATGAAATCGACATTGATCAATTCAAAAAGCAAATGAATGACATGGACAAGGAGTCTAATATCGTTGAAATCTTTGACGAAACCAAAGATGCTTTAAACGACATTAAGCACAACACTGATCAGAAAAAATGATGAATGCCAAGGAGATGACTTTCGTTCAACATCTGACTGAATTGCGCGACATTCTGTTGCGCTCAGTGATTGCTATCCTGATTATATTTATTGGCTTATTTCCATTCGCCAATGAAGTATATAGCTTTATTGCAGCGCCCATTATTAACGTTTTGCCTCAGGGTAGCAATATTATTGCTATTGGTGTTATATCACCCTTTTTAACGCCACTTAAAATGGCACTGATTATGGCTGTTTATCTTGCCATGCCGTACTTACTGTACCAAGTCTGGAAATTTGTGGCGCCAGCACTCTATAAACACGAAAAACAAATGATTGTACCTTTGGTGGTTTCATCCACCATTTTGTTTTACGCCGGCCTACTCTTTTCGTTTTATGTCGTATTTCCTGTTATTTTTGGCTTTTTATCCAGTATCGGCCCAAGTATTGTCGACTTCACCCCAGATATTCAATACTACCTCGATTTTGTATTAAAAGTTTCTTTTGCGTTCGGCGTAGCATTTGAAGTGCCTATTGCTACCATCTTGCTTATTATGTTTGGCGCAACCACCATTGAAAAACTTAAAACTAACCGCCCTTATGTTGTGATTGGTGCATTTATTTTGGGTATGTTGCTAACACCACCAGATATTATTTCACAAACACTAATTGCCATTCCTATGTGGCTGCTATTTGAGGCTGGACTGATTTTTGCGCCATTTTTTGTACGCAAAGAGTCTGAATCCGACTCACCTGATGATTCGCCATCTCCAAAACAGCCAACGACCGAAGGTCACTCAACAGACGATACCGAAGATCAAGATTGGGATGATGACGAATTTGACGCTGAAATGGATAAGATCGAAGCAGAGTTCGAAAAAATGGATGAAGAATTTGAGGGTAATACCTCTAAGAAAAATCCTGAATAATTAGCAGTTTAATCTAACAATTCAAAGGCATTAATAACACTCTCGGCCACATCGACAATACGCTTGTTTTTATCCATAGCCATTTTTCTTAATGACTGATAAGCAGCTTCTTCATTAATAGATTTATGCGTCATCAACAACCCTTTCGCCTTTTCAACCGCTTTTCGCTCCGATAATTGATTGCGTGTAGCGTCTAGCTCATCTTTAAGTGCCTGAAATTCTCTAAAACGTGCCATCGCCACATCAATAATTGGCTGCACACGATTTTCTTCCAAGCCATCTACAATATAGGCATTGACACCTGATTTAATCGCAGAACTAGCCATCTCAGAATTTGACTCTTCAGCAAACATAACAATTGGCTTAGGCTTAGAATTATTTACATCACTTAAATTAGCAAATACTTCTTCATCAGGAATATCGGCATTAACAATCACTACATCCGCATGGGTCATTTCATTACTATCTTGTAATTGAGCGCTACTAGCCATACGACAAATAACCTCATGACCTTTATCTTGTAAAGCTCTGCGCAACATAGCAGAACGACCGGTATTCTCATCAACTAAGATGATTTTTAATGCTGTATTCATAAGTGTGGTATTTTAGCTTAAGCTGTCATACAGGATTTGAAAATAGCGCGGTGCACATCGCCAATACTAATAATGCCAACCAACTTACCTTCTTGAGTCACTGGAATTCTTCGATATTTCCTTAACCACATGGTTGAGGCCGCCTTTAAACAAGGCATGTCTAAATCAATACTATCTACACCGTCTGTCATAATGTCACTAATTTTAGCGTTCATGGTATCCTTGTAATTCGTTTCCATGTTTTCAAAATCAAAATGTGTGTCACTCATAATATCTTCAAGCTTAGGAAACATGTGCTGCAAGATATCCTTTTCAGAAATAATACCAACTAGATTGTTGTCAGCGTCAACCACTGGAGCACCACTAATATGCTCCATAATCATCATCAGCGCAATGTCTTTAACTGGCTGATCAGGGGATACTGTTTTTACATTAGTGGTCATAATTTCTTGAACGATCATAATTTCTCCATTTCTTGTTATTTAGTTAATACCGTAAAACCTATTCTACATAAATATAAATAATTTTATTGGGGTTTTTATACCAAAAAACCCCGCGATAGGCGGGGTTAAAAATCAACTGGGATTTTTATCGAGGATTATTTTGTAAACTCTGGGTAAGCCTCCAAACCACACTCAGCAATATCTGAACCAGAATATTCTTCTTCTTCAGAGATTCTTATGCCCATCACTGCTTTAAGGATTAACCATAAAACCATTGAAGTGCCAAACACCCAGATAAAGATTGTGCCTGCGCCTGCTAACTGGCCAGTGAAAGACACACCTGAGTTGGTTAATGGTACCGCTAATAAGCCCCATAAACCAACCACACCGTGAACAGAAATTGCACCGACTGGATCGTCAATCTTAAATACTTTATCTAACGTTGAAATTGAGAATACCACCAACACACCGCCAACAGCACCAATTAATGTCGCTTCTAAAGCCGTCGGTGTATCAGGTCCTGCGGTAATCGCTACCAAACCTGCTAACGCACCATTAAGTGCCATAGTAAGATCTGCCTTACCCCATAGTAATTTAACCAATAATAGTGCCGCGATCACGCCACCAGCTGCTGCTGCATTAGTATTTAAAAATACCATTGCCACTGCATTAGCGCTCTCTTTACTAGCCATCGCTAAAACCGAGCCACCATTAAAACCAAACCAACCCATCCACAAAATGAATGTGCCTAGTGTTGCCAACGGCATATTTGCACCAGGAATCGCATTTGATGATCCGTCTTTATTGTATTTACCCTTACGAGCGCCTAATACCATAACACCTGCTAGCGCCGCTGCTGCACCGGCCATATGCACAATACCTGAACCAGCAAAATCAGAGAACCCTAAGTCGCCTAATACGAACAAGCCAAATACTGATTCACCATTCCATGTCCATGCACCTTCCATTGGGTAAATAACACCGGTAAAAACAACTGCAAATGCAAAGAAAGCGAATAATTTCATGCGTTCAGCCACTGCACCTGAAACAATACTCATTGCGGTTGCAACAAATACCACTTGGAAGAAGAAATCTGATGGCGCTGCGTAAGTTGCATCCTTAGCCACCGTCTCAATACCTTCAAGCATAACGCCACCGCCATACATAATATCGTAGCCGTAAACCATGTAAGTTGTACAAGCAATGGCAAATAAGCCAATGTTTTTAGTTAAAATTTCAGCCGTATTTTTACTACGAACCATTCCCGCTTCTAACATTGAGAAGCCTGCTGCCATCCACATGACCAAGGCACCCATCACCAAAAAGTAAAAAGTGTCAATTGCGAATTGCATTTCTAAAATTGTATTTTCCATCATATCTCCTTAAAGTGCTACTGATCCAGTTTCGCCCGTACGAATGCGAACCACCTCATCTAATGAAGTGACAAATATTTTTCCGTCGCCAATCTTGCCACCGTCAGCTTTTGCACTACCACTAATCGCTTCAATCACACCCTCAACCTGGTCAGCTTTGATAGCTATTTCCAGTTTAACTTTTGGTAAAAAATCTACCGTATATTCGGCACCTCTATATAGTTCTGTATGTCCTTTTTGACGCCCAAAACCCTTAACTTCAGTTGCTGTTACACCCGTAACACCTATAGTTGACAACGCCTCTCTGACATCATCTAACTTAAATGGCTTGATGATTGCTGTGACCATTTTCATTATCCTTCTCCTTGTTTTTAAACCAAAAAAAATGCCAGTTACCGCCATCTGCAAAATTGCAAATAGCGATAACTGGCATCTATACCATTTTGTGCAATACTCCCTCATGAAGCATGCAAAAAAAAACGCTTATTTAAATGCTCAATTAAAAGCATCTAAATAAACGTCTATGTTTGTTGTTAAATCCCGCCTTTGGGTCTAACTAGTGAGAATTATAAGCGCTTTAATAATTAAATGCAACTTAAATTTAAAATTCCAATTAAATTACGCATAAGTCTGTTCAAAATTTTCCAAAAAATCTTCAACAGACAAGTAGTGATTGCCATCACATGAAAAACTCAGACCAATAGTGCCGTTCATAATATTAAGACTGCCAGTTTTCAGGTATAGATTTTCGTCCATAAAGCGCATATGTTTAAATTTATCAAACACTTCTTTAACTTGCTCTTGAGTCACTTTGGCGCCTGTTGGGTAGTCTTTCTTAGGATACAGTAGGCAAATATCAGGGCTGGTAATCTCCTCCAGCACATGAACATGATAATTATAAGGATTGTCAATTGTCCAAATCGTTGCCCTTGACGAGGCATAATGAAGCTTCAAATGAAACGCGCCCAATTCATTTAGTAGCTCAACAGCAATATTATGAACAGTATCAATCGACTTATCCATGGCGGAGTTGACTCGCGTCTGATTAAACAAGTTAGAGCGTATTTCTGGATCACCCTTAATTTGACGCCAATCATCCAGATTAAGGTCTTGTTTTGGCAGAGGTAATTTTTCCAATTCAAGATCAAACACTAACAATGCAACAAATTGATCATTGTGGCAAATTGAGTGCACCATACTAATACAGGGTCTTAGTGTAGTTCTTGAAATATAAGTATCTGAAATATAAATCGGATGATGCTCATCTACCGCATTAAAAAAAGGCCGATCTGACAAATCCTGTCCCTTAAATTCTGGCAATATGGCTTCTTGACTAATATTGGCACTAAGCTGCCTACCTGATCTGTCCAAGACATAGGCTAATCTTGCATACTGATGATTTTGCATATACGAAAAAAGTAACTCATTCAAATGATCAAAGCTTAATTCGTTATCTAGACAACTATCACAGGCTTGAGAAAGTTGCATTAAGCCCTCACCCAGCTGATCAGTTAAAAAGGTTTTTTGCTCACTAATTAAATCTGAAATATTCATACACTTGTTATACGTTATTCACCAATCATTGCTAGGTAATCTTGCTCACTCAAAATGGTTAGGCCAAATTTTTCAGCTGCTTGTATTTTCTTTTGTCCAACTTTATCACCAACCACTAAATAATCTGTTTTACCAGTAACACTAGATGCAATCTGAATACCTAGATTTTTGGCATTTTTCTTCATCACCTCTCTCGAACCTTGCATTTTTCCAGTAAAGACAATTTTCTTACCGCTTAACTCATGCAAAACACTATTAGCATTAATAGACAATTGTGTTAACTCTAAATTAAATTGATAGTGAAACAATCGCCCAAATTCCTCTCGAATATTGGCCAGTCCATCAACAATTAGCGCTGCAGTCAGTTCAGCAAAGCCATCAATATCGGCAATTTGGGTTTTTTCCAATGTAAAAATATCTTTAATAGTATACGATCTCAATAAATTTTCACAATTTCCCGTACCCATTCTATTAACACCAAAAGCAGCCAAAAATCGCCAATCCTCAATTTGCTCTGTGGTTGAACGTTGCAGTTGAGTAATTAGGTTGGCGCTAGTTTTATCGCCAAAGCCCATGTTGATAAAATCGGACTGATTTAAGGTATAAATTTGAGAAATTTTACGAATGTCGTGATCATAAAGCTTTTTAATAGTAGCAATGCCAAAACCATCATTATTAGCCAGAATTTTGAAGAAGTACTCCATTTTGCCAATAACCTGGGCTGGACAATTAACATGATTTAAACACATTAAAAAATCAGATTCCCACGTTAGGAGCTCACCACAACTAGGACACTGGTCAGGGATTTGAACAGGTGCTGGTTTTAATACTTTGTTAATTTTAGGAATGACCAAACCTGATCGGGTTAATTCAATAATACTACCCACCCCCAGCCCTTGATCTTTAACCAGGCCGTAATGGTGTCCAGTTGCCCTAACAATGGTGGCACCACTTAACTGTGTGGGCTCCAATTCAGCAACAGGAGTAATCTTCCCTGTTCGGCCTACCTGAGGCATTACGCCCAATACCCTGACCTGAGCCTTATCTTTATTTTCCTTAAAGGCAATTTGCCAGCGGTGAAATTTTCGATTAGCGCCCATGTGCTGTTTGATTGTCGGATCAGTTAACTCAAAAACCACACCATCTACATCAAAATCTACCAAGGATAAAACCTCAGTAACAATATTTTCAAAATTCTTGGTTAATTCGACAATACTCCCCTGCCAAACGGGCAATTGAGCAAAAGGCACAAACAAGGCCGCTTGATCATTAATGGCTTGTTGCGCTTTTTCATCTAAGGATTTTTCTTTGATAAGACTGGCTTGAAAATTGCGCGGATATTCAAAATCACTGGACAGATATTGCTCAAAGTAGCTTTTTTTAACAACAATCTCACCCGCGCCTTGACCTCGATCAGACAGATTAAAAACCTGCAAGCCTCGATCAAATACTCGAGTAATGTCGCTGCCTTTTTTGCCATCTCCTCGCGTGTAAAGATGTTGTCCATCATCATATCCAGCAAAACCGTCTAACTTAGGCGTGGCTTTAATACTAAGCGTTGTTATGTCTATACCAATCTCAATACAAGCTTTTTCAACACGCTCAATCCATTTACCAATTTCAGCCCAAGAATAGGCCTTATCGGTAGACAACATAATCTCTGGTAACAGTACTTTTTCATCAGAAAAACCCTGCCCTTCAGGCTCTACTGAATGTAATAGCGGATGTTGAGGTAGTCGCTTATTAAGCTCGGCCAGATAGATAAAATCATAATCCTGATCGCTAATAATAGGATTGCCGTCTCGATAAGCGGCATTCGCCTGTTGGCAAAACTCAGCTAACTCTTGATCTGATAAATCATTCAACAGAATATCCTGTCGAATGATGCTTTGAACTAAGTCTTGCGACAAGCTCATGATGCTTTATTTAGAACTGCTTGGCAATATCGCCCAAGAACTCATAACTAAAGTCAATGGTTGCCTGTTCGTTTTCTTCAGAAAGATCGTTAAAGTAAACTTCAGTTGTATCTGTATCAATTTGTTTTACGCTAATTTGGAATGATTTTTTAATTGCATCGTCGCCAAACATACGCGACCAAATACCTTTGTCTTCACTTCTAGCTACGTTAATGTAGAAACTACTCTCTTTGATATCCTTATCTTCAACATCAATATTTAACTGATCAAGCGCCCAACCCATGTTATCCCAAGTATCGTATTGACCTAAAGAGAATACCAATTTTGCATAGCCACCAACGCTTTTAGCAACTTTTACTGTTAATTTTTGCTCTTCTTTAGCTTTAAGAATTTTCTCTCTAGCAACCGCATGATCACTACCTAAGAATGTCATCAGTCGGTACAACATTTCTGTTTCCAATGCTTGGTCTTTAGGGCGAGATTGCCAAATGGTGTTCTCATCATCTTTGCCCACTTTGGTCAGCACTTCTTCCATAGAATTAAGCGACAAATAAACCGCTGTCTTTCCAGCTTCTTGCGTTGGTTCGATGCGAATACGGTATTTGTCAACAATTGGCAGTGCGTATCTTGCCGCAATCGCCTTTTTAAGCATTGAACGGATAACACCTAACGATCTATCTGGAATTTCAGGATGATTTTCTAAAAAATCTGTTTCCATTAAGCCGATTTTTTTATTGGTTTTTTTGATTGCAAACCCATGTGACTTAAAAAAGCTCTTAGATAAATTCCAAACATCATCTGGCTTTTTATCAACCACCAACCAGCGACGCTCACCTGAGCGCTTAACAACTACATTAGAAGGCGTTCTTAAGATGCTTGACGCTTCTTTAATAGCATTATCTTTCTCAGAAAAACTGACTGTATCTTCTTGAATATTTGAAACATACTCACTTAATTTAAATGCATTTTGTGAGCTTGGCTTGGTTAAATCCGGCGGAATTTCTAACGAGGTAACTGTTTTATTTGAATAATACTTAATATCTCTTTCACCCAGACTAGCTTGCTTTACTTCCTCTTTCTCATCGAAAGAAAAACACCCTGTCAAAGATAACGATAAAATCGTCAATACTGCTGTTTTAACCATGCTACATAACCCCCAAATTAGATAAATCTTGCTCTAGTATTACTTGAGCTTGTTGTGATAATATTGTTAACGGCAAGCGAATACCGCTTTCACACTTGCCCATTTTATGCAATGCCCACTTAACCGGAATTGGATTAGACTCAATAAATAAATTTTGATGCAATCCTCTCAACGGTGCGTCAAGTTCTTCTGCTAACGTTTTGTTATTGTCGAATGCCGCTTGATAAGCTTGCGACAATTCTTTGGGTGCAACATTAGCACTAACAGAAATACCACCGTGACCACCCATTAAAATAAATTCAATCGCTGTTGCGTCATCACCACTATACAATAAGAAATCTTCTGGACAAGTGTCGATCAACATTTGTGCCACGCTTAAGTCACCAGTGGCATCTTTCACACCAATGATATTAGAAACTTCAGATAATCTAACAATGGTTTCTGGCAGTAAATCTACCGCTGTTCTACCCGGAACATTATATAAAATTTGATCAATATCAACTGTCTCAGCAATCAACTTGTAATGCTGATACAAACCCTCTTGAGTGGGCTTGTTGTAATAGGGTGTCACCAATAAGCAGGCATCTGCACCAATTTCTTTGGCAGCTTGCGTTAATTCAATCGCTTCAGAGGTTGAATTAGCACCAGTGCCGGCAATGATGGAAATACGGCCATTGGCAAATTCAACCGTACTACGCATTACCTCAATGTGCTCCTGCTGGTTCAGCGTAGCGCTCTCGCCCGTTGTGCCCATAGAGATAATTGCTTTAGTGCCTGACTCAATATGAAACTCAACCAATGCTTCAAGCGAGGCAAAATCAACCGATCCGTCTTTAAACATCGGCGTGATTAAGGCCACCATAGAGCCAGTTAAAGGGTGGTTTATACGCATAACACTAAACAATAAAAATGATTAATTAGAATTATATACGAATGCAGTTTTTTAGGCATAAAAAAACCCGCTAATAACAAAGTCATTAGCGGGTTTAATTAGTCTAGATTTTGCCTACAAATCGTAACCTCTTTCCTCATGAGAAATAATATCTAGACCTTGTTGCTCTTCTTCAGCGCTCACTCTTAAACCAACCATCATATCGACCACTTTAAGAATGATGTAAGTTGCAATCGCTGTATAAACAAAGGTCGAAACAACGCCAATCGCTTGAACTTCAAGCTGCGACATAATGGTCATCCCCTCTGCCAATCCTTGGCCAGAGAAAATTCCCAATTCGCTTGATGCAAATACCGCTGCCATTAGTGTACCGATAATACCGCCAACACCATGCACTGGAAACACATCTAATGAATCATCAATTTTCCACTTTTGTTTAATTAGAATCACTGCATTAAAACAAACAATACCAGCAACAATACCAATCACCAAACCGCCAGCAGGACCAACAAAACCAGATGCCGGTGTAATAGTACCCAAACCAGCAATCAGGCCAGTTACTGCACCTAATGCTGTTGGCTTGCCAAACTTAATCCACTCGTAAAACATCCAAGTGATTGCACCAGCCGCGGCTGAAATATGCGTTACTAACATCGCCATTGCTGCGTCACCATTAGCGGCTAATGCCGATCCACCATTAAAGCCAAACCAGCCAAACCATAGCATGGCTGCACCGGTAATGGTCATGGTCATGTTATGTGGTGGCATTGGCTTTTGTGGAAAACCATTACGTGGGCCAATAACAATAGCCGCCACTAAAGCTGCCACACCTGCGGTTACGTGAACAACCGTACCACCAGCAAAGTCAAGCAAGCCCATTTCGCCTAACCAGCCGCCGCCCCATACCCAGTGAGTAATTGGTGCATAAACCACAATTAACCAAATCGCACTAAATAACAGTACCGCTGAAAATCTCATACGTTCAGCAAAACCACCCACGATTAACGCTGGCGTAATAATGGCAAAAGTCATTTGAAATAAGGCAAATAAACTCTCAGGAATATCGCCACTTAAAGAGCCTTCTGTAACGCCTGCCAACATAAACTTAGATAAGCTACCAAAATAAGCATTGCCATCAGCAAATGCAATTGAATAACCTGCGATTAGCCATAAAATTGACACAATACCTGCAATAGCAAAACACTGCATTAATACCGATAAGATATTTTTGCTGCGAACCAACCCGCCATAAAACAAAGCCAAACCTGGCAATGTCATAAACAGAACCAATGCTGTTGATGTCAAAATCCACGAAGTGTTCGCACCGTCTAAGCCCTCGGCAAACACACCCATTGGCATTAAAGCCAATAAACTTAATAATAATTTTTTCATTTTTTACTCCTAAAGTGCGTCTTGATCCGTCTCACCGGTACGAATACGAACTACTTTTTCTAAATTAGATACAAAAATCTTGCCATCGCCCACTTTTCCTGAACTGGCAACACTGCTAATAGCCTCAATCACTGAGTCTAATTGAGCGGCTGAGATAGCTACTTCTAATTTAATTTTTGGTAAAAAATCAACTTGATATTCAGCCCCACGATATAATTCGGTGTGGCCTTTTTGACGACCAAAGCCTTTAACTTCAGTCACGGTAATGCCAGAGACGCCCACTTCTGAAAGTGCCTCTCTAACATCATCTAATTTGTGCGGTCGTAGAATTGCCGTTACAAATTTCATACTTCTCTCCTGTGTAAGTTACAAACCACTTGGCTTGTAAATAGAAATAAGCCCATCGTGGGCAACTTGTAAGCAGCAATGCTTGTTTTTAAATGCTACGCCGTTGTAACATCACAATGATAATTATAGATTTTTTTAAGAAAAATAGCAAATGCAGCCAATCGGCAAGCTATTTGCTCGCCAGATCTTGGCGTTTTAATTGTGTATTTTTTAGCACTTGTTGTGCCCGCCACTGATCAATATTAGCCTGATGACCACTTAATAACACCTCTGGCACTTGCTGATTATCAATTACTTCAGGGCGTGTGTAATGTGGATAATCTAATAATCCATTGGCAAAAGAATCGTTCAGAGAATCTTGATTGCCTAACACTGCTGGAATTTGACGACTGACACTATCAATTAATACCATGGCAGCTAATTCGCCACCACTAATCACATAATCACCAATTGACACTTCCATGTCTACATCGTGCTCAATAATGCGCTCATCCACGCCTTCGTAACGCCCACATAATAAGGTTAGTGATTCAAATTTAGACAGCTCTGTCGCTAGCTGATGAGTTAGCTTTCTTCCTTGAGGTGACAGATAGACAACCTGCGTGTTAGGTACTTTTTGTTTGATTTTTTCAATACAGCTTCTAATCGGTTTAACCTGCATCACCATGCCAGCGCCACCACCATAAGGCTTGTCGTCAACATTGCGATATTTATTATCGGAAAAATCTCTCAACTGCCAAGTATGAATACTTAACAAAGATTTCTTAATGCCGCGAGCAACCACCCCTTCATCCTTAATAGCTGAAAACATATCAGGAAACAAAGTGATTACATCAAAACGCATAATATCAGGTTAGAATATTTTTAAGAATATGGTAGTAGATATCGCTCAGATCATCCAAATCTTGGGCGGAAACACATTCATTCACTTGATGAATGGTAGCGTTTAATGGGCCCAACTCAACCACTTGCGCATCAAGCATTGGCGCAATAAAACGCCCATCAGACGTTCCACCAGAAGTAGATAATTCAGTATCGATGCCCGTTACCTTTTTAATTGCATCAACACAACCACTCACTAGCTCGCCTTTTGGCGTTAAAAACGGATAACCTGAATGATTCCAATCAATTTTATAGTCAAGCTGATACTTATCTAGAATATCGCACACTCGCTGTTGCAACCCTTTATGAGTTGACTGCGTTGAGTAGCGAAAATTAAAAACGACCTCAATTGCCCCTGGAATAACGTTAGTCACCCCGGTACCTGAATGAATATTTGAAATTTGAAAACTGGTGGCTGGAAAATACTCATTACCCTCATCCCATGTTTCACTACACAGCTTGTCAAGCGCCGGAACCGCCAAATGAATTGGATTGTTAGCCAAGTGTGGGTAGGCAATATGGCCCTGCTTACCGATAATGGTTAGCGTACCATTTAAAGAGCCTCGACGCCCATTTTTAATCACATCACCCAATGTGTTAGTCGCAGACGGCTCACCAACCAAACAATAATCAACATTTTGCCCCACAGCGTTTAAATGTTCACAAACCTTAACTGTGCCATCAATCGCAGGACCCTCTTCGTCCGAAGTAATTAAATAGCCAATCGTGCCTTTGTGATCTGGATAATCTGTTACAAATCGCTCACTTGCACTAAGCATAGCAGCTAATGAGCCTTTCATGTCTGCTGCACCACGACCGTGCAACATGCCATCTTTTATTTCAGCTGAAAATGGATCTAAATCCCATTTTGACTCATCGCCCACTGGCACTACATCGGTATGCCCTGCAAAAACAAATACTGGCGAACCAGAACCATGCTCAGCCCAAAAGTTATCCACCTCGCCAAATTTTAAATCGGTAGCATTAAATGCAGACTTTTTTAAATATTCAATCATCAAGGCTTGGCAACCCTTGTCGTTAGGGGTGACTGAATCAATACTAATTAAGGCTTGTGCCAGTTCTATTGTTTTACTCATAAACTTAATCTAATGTTAAATTAACAACTGGATTACTTGGCACATTAGTTGTATCGCTTACTACTTGTAAATCATCAGCTTGCTTCATGGCGCCACCTGTACGACTTAATCTAGCAACCACCAACACTTGATCGTGCTCAGACAATAACTTTGTTGGCATCACTGAATTCATATCGCTCAATGTCACTTGACCGTCAAAATCTTTAATTTTAATTTTTTCAATGGCGATAGGCATTGGTCTACCAACGGCAGATTTCACATAAATCATTAAGAAATCGTCATTTGATCGTTTGGCTAAAATTTCATCAGCAATGGTCACATTCACTGTCACCGTATGACTAATTTTAGGGTTTTGTTCACGCTCCAATTCTGTCAAAATACTCAACAACGCTTGTCGATCTGCACTACCCTCAGGCAATCCAGATAAAGCTTTATTCCATAGACCTTTTGCCAAATTATAATCTTGCATACTAACAGCAAACAAACCGGCTAAATAAAGTGCATCTGGTGCATTTGGCTCAATCTCTAATGCTTGTTTAATTAATTCTACCGGTCGGCCAGTAAATTGATCATCATTGGCGCTAATCATGGTTGAGGCATACTCAACCAACAATCTTGCGTCTTTTGAGTTTAACTGATAAGCCTTTTCATAAGCCTGTAACGATTCATTAATTTTATTAAGCTCAAAATAACTTAATCCTAGCATTTTCCATGCTTGCGCATCAGATGGATTATCTACCAGGTGTAGCCTAATTTTTTCAGCACTTTGCTCTAAACTAAGCGGAGCGGATTCCAAAGCTGTTGTTGTGCTGAGCGTTGACGAATAGGTGCTTAATGACTGATAAACACCAATAGAAAAAATTGGCAGCATGATAACAATCAACCAAGTTAATGCACTAATGGGTTTGGATTCTTTTACGGTCGTTGTGCTTTGATTTAGCTCAATGGCCAATGTGGAGGAAATTTCTTCTAGTGCTAAATCAAACTGCTCCTGATCAATTAAGTCTTGCTCAAGATCACGTTGCAACTCAGCCTTACGCTGCTTGCCCAATCCAATATTTGATTGACGTAAGTCAATATCATTATCAGCCAATGGATTCTTTAAAAACCAAACCACCCATGCTAGTGAAAAACCCAACATCAATCCTATCAAAATCATCATACTCATGATTTAATCCCCGTGCGATTTCCAACCTTCGAAAAGGATAGGCGATATCTGCGATCAAATGCCGCCAACAAAGCGCCAATTGAAATCAATAAACCACCTAGCCAAATCCACCTAATTAACGGTTTATAGTAAATACGCAAACTCCAAGCATCACCTTCTAACGATTCACCAAGTGCGATATAAATATCACGCGTTAACGATGGATCGATCGCCGCTTCTGTCATTGGCATGCCAGTTACATATTGACGCTTCTCTGGCTTCAGGTTAGCGATTAACTCATTCTCAAAATAAACTTCTACCTCGCCTTTATGGCCCTGATAGTTTTGATGAGTAAAGTTATCTACCCCTTTAAATATAAACGTATAACCCTCAATATTCATCGGCTGATCAACGTTCATTTTTATATCTTTCTCTACGCCCAGTTGAGTGGTTACCGTGGCGCCCAATAAAAACACCGCAATACCGATATGTGCCATAATCATGCCAATGAAGGATAAACTCATCTTGCCTTTTTGACGGAGTCGGTTAATCAATAATGACAGAGAGTGTAGTGTAATCCAAATAAACAAAAAGATTGCAAATAGCACTGTTTGATTATCAACCAACCAGAAGCTAACTACAAACAAAACAGCAAGAACAAACCATGTAGGTCTTAGGATGGTAATACTACGAGCAATGGAGTCTTTCTTCCAGCGCAAGAATGGTGCGATAACCATAACCAACACTGCCGGGATCATAATAGGCACAAATACCGCATCAAAATAAGGTGCACCCACTGAAATTTTACCAAGACCTAATGAATCTAGTAATAACGGATATAACGTACCCAAGAAAACACTCAACATCGCCGCCACAAGCAGAATATTATTAATCAACAAACCGCTTTCTTTTGACCACCAGGCAAATGAATTTTGACTTTTCATTAAGTTTGCTCGCCAAGCGTATAGTGCCAAAGAGCCACCAATCACCAGTATCAAGAAAACCAAGATAAATAAACCACGCTCCGGATCAGCTGCAAAAGAATGTACAGACGTTAAAATGCCAGAGCGAACTAAAAAAGTACCCAATAGACTTAAAGAGAATCCAGCAATTGCCAATAACACGGTCCAATGTTTAAAAGCGCCGCGTTTTTCACTCACGCTTAATGAATGTACCAATGCGGTAGCCACTAACCACGGCATAAATGAAGCGTTTTCAACCGGATCCCAGAACCACCAACCGCCCCAGCCGAGCTCGTAATACGCCCACCAAGATCCCAGAACAATGCCAAAAGTTAAAAAAGCCCAAGCCACCAATGTCCAGGGACGAGACCAACGCAACCAAGTTGAATCAAGCTGCCCACGAATAAGCGACGACAAAACAAAAGCAAATGGAATAGCTAAGCCTACATAACCCATATACAACATTGGTGGATGAATGATCAAGCCAAAATCTTGCAAGAGTGGATTAAGCTCTCGCCCTTGCGCAGGAATAACATCTAGACGCTCAAAAGGGTTGGATGTTAGCAACAAGAATAGCAAAAAACCAACGCTAATCAGGCCTAGAATAATCAAGATATGGTTGAGCACCTCACTGGGTATGCGTCTAGACAGTATTGATACTGCAACACTCCAGCCAGATAATATCAATGCCCACAGCAATAAAGACCCCTCGTGCGCACCCCAAACTGCAGACATCTTAAACATAGCTGGCAGCTCGGTGTTGGAGTTATTGGCTACGTACTTCACCGAAAAATCATCAACGACAAAGGCGTTCATTAAAATAGCAAACGCTACAATTGTCCAGAAAAATTGCGCCCACAACATTGGTCGTGACAATTGCGCTAAAGAAAAATCTCCCTTAAATAAACCTACCGTTGGCAATATAACTTGCAAACAAGCAAAGGTCAAAGCTAGTACCAATGCAAAATGTCCAATTTCAACAATCATGTCAATTATTCATCAAATAAATCAATGATTTTATCTAATCCACCGACATTAATGGCAATATCTGCTTGCTCAGCAACAATTGGTTTTGCGTGATAAGCAACTGATAAGCCGGCAATTTTCATCATCTCTAAATCATTGGCACCATCGCCAACGGCAATTACCTGTTTTGTGTTGATTGAATTAAGCCTGCACAACTCATGAATAAAATCAGCCTTAGCGTTAGCGTTGATAATAGCGCCCTGAGTCACGCCGGTCAAACGATTATTACTTTCAGCCAATGTATTAGCCCTAGAATAATCAAGGCCGATATCTGTCGCTAATCGATCCGTAAAATAAGTAAACCCGCCAGACACTACGGCGCTTTTAATATTTCTACCGCTTAAGAAATCGATTAATTCTTGGCCACCAGGATTGACTTGTAATTTTTGTGTGTAAACCTTTTCTAAAGTGGCAACTTCTAACCCTTTTAACAAGGCAACACGCTCTGACAAAGAACTGTCAAAGTCTAATTCGCCACGCATGGCTTTTTCTGTAATCGCAGCCACCTGAGGCTTCAAATTGGCAAAATCAGCAATTTCATCAATACACTCAATATTGATTAAGGTTGAATCCATATCACTAACGAATAGCGCAGCCTGATCCGTTGAAAAATGCACAGGGGCCAAATTAAAGTCGAGTTTAAACCGCGCTCTAAGCGCATTTAAATCAATATTTTTGTGAGCAGAAAAGCGAAAATGTGTACGCTTTTGTTGAATATCAGCATCGATGTGCTGAGCAACAAGTTTGGCTATTGCCAGGTCTTGACTATGTAGAATAATTGTCTTCACATGTCACCTTGTTTAAATATGGTGCGGAAGGAGAGACTCGAAAGCAAGTTGATACCTATGCACAGTTAAAGAGGCCTATTATATAAGGGTTTTCACTTTTTGAATATAAGTAAATTCGCATCATAAGTGCACAACTAAGTTTAATTAGCAATGGTGTATTTTG
>JACKQG010001925.1_pt1 | contig 27957 bp, 22 predicted proteins | sample 8237621 | NCBI WGS metagenome assembly JACKQG01 (sample SAMN15677084, study PRJNA649215) | marine metagenome | biome: marine; feature: Black Sea; material: saline water; isolation source: suspended particulate matter (SPM) from the Black Sea western gyre | collected 2013-06-09/2013-06-10 | depth... | reverse complement strand
AACTTACTGTTTCTCCCAAACATATTGAATCACCTGTACTAATTACAAAGTCACGGTCAATCTTGGGGCGTACAGTAAGATTAGTCACAATAACGCTGTCGCATCCATAGTTGGCTGTTTGAAGGGTGTCGTAGTAAGTGCCGGATACGTAACGCCATGCGCCCTGGGCATATACTGAGTCGTAATAGCATACCGTGAAGTTAACGGGCATCTCATAGATTGGGCGGATGGTTAGTACCATATCATCAATGGAGTCGCAGTTGATAATGTTTACTGCTACCATGGTGAGGGTTACAGGGCCTATCTCGGTGGGACCGGGAATATAGATGGGCTGCTGAACATTGGGATTTACAAATGAGCCGGTGCCACTGGTGGTCCAGTAGAGGGTTACGTAGTTGGTGGCGAAGGATGGTGTTGCTGCGGTGGAGAAATCGTAAAAGTCACCAAAACACGAGTTCTCATCGGAACCTGCAAATGCATAAGCACCAGGGATAATCCTTAGCATCATAAACGAGGTATCATTCTCACATGGTGGTATACCGTATCCAACAATATATAAATAAACAGTATCAACCTGAATAGATCCTGCATTAGGGTCGGGGAAATATGTGGGAGTTATTGAATAAGGATCATCAAATGATCCGAGACCGTTATGGCTATACCAAAATACTGATGAAAAATCATCCGCCGATGGGGGTATTGTTGAAGTGCTTAAATCGAAATAAACATCCTCGCAGGTGGCCTCATCCGATCCTGCATCAACCTCACAGGCGGCATTTATAATTAGCAGCTGAACAGATTGTTCGGAGCATACATCAAGTATTACATCAACTGTATCGGGTGTTGTATAAACATGTGAAACATTATGACCCAGATCAGGTGCCGAACCATCACCAAAGTTCCAGTTCCAGTCAGTAAAAGTAACAAGATCGCCTGTACCGGTGAAGTTGACAGTATAATCCTGACAACTCGGGGTAGGTACCATATTAAACCCAATATTCACATCTTGTACATTACGCTGGTGTATGGTTGTATCAAGACATCCGTTAGTATTTGTATATATTGACAATATATTTAAATTGCCTTGTGTATTGTAGGTGTAGGTAACATTCTGGCCTGAAGCTATGTTCCCATCGCCAAACTGCCAATCCCATAAAATTATATCTCCGGTAATATTAGTTGCATCAAAGTTTATCAATTCACCCATGCAACTTGTGTCGTTGGGTGACATTGTGAAGTTCGACTCAGGTAAAGAATTTACAGTAATTTGTTTTATAGTTGTATCAGTACATACAATTAATGTAACATTATAAATGCCACTATTAGCATAAAGATGTGATACATTTCTGCCAATTGCGGTATTACCATCTCCAAAATTCCATTCCCAATCTGTAAAAGTAATATTATCGCCTGTTCCATTGAAAGTAGCGATTTCCTCGAGGCAGATTGCGGTAGGCATGGTAAAATCAGTAAAAACCGAATCAACGTAAATAGAATCAATTATTGTTGTAGTACATCCATAATTATTTAATAATGTTAAAGAAACTGTAAATGTTGAATCTCCATAATTATATATATGAGTAGTATTCTGGCCGGTTCCTGGTGGTGTACCATCACCAAAGTCCCAATCCCAACTATTAATAATACATGTGCTGGCAGCATTAAACGAAACAAGTTCAGCTACACAACATGTATCAACAGGTACATATGTAAAACTACCTGTAGGTATGGAATCAATAGTCAGTATCATGGTAGAAGTGTCGTTTCCGCATGGAAGAACACCATATGCAATAAGTGAAAGAGGTACATTGCCCAATTCAGCAGGATCATTATAATAGACAGGGTGAATTAGCCTGGGATCATTAAAAGTACCCATGCCACCTATCCACAGAATTGAATCACAACTACTTGAATCGGCTAACACAGTGGCAAATGCAAAGTCATAGGGGTCGCCCTGACAAATTGTATCACTTGAACCGGCATCGGCAACAGCCTGTGGAAGTACAATTGCCGTGTCGATAACAGTTTTCGAACATACAGTAAGAATTACTTCATAACTGTTGGGACCTGAGTATAAATGCCATGTATCGCGACCGGTACCAAATTCTCCATCTCCAAAATCCCAGTTCCAGTCTGTATATGTGACGATATCACCGGTTCCTGTAAAAAATATAGTATCTCCCAAACAAGCTGGTTCAGGTGAAATAGTAAAACCTACAACCGGATCAGTTACCCATATATTATGGTAAGTAGTATCAGTGCATCCATTATCATTAATTGCGATAAGCCTTACGTTAGCTGTTAACACAGCGCTATAAATATTTGAAGCATTTTGTGTGCCGGCAGTATTCCCATCACCAAAATCCCAAGCCCATGAAGTAATATTTGTGCCACTGTTATCTGTACCAATAAAAGTTACAGTTTCATTTATACAAACAGTATCGTTTGGGAGGATACCTATTTGTGGTTGAGGAAGCGCAGCAATAGTCACAAAAAGTGTTGATGTAACTCCAGGATCCGTACAATTGGAATTTGTTCCGTACACCTCGATGTTACCAGGAGTGGCCAAGGGACCAAAATTGATATAAATAATAGGGTCGGTAGGATCTGTATCAATTATAGTAAAATCACTTCCGGTGTAATCCCAATGATAAACGTCTGTATTTGGATCGGCCAATACAGAAATAAAAACATCCTGTTCACCAGCACAATATGATTGAGGTGCCTGAACAAAAATAAGAGAATCGGGTTCACGCTCCTGGATAATAATTACAGGAGCAGTAGTTTGAGATGAAGTGTACCACCATGTATTTATAGTTGTATTATTACCATCGTTCCATGGATGACAGCCAGACCAGGGAATTGCAGTACTTGCACAACCTGTAAAATTTGTAGTACCACCTAAGTTTGAATCATCCCAATAAACAAGTGGTGTTGTTCCAGCTGGACTAACTAATTCGATTACAAAACCATTGTTATTTCCTTCAACATCAAATAAAGGGAGGTTGGTTAAACCGTTAATATAACTTACTGTAAAACTGATGTTAGTATTGTTAGGTACTGCAGCGCTATCGGGTGATGCCCCGTCATAACCATCCCATATTATAGTGTTTACTCCTGCATCAACCATTGTTGTTAAAGTACGGGTAACATAAGGAGGATCGAAATCGAGCTCGATTTCTACATTACCGGCTTTATCTACTTCCAAAAGAAAGTCAATAGTTCCTCCATCGCAATGCGTTTGTCCGATAACAGGTGGAATTATTGACCCAAGAATATTGGCCGGAGGAAAAATAATATTATCCGGTTCGTTCAGAAAAATATTGTATTCAGGTTGATAAGCCTGATAGTTTACTGATTTCCTGTCTTGTTCAAAATTACCAGTAGTTCCAACTCCTGTTTGATTGCAATAAAGAAACCAAACCCGACCATCCATATTATTCAATTCCAAAGAAGTAATAATACTGTCGGTAGAGTATACATAGAATTTGGCCGAACAATCTTCCTGGTCGGGGTCCCAGCCAAATTGCCATGCCTTGGAATATAATCTTCCGGGCATCGCTGTGTTAGCAATATCTGCTACAGTTATATCAAATAAGTCTAAAGAGAAATTGCCTATTACGGTATTTTGTCCGGGTGTGTCATTGTCAACTCTTTGGAACTCAATATAATATTTGCCTGCTAAGCCCGGTGCAAATATCAAAGCGTCGTATCCTAGCGCTCCGTACATCTGAGCAGGTCCAACCCGTGCTTCATCAATGCTATTTATAAATCCAAACCCACTTGTTGGCAGATCTAATTGATCCTGAGCTATCGATCCGTCCTCATTCATAATACGGTATACAATACCATAGTTTGTCCCGGGAGGGGGCCAGCCACTATTATTAGGATTCCCATCAAAACCCATATAAACAATTTCATCATTTGTTAAGGTTTCAAAATATAATCGATCATCATCAAGTGCGTCATAAATTGCAAATTGTGTACGATCACCATTACCACCGCAATGGCCAACAAAATCATTGCATAAATAGAGGCCTGTAGTGAGATTACCTATATAAATCTCTTTGGATCCCTCTGCCATAACAACAGTTGGTAAAAAGAAAATCCCATATATCAGAAATAATATGTAACGGTCAATTTTTTTAAAACTTGAAATTAAATATTTTATTACTGATGCAAAAACAGTGCGCAATGTATCCATGGTTATAAAATTTATTCTCATTGTATTTGTCAATAATATTTACTTTATTTTTTTGTAAATGTAGACTTTCTAATTTATTTGATAATAAAGATTTTTTTATGTCGCGTTATTTATAATCAGTCTTAATTAGTAGTTATTTGTAATATATTGTATAAAAATAGTTTACATTAAAATTAGCTTACAAAAAAACATTATACATTCAAATGGTATTTTACGTAAAACGTAGTAAAAGGTTCGATAACACTGTAAACTCAGCGTATATGAAATTTCTTTAAAATTTTTCATGCAATTCATTTATTGGTACAGGAAAATACCGCTTTCTATATTTTTAAGAAAACAGGAATAGTGGTAGGGATAGTAAATTAAAGATGATTTGAATTGAATTATTGGACCTCAATATGTTGACCTGAAAAGTCCAAGAAACTTAATACTTAATTAGTATAGTCAATTAAACATGAGGCAGCATCTTTGTTATTTAATATGTCTTCCAATAATCGAAACTGTGTACGACATCTTATAAGATTATGATTTGGGTAATCAATCTTGTAGTAACTGCTTCCTGATAAATAGTCAGTTAAAAACCTCAATCCCTGAACATATATTATACTTAAGGCTCCCGATAATAAGTTGGCTTTTTCAATTGGTGTAATTACTGTTTTTAATTTATTTAAATATCCTCTGCAAAGCGCTTCGAAATGATCTAAATTAAAAGCTACTTTACTCAAATCAATTTCATCTTCAAGTGCTCCGCTGGTAATTGATCGCACCATGTCTCCAAAGTCAAACAGAATACTACCTTTCATAACAGTATCAAGGTCAATTACATATGCGTGATCATTTACATTGTCAAACAGAATATTATCAAGTTTTGTATCGTTATGTGTGATGCGGACAGGAAGCAGACCACTTTTTATAATATCTGATATTTTTAGGGCAATAGATTTATTCTTTAAAGCAAATTTAATTTCAGGTTCAGCAGTTTTATTTAAAAGATTATCGGAATTATTGAGTGCATTGTTAAATTCAACTAGTCTGCATTCCGGATTATGAAAGTCAGGGATCGTGTCTTTGAAATTTTGAGGATCTAATTTTGTTAAAAATAACTGAAATTTGCCCATTGCCGCCCCTGCCTTTTCAGTAATAGATATATTTGGAGAGGTTAGATAAGCTGAACTATGATCAATAAACTTAACCTTTCTCCATGCTGTTTCATCAGTATCAATAAAATGAACAAAGCCTGAACTGTCAGTCATAAAATCAGGGAAAAGTTTACCGGAAAGTCCATGCGCAGAAACAGCTTCAATCAAATACTGATAATTATGAACCAGGTTGTCGATATTAAATACATTACCGTTAACCTGCTGTAGAATAAACTTTCCGTTATTTGTTGTCACCAGATATGTATTGTTAATATGTCCGTTACCATATCTCACAATATCATTGATTTCACAATCAATAAAAAACCGGTTGAGTATTTTGTTGCTGATAACTTGCATTGCGTTCTAAAATGATTATTACTTCCATAAATTGGCCGGATAAACACCTTGGGTAATAAGATCTGCAACTTTGTTTATAGTAATTTCTTTATCTTCCTTGTAAGTAACGCCAAACCATTGGTCGTTACTTTTTAGCATTTTTATGGATGCCACATCATTAGAAATAAGATCGTTAACAACTGAAGGTATAAAAAACTCCGCTTTAAGATCTGATGCATTTTCTTCCATGAAGTCATTGAAATCACTTTCTAGTTGGTCGAAGAATAAAGGTGAGAATCCCCAAAAATTCATCGATACAACCGAATCTTTGCCAATTTCATGATTTTCACCATTATCCATGTATACAATTTTATCATTGTCAATAGTTATCTTTGTTCGTTCAACAACATCGGTAAGAAATCCGTTTTTAGTCTGGCAAACCCCCCTCGAAACGCTTCCGTTTTCCGATAAAGTATTTTTAAGTTTATATCCTACCATAGCATATTTGGTTGAATCATTTTCAGTTTTTGACAGAAAATCACCTAGTAATTCAAACGCTTGTCTCCCATAAAAGTCATCGGCATTAATAACTGCAAAGGGTTCATTAATATCATTTTTTGCTACCAATACTGCATGTCCGGTTCCCCATGGCTTTACCCTGGCAGTGTTTACCGGCACTCCGTATGGAACTGCCTTCACTTCCTGTAACACATACCCGGTTTCAATTTTCCCTTTCAAACGGGCTTCATAAACTTCCTTAAAGTCCTTTTCGATTTTTGGATTTAGAACAAAAATTACTTTACCAAACCCTGCTCTTATCGCATCAAAAACCGAGTAATCAATTATGCTTTCGCCCGATGGCCCAATTTTGTCCATTTGTTTTACTCCACCATAACGGCTTCCAATTCCTGCTGCGAGTATTAATAATGTAGGGCTCATATTTATATAAGTTTAATTGTTATTTTCGTGCAAATAAATTTGGTTGCAAGATATAAATATTACTGCTTGCCTGAGTTATTATTACTTCAGTAAATTCATTATGGTATGGGCATAAGACTGATTAGAACTTGTATTATAACATTTTCAATACTGATATTGATTTTAAGTGTTAAGGAATTGAAAAGTCAGCAAACTTTACATCTAAGTTTAACTGATGCGGTTGACAGCGCTTTGAATAATAATATTAAAATTCAGCAGTACCGGCAGGTAGTAATACAAAAACAGTATTTAAGTAAAGCAGCAACCGGAAATTTTTTCCCTTCAATTGATTTATCGGGTGGGTACACATATTTCAGTAAAAATCCTGAAATTAATATGAGCCATGTAAAAAATTCTGTTGATGATATTTTTGGGAAATATGGAGTAGTAATTGCACAAGAATTAGACCTTTCGCAAGAAACACAGCAAGTTATATACGATAAAATTGTTGGCGGATTGGGAAGGCTACCATCATACAATGTGGTTATTGAGCAGCAAAATTATCCTAACCTTAACCTCACAGCTTTGCAACCATTATTTTTAGGTGGCAAGGTGATAGCCGGAAAGCGTTTTGCAGAAGCTGAACTTGAATATGCCTCTATTGATTTACGTCAGATTAGTAACGAAATTATTAAAGAAACAATTGAAAGATATTTCGGTGTTGTGCTTTTAAAGGAGGTAATAATTACAAGGAAACAAGTGCTTTCAGGCATGCTGAAACATGAACAGCAGGCAAAAAAAGCGATCGAGGTAGGTGTTATTCCATCATATGAGCTACTTAGGGTACAGGTTGCAGTAGCTGAGGCTCAGCGTGAACTTTCTGATGATGAAAATAAACTTGAAATTGCAAAGATGGCTTTAAAAACCAGCCTGGGTTTAAGTCAGGAATTTATTGTTGAAGCAACCGATAGTTTGAAATATAAAATCACTGCAATTAATTTAAATGATCTTCAGTTAGAAGCAAGGAATAAGCAGCCTATATTTGGAATGATTACTCAGCAGAAGTTAATGGTCGACCAACAATATGCTCTTGATGTTAGTGAGTTTCTCCCTCAAATTGCAGCCTGGGGTGAATATGGTTTTTTCAGAGAAGCATATCCGGTCATAATGCCTCCTGCCATGATTGGTGTTCAGGCACGGTTAAATATCTTTCATGGATTAAGCAAAGTAAACAAGCTGAAATCGACAAAATATTTAGCTGAAGAAGTATCTAAAGCAGAAAAGTATGCTCATCAGCAGGTAAGTTTGTGGGTAGCAAGTTCATATCGTGAGGTTCAAAACAGTGAGGAACGATATCGCCAAATGAAACCCACGGTTGCGTTGGCAGCAAAAAATCTTGAAATTAATGAAAAACGATTTAAGGAAGGATTGGCTAAATCCATTGATGTTATTGACTCACGTCTTTTATATGAAGGTGTTGTGCTTGAAAGGTTGAAGTCGTTATATGATTATTATATTGCCTTGTCGGAATTGTTTCTTGCAACGGGTAATCCTGAAAAGGTAGTTGAAATGTTGAAATGAGAGAATGATTGAATGGTTGAATTTACGTATTCATACATTCACACACTATCTGTAAAATACAAAAGATATTGTAACTAATCAGTGAAACAAAAGACTAGTTAATCAAATTATTATATGAAATTTTACTTTGTGTTTACCTTTGTGAAATCCTTTGCGCTCCTTTGTGGTTATTTTTTACCACTAAGGAACACCAAGTGCTACACAAAGGGTCACTAAGGGGGAAAAATAAATATTGATTTAAAATACATTTAATTCAAAGCGATTTGCCTTTGCTGACACTGATTAGTTACAAGATATTTAAACTTTAAACATATGAAATTGAATAAAAGCGTATTTGCTCTTGCAATTCCACTAGTTGTAATAATAGTTACGGTTGTGATTTTATTGATACGACACGACGAAAAAGATGAGAATATTATACTTGGAATGTTTGAAACCACAACTGTTAATGTTGCTTCTGAAATTCCCGGAAGGGTGGACGTAATTTTTGTAGATCTTGGCGATAGGGTAGAAAAGGGCCAGCTTCTTGCTACCTTAGAACCAAGTATTATGAATGCTAAAATGGGTCAGGCCTCAGGTATCAGAAATGCAGCAGAGTCGATGCTCAAACGTACAAAACAGGGAACACGGAAGGAAGAGATTGAAGCTGCCAAAAATCAATATCAAATGACTAAAAGTCAATTTGAGTTTGCCGATAAAACTTACAAACGGTTTTTAGTACTTTATGCCGACAGCATAATATCAAAGCAGGAAATGGATGAAATGGAGTTTAAATATACTGCCTCTAAAAATGAAATGGAAGCAACAGATGCTATCTATACATTGGCTAAAATAGGTGCATCTCGTGAAGATATCCAAATTGTTGAGGGTGAGGCAGAAGCAGCATCGGCGATGTATAAGGAAGCCAAAGCCTATCATGAACAGCTTGAAATAATAGCTCCGGTTTCAGGTGAAATAAGCAGTAAAATTGCTGAAGAAGGAGAGGTGATGTCGGCAGGATATCCAATATTAACAATTATGATACCCGAAAAAATATATGCCCTCGCCAATGTGAGAGAAGACAAACTGGAAGCATTTAAAAAAGGCCGCATTTTAAGAGGTAAGGTTCCGGGACTTGGAGGTAATGAGTATGAATTTGAAGTTTCATACTTAGCTGTAATGGCCGACTTTGCTACCTGGGTTCCTACACAGGCAAAAGGTGATTTTGATTTAAAAACGTTTGCGGTTCGCTTAATCCCAGTTAATCCGATTGAAGGGCTGCGTCCGGGGATGACTGTTCAATTAGCTTACTGAGCAGAACCGTTTATGACATATCCTGCATTTATAAAGGTAGCTGACAGGGAATTAAGTATTGTCGCGCAAAATCCTTCGGTGCGCAATTTGATGTTGTTTATTCCTCTGGTTGTTTTTATTCTGCTGGCTTTTATTTATGTTGAAGGAGCGCTGAGAAAAATCCCTGTTGCTGTTTTCGATGAGGATCATACTGAGCTTTCCCGCACTCTAATCGACTTTATTAATTCGTCACCTTCAATGAAGGTTACCTATTACCTAAGTTCTGAAGATGAAATCAGTACCTTTTTCCTAAACCATGAGGAACATGCCATTTTTAGAATACCTCACGGCATGCAGCGCGATGTTATCTCAGGTAAAAACACATCAATACAAACGCTTACAAATTCATCGAACATCATCTTTGGTAACATACTATTACGCGAAGCATATACAATCGTTGGCACAATGTCGGCAGGCATCACTATGGAAAAACTGGTTGCTACCGGCCTGACGCAAATCCAGACTCTAAATCTCGCAGCACCGATTATCATAACTGCAAAACCACTTTTTAATCCAATCTATAATTACCTTTATTATTTATTGCCCGGGTTGATGACCGTGTTGCTGCAAATGATAGTGTTTTTTATTTCAGCACGTTCAATAAATTCTGAATACAATAACGGCGGTTTTAGTGAACTTGTTAAGGTTAGTAACAATAGTTCGATGAATATAATTATGGGTAAAACCCTGGTTTACTTTTTTTTAAGTATGGCTATTGCGATGTTCATTGCTTTGGTTTTTATCATGTTCGAAATTCCATTTAAAGACATGGAGTTGGAACTTCTGTTTCTGTTTTCCGTATTTATTTTGTCGAATATTGCTTTAGGGCAGATGCTGTCAACTACAATTGATGATGAAATATTAACTTTGGACATTGCCTTCTTTTACAATTCCCCGGCTTTTGTTTTTAGCGGTTTCACTTTTCCCATGTTTGGGATGCCTTTTTTCGATTCGCTTTATGCGCAGTTTATTCCATACACGCACTTTTTATATGCATTTTTTAAGGTGTACCAAATTGGAACTCCCTTTAGGTTTATTATGCCTGAAATCATGATCCTGTTACTTTTTACATTTGTCGGATTTGTAACTGCATTTGTTGCGTTAAGGATCAGAATTAAGGAAACTACTCGTGTTAAAATAATAACAGCCACATAAATGACAAATCGGAATAGCATAAGGGCGATATTTAATAGCGAGTTGAAAACGGTCGTTACCGATCATAGTATACTGCTAACAGTAATAATAGCTCCCCTATTATATGCTTTTTTCCTTGGTTCAATTTATCTTAACAAAGATATTGACCAGATTCGTTTTGCTGTTGTTGATTATGATAATTCAAAAACCTCGAGAACACTTACACGGATGCTATCGGCAAGTCAAAAAATTGATATGGTTGGATATTTAGAAGATTATGAAGATGGGGTTGAGAGATTAATGAATCTTGAAATACAGGGGTTTTTGATTTTTAACGATGGCTTTGAACAGGAATTAATGAAAATGGATGGGGCAAATTTGAATTTATACCTGAATACTACCCGCTTTTTACCTTCCAACGATCTTAATATGGCAGTAAACGAAGTTATGCTATTGATTAGTTCAGGAATACGGCTTAAATATTATGAAAGAAAGGGCATTAATCAGCAACTTGCAATGCAGATTATCAATCCTTTAACGGCTGAAATAAAACCCATTTATAATACAACTAACAGTTATGGAGGATTTTTACTGCCCGGTTTGTTTTTTCTTATTTTGCAGCAAACATTATTGATTGGATTGGGTGAAAGCGTGTCGCGTGATAATGAAAAAGGAATGCTGAACTCATCTTTAACCGGCTCACCCTTTGGTGTTTCAAATTATATATTCGGAAAATTAAGTTATTATATTTTATTGTATGTAGCGTACCTCATAATATTTACAGCTGTTATTTTTCCGTTTTTTGGGCTACCGGTTGCGGGTTCAATTATTTCAATATTTGTTTTGACACTGGTATTTCTGATAACCATAATGCTTTTAACTATGTTTATAGGTACATTTATTAGCAGTCAGATACGTATGATGGAGATACTTGCTTTTACTTCCTACCCGTTTTTTCTTCTTTCCGGTTATTCATGGCCTGTGTCGGCTATGCCCCTCCCATTACAGTGGCTGGCAGCTCTTATCCCCACAACTCCTATGATGGAAGTCATGAAAAGGCTTTATATAATGGGCGCTGATTGGGGAGATGTAGTTCATCAATTTCAACATCTGATTATTTTATTGATAGTAACATTTGTACTTCTAATTTGGCGATTAATAACTATTAGAAATCGAGTTGCATTAAAAATGACTACTTCCACGAAATAAGTTTATGGCCTTTTACTGCATAATAGAAAATAAAAATATAAAGAGGAATCATCACCCAGTAAGCCGATTGTGAAGAATATTCATCAGCAAACTTGCCCCAAACCAATGGTAGTATTGCTCCCCCAGCAATAGCCATTATTAACATTGCAGAACCGGTTTTGATGAAACGGTTTAAACCATGGAGTGCTAAAGGCCAAATTGCCGGCCAAACCAGTGCATTGGCAAATCCCAGGAGGGCAATCAATGCAACAGAGACTACAGGAGGGGTATAAATTGCTGCTAATGAAAATATCACGCCAAGTACTGCGGAAATTGTAAGAGCTTTTTGCTGCGACATATAACGCGGTATCAGGATAATCCCCATAATATATCCTACGATCATTGAGACTAAAGTTAGTGAAGTAAACACTTTAGCAGTGCCAATTGGTATTCCAAGCGAAATACCGTAAGGAATAATTGTGTCTCCTGCAATCACTTCTGCTCCAACGTACAGAAATAGTGCAACTACTCCGAGTATAAGGTTCGGAAACTGAAAAACGTTTGTTTTTTTACTGAATTCTTCAATTGTGCTTTCATTTTGTTCCTCTTCAATTTCAGGTAGGGGTGCAAACCGGATCATTATGCCCAACAAAACAAGTACAGCTGTTATACAAAGGTAGGGAACAATTACGCGGGCAGCAAGATCGTCGAGAGAAGTAGCTTTAGTTAGTAAATCCATTGTTTGAAGCTTTGCCACAAAGGCATCTCCATCGTGTAGGATAAAATACGCCAGGATAAGAGGAGCCAAGGCCCCGGCAACCTTATTACATATCCCCATAATACTGATTCGTTTGGCGGCCGATTCGCGCGGGCCAATAATAGTAATGTAAGGATTTGATGCTGTTTGAAGAAGTGCAAGCCCAGAGCCCATGATAAAAAGCCCAAGTAAAAAGAGTTCGTAGATGCGTGTTTTGGCAGCAGGGATAAACATTATCGTTCCAACAGCCATCACCAACAGGCCAACAGTCATCCCATTTTTAAAACCAGTCTTCTTTAATATCCACGACGATGGTAGGGCCATCACAGTATAAGATATGTAAAATGCAAGTGTAACGAATAATGCTTGAAAATTTGTTAGCTCACAGGCAATTTGAAGGTAGGGAATCAAAATTCCGTTGAGCCAGGTAACAAATCCAAAAATAAAAAAAAGTAGACCAATGATAGAAATCGATAAAATATAAGTCCGCTTATTCATACTTGCAGGAACTATTCATATGGATCTGTCACCGGTATAACATAGTATTCACCTGTACGAGGATCTTTATAAAACTTACTGTAACCATTTATGCTTTCAATATTAGCATCAACCGATCCTTTGATAAATACAGTATTATTCACTTCCACTTCACCTGATACGGGTAATGCCGAATGTGCCTCAACTACCACCGGTTTAAGGCGTGGGATAATACCTAAGTTTTGAAATACTATTATCCAAACTCCCACTACTATTAGGGCAAGAGCCCCTTTTATAAATTTTTCGCTGGTTTTCATCTAATTAATATTTTGCACATTAAAATTGATACCTTTCAATAAAACATATTTTCAAAAGCTCACAAAAAGTTTTTTTTGCCTTTTATAGAGTCTTCATATTATTTCAAGTGTTCAAAATTATTCTTTTTGATTGTTAATTACAACCTAAATCAAAATAAAGTTTTCACTAAAAATATTAACCATAAAAGAATAGCGATTTAGTTTTAAAACTAATCTGTTTGAAACTCTTTTATTTGCGCAAGAGATGGGGAAATGTGTTTATGTTCTTTTTCATCATTCCCACAGCTTCCATCGCTGGGTGAACCTTGGCACGTACACCCCAGGTTTTTACCTGTTTGTGGATCAATTGTGGAACATTGCTTTTTAAACTCGCCATCTTTTTTAATAAACATTTTAATAGCGATTCCGGCAAAGGCGATTGCCAGAAGTATAACTGTTATAAGTAATAATTTTAGATACATGTTGAAAAAATTTGCATGCAAATGTAAATAAAAATAACCCTGACGGCATTTGGTAAATCAATTTATTTCTTTAATGCATAACAAATAATAGCAGTTGCAATGGAGGCGTTTAACGATTCAGGGTGGCTAACTATGTTTTGGTTGAAGGAGGGTATAGTTATTTTATCGGAGATATATGGGAGTAAATTATTGGAAATTCCGTGTGCTTCGCTTCCAATTAATATTATTCCATTTGTTTGAGGGGCTATCTCGGTAATTGCTTTTCCGTTTAGCACAGCACCAAAAATGGGTAATTGTTTTTGCACTAATGTTAGAAATTTACTGAGATCCGCATAAATTATTCTAACTCGTGCTAATGAACCCATGGTTGCTTGTACAACTTTTGGATTGAAAGCATCAACGGTATTGGGTGAGCAATAAATTTGGTTGATTCCAAACCAATCGGCGGTCCGTATAATCGTACCCAGATTTCCCGGATCACTTATATTATCCAATGCTATGGTAAGATTATCTGTTTCAAAATTACCGTTAAAAGTAGTGTCGGGTATGGCAAATATAGCTAATGCTTCGGAAGGTGTTGCAAGGGTACTAATTTTTTTAAGTTCGTTTGTCGAAACCACTGTTGCTTCAAAATTAGCAATGTGTTTTTGACTATTTCCTATCCAATTGCCTGTTGCAAATAAGTCGATTAAAGTGGTTTTGCTTTGTAAAAAATCAATTATATTTCTGCTTCCCTCAACTAAAAACATACTATGCAATTCACGATATTTTTTCTGTCTTAGTTGAGTTATAAATTTTATTTTGGATTTGCTTAGCATTAGCACATATTTTTATTTGCCGGAGTTGAATTAGTGTAAAAATAAAACCCTCCCACATATCTATGAAAGGGTTTCAAATGTACTAAATTTTTAATTAGGATATTATTCTGCAATAACATTGAGGTTGATGTCAACCTTTATTTCCTTGTATAATTTAATTGTAGCAGTATATTTACCTGTATCCTTTATATGTTCTTCATCAAAATGAATCTTCTTCCGATCAATATCAAGGTCTTTAGCTTCTTTAATAGCATTAGCAACCATAATTGTGTTTACTGATCCAAAAATTTTGCCTGAAGTTCCGGCTTTTACGCCAATTGTAAGTTCAAGGTCTTTTAGTAGTTCGGCAATAGCCGAGGCTTCGTTAACAATCTTATCTTCTTTGTATGCTTGTTGTTTTTTAAGCTCTACTAACGCTTTTTTACTCGACTCGGTTGCAATCAAAGCTAAACCTTTTGGAATGAGATAATTTCTTCCAAATCCGTCTTTTACGGTAATTAAGTCGTTTTTATAACCTATCCCGTTTATATCTTGTTTTAAAATTACTTCCATTTCTTGTCCCTCCTTTATTTAAGTAAATCAGCAACATAAGGCATTAACGCAAGATGGCGTGCTCTTTTAACTGCCTGTGCAACTTTCTTTTGATATTTTGTTGATGTACCAGTAATACGACGTGGTAATAATTTACCTTGTTCGTTTACAAATTTCAGAAGGAAATCAGGATCTTTATAGTCGATATATTTGATGCGACTTTTTTTAAACCGGCAGTATTTCTTCTTTTTAGTATCAACTGCTATAGGTGTCAAATATTTTATGTCTGAATTAGGTTGTGCCATTGTTCTCTGTTTTAAAGTTAAAATTTGTATTAAGCTTCCTTCTCTTCTTTGTCCGCTTTAATCGCATCTTTTTTGGCTTTCCGTTTTTTCTCATTGTATGCAATAGCATGCTTGTCGAGTTTAACAGTAAGGAAGCGAAGTACGCATTCGTCACGTTTAAGCTTAAGTTCCAGATCGGCAATCAACTGTCCGTCATTTTTGAATTCAAACAAATGATAAAATCCTGTTGTCTTTTTTTGAATGGAGTAAACGAGTTTGCGTAAGCCCCAATCCTCGCGATGCACTATTTCAGCACCGTTGTTAATGAGGTAGTCCTCATACTTTTTTACCGCTTCCTTCATCTGTTCATCAGACAAAACGGGAGTTAAAATGAAAACGGTTTCGTACTGGTTCATAATAATTTAATTAGTTAAGTATATTTTTATGTTTCCCAAAAACGGGAGCGCAAAAATACAATTATAATTTATAGATGCAACATCGTTTTGCAAATAAATTCAGCAGCTTTTCCATCACCAAATAACAAAGGAAATGTTCGCATGTTTAGGTTTTTAAGTTTATTGTACGCGTCCTGAATTTTATCCTCATCAGCATTAGCAATAATAGCAGCTCCTTCTTCAACAATTTCTACCCATTCGGTTTCCGATCGAAGTATAATGCACGGTTTGTAAAAAAAATAAGCTTCTTTCTGAACACCACCCGAATCGGTCATAACCAACTTGCAATTACTTTCAAGTGAAATCATATCAAGGAATGATACAGGGGGTAATAATTTAATGAGTGGGTTTGATACTATTGTAGACAATAATTCAGAGTTTAAATTTGTATTCAATAGTTTACTTGTTCGAGGGTGTAATGGAATTATAATTGTAATATTTTCGGCATTGGCGATTTTATTAAGTGAATGGAATATGGCATTTAATCTTACTGGGTTATCCGTATTGTTGTCACGATGAATTGTGCATAGTATGAAATTATCTTTTTCAAGTTTATAGTCATCAATCACTTTGCTGCTTTTCAGCGAAATGGGTTTGAAATGCAAACTGTTATCATACATAATATCGCCGCAATGAAAAACTCCTGGATTATCAGCACTGAAAGGGAATTTGTTATGAGGGTTAAACCCTTCATTAATAAGATTTTTTAATCCTGTAGCAGTTGGTGTGAACAGCAAAGTTGACGCGTGATCGCACATAATGCGGTTAATTTCTTCGGGCATAGTTTTGTTAAACGACCGAAGTCCGGCTTCAATATGCACTATTGGGATGTGGATTTTAGAGGCAGCAATTGCACCTGCTAAAGTTGAATTTGTATCACCGTAAAGAACCAGATAATCGGGAGCGGTTTCTTTAAGGATTCCTTCAATACCAACTATCATTTGGGCAGTTTGCTGAGCATGGCCTGCACTACCAACATTCAGTTTGTAATCAGGTTCCGGAATACCAAGCTCTTCAATAAAAACCCGCGACATATTATTGTCGTAATGCTGCCCCGTATGTACAATTATCTCATTTATCTTATCAGAAAAGTGCTTGTTAATCGCTCTGCTTATTGCTGCTGCTTTTATTATTTGTGGACGGGCACCTATTACTGTTATTATTTTAATCATGGTTTTATGTTCGATTGTTTGATGGTTCGATTATTTAATCAAACATCATCAATAATACATCAACAATTATATATACTGAATTAAATCATCGATTCGTCAGCGAAACTAAAATAATTATCGCTACCAACAATAATATGATCAAGAACACTTATCTCTAACGTACTGCCGGCTTTGGAAATTGTTTTTGTAAGTTTAATGTCGTTATCGCTTGGCTTTAAGTTGTTTGATGGGTGATTGTGGGCCAGTATAATTGATGAGCTGTTATGTTCCAAAGCCAGTTTGAATATTTTCTTCGGGTCGGCTATGGTTCCTGAAAACCCTCCCTCGCTGATATTAATTTTTTTGATTATTTGATTTGCACGATCCAGTAGCAGTATCCAAAATTCTTCATAGTGTTTGTCGCTCAAATCGGCATAAAAGATGTCGTAAGCATCTTTACTCGATTTAATTTTCTTTGTTTTTTGAATAACATCATCGGCACGCCTTCTCCTGCCAATTTCAAGTGCGGCCACTATCGATATTGCTTTCGCTGTTCCAATACCCTTAAATTTGCAAAGTTCATTAACACTTAACTTTGATAGTTCGGCCAAATTATTGTCAACTAAACTGAGTATTCGTTTTGAGAGCTCAACCGCTGATTCATCGTTGTTGCCCGAACCAATTAATATTGCTATCAATTCGGCTTTGCTTAATTGGCCTTTGCCTTTTATTAGCAGTTTCTCACGTGGGCGGTCATCTTCGGCCCACTGACTTATTGGTAGCTTTTCCTTCATTGCTTGTGGCTTATAGTGCAATAAAAATAAACAAAAAGCCCCGATATGAAAATATCAGGGCCAATTATATTATTTTTTTATTCTACTACGACAAACCGTTTGCGTATATTGTAATTTTTGATTTGATATTACCGGCTTTATTTTTATGTATAATTCCTTTTTTTGAAAGCCTGTCAATCATTTCGTAGAGCTTTGGTAAAGAATCAACTGCTTCTTTTTTGTCAGTTAATGCTCTAAATTTTCTAACTGCATTTCGCATGGTTTTTGCGTAAAATCGGTTGTGAAGTGTTCTAACTTCGCTTTGTCTGATTCTTTTTAGTGCTGATTGATGATTAGCCATATTTCTTCTCAGTTTACAATGTTATTTTCGGGCTGCAAAAATAGATAAATATTTAATATAAAAAAACAATTGCGTATTTTTTGTTATTTTGATAGAGTGCCGAGCAAAACCGGTTCGTCTTTTTCAGTGATGCTAGTAATATTAACATCGTAAAACGTATTGGTTTTTAGTCCGGTTTTTTCAATAATAACCGGAATATAGTGCTCACCATAACCGCTAGCGTATCCTTTTTCAGTAATTTTTTGAATAAGCACTTTTTGTTGTTTGCCAATAAACTTATTGCGATGGGTTAATCTTGTTTTCTCAGAAAGTTTCCTAATTATTTCACCTCTGCGATTCTTTTCCTTTTCCTCAACATGGTCTGGCAGTCTTTCAGCCCGTGTGCCTTTTCGCACTGAATACTTGAATGTATGAATATGAGCAAATCCGATATCATTAGCAAGATCAACTGTTTCTTGAAATTGCGCTTCTGTTTCGCCTGGAAAACCAACAATTATATCTGTAGTAAGACTGAAACCGGGGTATAATTCCTCAAGTTTATCGGCCATTTCCTTAAATAGTTTAGCGGTGTACATCCGCCTCATTTTCAGCAATATTTCTTCCGATCCGCTTTGCAGACAAATATGCATGTGTGGAGAAAGTTTTGGGTGTTTAAATAGTCGGAAAAAGCTTTCGGTATAACCATCGGGTTCAATTGATGATATTCGTATCCTGAAATCTCCCTGTATTTCAAGCATTTGTTCAACCAGCGACTCAAAATCAGTACCTTCATGATTGTACCTGCCAATATTTACTCCTGTAATTATGATTTCTTTAAAGCCAAACTCTACAACTTTTTTAATATTTTCAAGAACATCTGTTACCGGTCGGCTGGTTGCCCTTCCGCGCACCTTTGGAATTATACAAAATGTGCAGAAATTATCGCACCCATCCTGTATTTTAATGAAGCTTCGGGTGTGAAAGGTGTGGTCGGCAGGTTCATAATTAAAAAGGTCTTTTTCAAAGCTGTCGGCGCTAACAATTTCACCCTTAAAATGGGCTTCTGCTACTGATAATACCGATGTTTTGTGGTCGTTATCAACTACGTAATCAATTTTATCATTATTCTCAAGCTGCTGCTTGTAATTTGTAGCCATACAGCCGGTTACTATCGTAATGCCATCTTTGTTTTTGCGTCTTGCCTGATTAATTACTCTTCTCGATTTTTGATCACTCATGCTTGTAACCGTACAGGTATTAATTACATATACGTCGGCTTTTTCAGCAAAATCAACTATTTGGTAGTCTTTTTTTGCAAACTCAGAGGCAAGAGCATCGGTTTCAAATAGGTTAAGCCTGCATCCAAGTGTTTTAAAAGCTACTTTTTTTGACATATTGTGAGTTTATGTTATGTTGAATTTGGCTTGTTGAAGTTAATTATGTCTTTCATTCAAAATTCGATATTCATTCCTGCATCCGATATTCTGTCAGCTTTTGAATTTTCAAAAAGCTTTCCCTCAACAGATAGTGAAGCAGCTGAGGTAATTTTTATAACTACAAATTGGCCGATTAAATTTTTATCTGCTGAAGCAAACCGAGCTACAATTCTTCCTTCTGTATATGCTGATAAATATCCTGTTTTGCGATCATTTCCTTTCACTAGTACTTTTACAGTTTTCCCGATAAGGTTTCGGTTATAAGCATGAGTATATTTAGTCATTTCCGAAGTAAGCCGATGATACCTTTCTTTTTTTTCTTCCTTTAGAACATTATCTTCCCATCTTGAACTTTTTGCACCTGGCCTTGGAGAGTATTGAGCAATATAAGCCATATTGTATTTGAATTCGCCCATTAAATTCAGAGTGTTAGCGAACTCCTCTTCCGTTTCATCTGTAAAGCCTACAATTATATCGGTAAATAACGTTGCATTGGGTATAAGTCGCTTGATGGTTTTTACAATATCACGGTATTTAAGCATTGAGTGGTTTCTGTTCATCCGTACTAGTACATTATCATCTCCCGACTGTACTGGCAGGTGAATTTGTTTGGCTAAACAATCATATTTAGCAATCATTTCAATAACATCATCCGACATATCGCGAGGGTGAGGGGATGTAAAATATACCCAAAAGTATTTGCCTGATTCCATTCCAAATTCCCCTATTTGTTTAAGAAGTTCTGCAAAGCTGATTTCATTTCCCTTTTTATCGAGCCCGTATGAATTAACATTTTGCCCTAATATTGTTATCGACTTAACTCCTTTGCTAACAAGGTTCTTCAACTCACTCATTATCTCCGCTGAAGGGCGTGAAACTTCACGTCCACGAGTATATGGTACAGCGCAATAGGTACAAAACTTGTCGCAACCATTTTGGATTGGAATGTAAGCTTCGAATGCTGAAGTATATTTTGGCTCAATTTGCCAAAACTCTTCAATACCTGTATGAAGTTTATTTAATTTGCTTTTTGTTGTAGGTTTTATCTGTACCGAATTGATTTTATATTCAGCCGGATCATGATGAGTCTCGTTTTCTGCTTTATGTAGTTTTAAATCAGAATAAAGGGTTTGAATACCTGCAGGAGTAACGATACCGTATTGGGAAATCATTTCGGGTAACTCTGGAAGCTGGCTTATTTCGAATACCATATCGAACAATTTAAGGAACTTTTCCTCATCGGATGGTAGCACACAACCGGAAAGAAATGTTATCAGGTTTTTTTTATTTTTCCACTTGTTCCACTTGTTAACTAAATTATAAACTTTATCGATCCCTTTTTGACGAACTGAACAAGCAATAACACCTATTATGTTTGCATCTTCTTCGATATCAGTAGGAACATACCCAATTTCTTCAAGAACCTTTTGTACACGCTCGCCATCGCTAATGTTCATCTGGCATCCAAGCTGTACAATATGGTATTTCATTTATATAATATTTTGCTAATGCAGGATCGCTGTTAGGGACGGCAAAAATATATATTTTTTGTTAGATGGGATATTATACCAAATAGCAACCAAAATGCAGATATTTTTGTTTATTTACCTATACAACAGTAGAAATTAAAAATCCAATTCCAGCTGGGGTGGATTCTTTTTGTCATTAGAAGGTTGTGTTATTTTCTCTTTTTTAACAATCGATTTGGGTTTTGTTTCCACAATTACTTCCTCAACTTCATTATTTATCTGCGAAACTTTTTCATCTTCAACAATTATGTTTTGCACTTCGCTGATTTCAAAATCTGATACTGGGTATTCATCTGGTTCAACTATTTGGGTGGGTTCTTTTTCCGGTGCAATGAAAGGGAGTGGTTCGATGAATTTTATTTTACGTAACTCGTGTTTCGATAGCCTTTTACCTTTGGCATGATAACTTTTAACAGCAATAAAATCAGCAATTGGCACAACTTCAACTTCAGTTTCGGAACTGCTTTTTTTCTTTATTTCAAATTGCAATCTTGGAAGTTGATCACACGAAAAAGTTATAAGTTTCGACCCTTTTTCATCGCCAATAAAGTTGATTAACTTATTTGTTGTAGTATTCTCGGGTAACTGAAACCGTTTTATATAATATTTTATTTTCTCACCATCGTAATAAACTGCTGTGATAATTTTATCAGGATCAAACTTAGCTATTTTAATCATATCGTCATCAAAATGCGTCGATAAATCATAGCCTGTAAGTTTAAGTTCCCCGGTATTCATAATACTTAGAATCTTATCATCACTTTTAAACGCACCAATATATTCACCTCTTTCGTTGGTATTTAATCTGTGCACTGAATCATCATACCAAATACTTCTTGCTCCGAGTGTTGATACACCTTCTTCACGCTGCACAATATTTTTGATTGAGTGTTTACTTATTATATTTCCTCTTGAATTTCTTCCTTTAATAGGTAGTCCGCTAAATTCAAAGTCAAAGCTTAATTTCTTTAATCTGGGTTTTGCCTTCAGGTTAATCTTCACAACTTCAGCTTCACCGTTTGGATTTGCTGTAAAGTAAATTACTTTCGACCCCTCAGTGCCAATTGTAAGATTATATTCTTTATCGCGTGTTACTCCAACAACCGCAAATCTTTTAACATAACAGTTACCTCTTGGACCATTTTGGTAAATCATATTATAAATAGTTCTGTCGTTGTTTTTCTTATAAACATCAACATGAATTACGCCTTTTCCAACAAAAACTTTAGGCGTCACCTTATGAACAATCATAGTTCCGTTTGATTTAAACACTATTATGTCATCAATGTCGGAACAATCGGTAACGTACTCGTTTTTTTTAAGGGCAGTACCAACAAAGCCTTCATCACGGTCGATGTAAAGTTTTGAGTTGGCAACGGCTACATTAGAGGCATTTATTGTATCAAAATTTCTGATTTCGGTTTTTCGTTCCCTACCTTTGCTGTGTTTCTTCTTAATCTGCCTGAAATAGTTTATTGCATAATCAATTAAGTGAGCCAGATGATTTTTTACTTCGCCCATATCTTCTTCTATTGAAACTAAAAGTTCATCTGCTTTAAAGGCATTGAATTTTGATATCCGTTTTATTTTTATTTCAGTAAGCCTTACAATATCATCTTCGGTTACGTTTCTTTTCAGTAGTTTTTTAAAGGGATCAAGATCCTGATCGATGGTTTTAAGAACACATTCCCAGGTTTCACATTTCTCAATTTCAAGATAAATTCTATTTTCGATAAAGATCTTTTCTAAGGATGAATTATGCCACTGATCTTCAAGTTCCTGCATTCTGATCTCGAGTTCTGTTTTTAGCAAGAAGACAGTATGATCGGTGTTTAGCTTAAGGATTTCCTTTACAGAAATAAAGTGAGGCTTTTTATTAACAATGATACAGCTGTTTGGCGATATGGATACTTCGCAGTCTGTAAAAGCATAAAGAGCATCAATTGTTTGGTCGGGTGATACATTTGATGTGAGGTGAATAACAATTTCTACATTTTCGGCAGTATTGTCATCAATTTTTTTGATTTTGATTTTTCCCTTGTCGTTAGCTGAAATAATTGATTCAATAAGAGTAGAAGTTGTAGTTGAAAAGGGGATCTCATTTATTACTAGTGTGTTTTTGTCACCATGACTAATTTTTGCTCTAATTCTTACTTTTTCTCCTCGTAATCCGTATTTATATTTTGTGAAGTCAGCCATTCCACCAGTAATAAAATCGGGGAGTATTTCAAAATCTTTATTTTGTAAATAAAGAATTGAGGCATCAATTAGTTCAATAAAGTTATGTGGGAGAATTTTGGAAGCCAGACCTACAGCAATGCCTTCAACTCCCTGTACCAAAAGTAAAGGGAATTTTACAGGAAGTTTAAGTGGCTCTTTATTTCTTCCATCGTATGAAGATTTCCATATTGTTGTTTTCGGATTGAAAACCACTTCTTTAGCAAATTTTGAAAGACGCGCTTCAATATAACGGGGAGCAGCAGCCCTGTCGCCGGTTAATGTGTTGCCCCAGTTACCCTGCATGTCGATAAGTAATTCTTTCTGCCCTAACTGTACAAGAGCATCACCTATGGATGCATCGCCATGAGGGTGAAATTGCATAGTGTGACCTATAATATTTGCCACTTTATTATATCGTCCGTCATCAAGGCGACTCATAGCATGTAGAATACGCCGTTGAACGGGTTTTAGTCCATCATCAATTTCAGGAACGGCACGCTCAAGAATAACATAAGAAGCATAATCGAGAAACCAGTTCTCATACATGCCTTTTAGGTGCTTGGTTTTATGGCCTTCTTCATGATTAGGTAGATTTTCATTAACCTGATCGATGGTTTCTTCTTGTTCTGTCATTATTTATTGATGTTCAATTTTTTAATGCTAAAATGCTTGAATTGGGGAATCGTAAATTCATAATCATTTTATCATTCAATCATTCAGTTATCCAATCATTCATTACTTATTTCCAAAATCGGAGAATAAGTATCTCAATTAATATTACAAAAAGCGCGAAAATAATAAATAGCTTCCAAAAATCACTTTCTTTTTGTAAAGCGTTAATAACTTCTGTATATTTTGGATCGGATGTGTTTAGTATTCTATAATATTTTAGGCCTGATTCTTTGCATTGTTCGGTGAGTTCATTAATATCAAAATAATCCATTTCCGATTCATCTCTGTTAAAATTAAATGCGAATACTGATAATGTCGAGTCAAACATCATAAAGTTATAATAACCGTTTTGCAAAATTATATTATCGAGAGATAAATAAAGTTTTCCATTTTTGTACTGTTGACCAGGAATTATGGAATGCTGTGTTAATAGTGAAAAAAGTGTGAATGGAGATTCTGTCGTCAAGTTGTTGCCAGTATTAATAACGATACTATTATCCTCGCCAAGTGTATAATAAAGTTTTTGTGCTGAACCACTTTTAGATGCTATACCATGCATTACAGGTACAAACAATAAATGTGAAGCAAAATTTCCGTAACTATTGTCAAGTCCTGCAGATAGCAAATACAGATGCCCCGAACCTATATTCTTTTTTGAGAGGAAATCATCTCCTGATAGCAGGCTTACAATTGTTTCAACTCCGGATGTTACAGGAAACCTATAACTATAATGCTGTTTAACAATTGGCAGGTCAGCGTTTTTAGGCACTTTTATTACAGATTCGGAAAGCAGATTGTTTGTCAATTTTAAACCGGTTATCCGAGTCATGGTAGTGTCCAAGCCAGCTACTTCGCCTGCATTCATTTCTTTTAGGAAAACCGAAATTTCGTTTACACTTTCAGGTAAAGGTGGGATGAATAACAGGTTTCCTCCATCTTTAATGTATTGTTTTGCCTTACTTATCAACCCTGTAGAAATATCAGGAATTCCATTTAAGATTATCAGGTTAATATTTTTAAGCAAGCTAAAATCAATTGAGCGGTAATTCATTTCTGAAATATTGAATATGTCGTCAGAGTTATAGAATTTCTCCAGATATTTATTATTATCGCCAGGTCCGATAACAAGCACTTCAACGAACTGTCTTACATTAAATGCAAAATACATTCGGTCGTCGAAAGTTATAGGAAAATCCTCAATTTCAATAAGTCCGGTATGCCATCCGGATTGCGAAACAGTAAAGTTAAGATTTACCTTTTTTGTAGTACCTGCCTCTATATCAATTCCGGCAACTGCCTTTTGCTGCTCGTTGATCATTAATTTAAGCGGTACTTTTTCATAATCAGTATCCGAGTCATTTTTTATCCAAACTGTAAGCCCGATAACTTTGTTTTTCATTAAATCGGGGTTATCGATTCGGCAACTATCGATGTATATATTTTTATTTTGAAGATGATGAAAAGGAATAAAAAAATAATTGTTGGTACTGTCATCTGGAAAAGAAGTGATATCCGATGAATTTGCCTGAAAATCAGAAAATATATATGTATCGCAATTTTGTAATTCACTATTTTGAAGTACTCTGTTGCGAGTATCCATTACTTGTGATAATTTTTTTGAGTCGGAAGTGATTTCCAATTTTTCAAGCTCCGAAACTGCAGTTTCTTTTCCAAGCACTCGATTTAACTGGCCATTATTGTTATTTGAAATTACTATAAAATTTGTGTTATCAGTCGAATGTTCAATTATTTGTATTGCATCCTGCCTGGCATTCTCAAAAAGCCTCCCGTTATTTCCCTCAGCCATCATGCTAAATGAATTGTCAACATACAAAGCAACTGTACGTGTTCTATATGATGTGGCGGGCTCATCTTTTTTAAGCTCAGGTCCCGAAAGCGCAAGAACAATAAATACGATGGCAAGAATCCTCATTAAAAGAACAATAAGGTGCTTAAGCTTTTGATGTTTACGGGTGTGAGTTGTAATATTCTTCAGTCTTGATATATCACTGAAATACAATTTCCTATGCCTCCTGAAATTAAATAAATGTATAATTACAGGTATTAAAAGGGCAATTAATCCGTATAAAAATTCAGGACGAATGAAAAACATTGGTAGTATTTAGTGGTTGTCAAAGTTAAACCTCCCAACATGACAACCTGATAACCTGAAAACCTGAAAACATTTCTTTACTCCTCCACAATAACAACTTTTTCTATTTTGTCGCCTTGTTGGATCTCGTCAATAATATCGAGACCTTCGTATACCTTGCCAAAGCAAGTATGGTTGCGGTCTAAATGTGCAGTATTTTCTCTGGAGTGACAAATAAAAAATTGCGATCCACCTGTGTTACGACCAGCATGTGCCATTGATAGGACGCCTTTATCGTGATATTGGTTGTTGCCATAAAGTTCGCAATCAATTGAATATCCCGGGCCACCAGCTCCTGTTCCATCAGGACAACCACCCTGGATAACAAAATTTGGTAACACACGGTGAAAATTTAGACCGTCATAATAACCTTTTTCAGATAGACTTATAAAATTTGCAACTGTTTTTGGAGCATCTTCTTCGTAAAAATCAATTTTCATTGTACCTTTTTCGGTATGTATTTCAGCATGTTTCATAAATATATAAATTTAAACTTTTTGTGAGGGTGCAAAAATACAATCTTTATTATTATTTTTATTGACGATTGGATAATTGGTGATTGGATAATTGGAGGATTTGAATATTTGATAATTGTGGCCATTTTTGCCAATGACCAATTACCAATTACTAATGACCAATAACTAATGACAATAAACAAATATCATGAATAACAAAAGAGTTGCAATTATAACAGGTGCCTATGGCGCAATTGGTAAAGCTATAGCTGAATCTATTGCCAAAAATCATCAGTATGAAGTTGTGCTAATTGGTAGAGATGAAGAAAAATTAATTAGCGCTGTTCATGATATTCAGGGGGATACTCTAAACCAACTAGTGCGATATGAGGTAGTTGATTTATCTCGAAAACAATCAGTTGAAGATTTATCAAACAGATGGGAAGGTCCGCTTCATGTGTTAGTGAATAATGCTGCTACTACTCCACGCCAAAGGATTGAAACTCCTGATTGTATTGAAATGCAGTTTGCTACGAATGTGCTTGGATATATGTGGATGATAAACCATATGGGCAAATTTATGTATGATGTTCAGGATTCCCGCATTGTTAATGTGGCAAGTTATTGGGCAGGAGGACTTGACTTTGACGACATTGAGTTTAAGCATCGGTCGTACAATAATGACACAGCATACCGCCAATCGAAGCAGGCTAACCGTATGTTATCAACAGCTTTCTCGGTTAAACTATCAGAAAAAGGGATTAAAGTTAACGCTTGTCATCCAGGGGATGTTAATTCAAAACTGAGTAACAATTTAGGTTTTGGCGGCCACGAAAGTCCTGCAACGGGGGCTGCTACTCCTGTTTGGCTTGCTATTTCTGAGCATGCGGCTAATTTTACAGGAAAGTATTTTGAGCATATGCAACAGGTATCATGCAGGTTTTCTAATAACAAACAGCATTTAAAACAGCTTTATACTTTGTGTGAGGGGTATTAATTTGATTGGCAAAATACTATCAATAATATGTATAATGTGTTGAATATCTGATTCAAAATAATATTACCATAAAAATTTTCCGTCAAAGTATTGTTCGTTGCAAAAAATATTACTTTTGCCCCCGGAGAAGTGGCAGAGTGGTCGAACGCGGCGGTCTTGAAAACCGTTGATCTTCACGGATCCGGGGGTTCGAATCCCTCCTTCTCCGCAAATACTTTTTACAATAAATTCATTTATGAGCAAAAAAAAAGAAGCCGTCTCACAACTCGAGACGGCTTCTTTTTTTATTGGATATTATTT
>JACKQG010001924.1_pt1 | contig 27964 bp, 27 predicted proteins | sample 8237621 | NCBI WGS metagenome assembly JACKQG01 (sample SAMN15677084, study PRJNA649215) | marine metagenome | biome: marine; feature: Black Sea; material: saline water; isolation source: suspended particulate matter (SPM) from the Black Sea western gyre | collected 2013-06-09/2013-06-10 | depth... | reverse complement strand
TCTGGATTTAAAAACTTTTGCACAAAAAACAAAGATTGAACTTGTAATACTATAGCCTCCTTCACGCGTAATAGTTTGAGCAAGATTCTCACAATATGATTGTGTTGTATGAACAAATTCATTAAATATCACCTGTGCATCTTTGAAGAAAAAATAGAAATATCCTATTACAACAATAACTGTGTATATTAAAATCACATAAATATAATATTTGGTTTTTGAACTGAGGGATTTGAAAAGTTTTAAGGTCCTAATTTGTCCCCTTTTTCTAATCTACGAAGCAAGGTATGCAAAAATAATTATTTATTTTGAGAATAATTTACAACTCCAAGACCGAAAGAGATTCGTATATATGGACCCAACATTCCAATAACGGGACCAACTGGCAATTCAACATTATCAACTTCCCAATTATCATCAAAAGGTGCTAATACATATCCTACACGTATTCCAATTGGATAATATCCGGCATCCAAACTATTATCCTCATCACTATTTTTTATAGGTTTGGAAAAAGGAAATAAAATTTCAAATCGAAGTGATAAATCAACTAAAACCCCCCCTAATGTTAGTTCTGAATATAGTTTTGGATTAGTTAAAACTTCCCCAAAAGAGGAGGGTGATTCATACTCATTAATTTTGAGTTTAATTGTTCCTCCTCCCAAACCCAGAAATGGACAAATTTTAAGCCTTTTTTTTAAGTAGAGAATACGTCCTATGTTAAAAAAACCATAACCAGCATCAAGGGATGTTCTATAAAGCCCTCCAATGTTTTGGCTTTTTTGTTTAGAAAAAAATCCATAGCCTTCTCCACCAATTAAAAAATATGGAGTACCAATATGGCTTCCTCCTCCCATAGAAATAAAATTAGGAGAATATGTTGAATATTCTTTTTGTTCTAAATTATCGTTTATTGCAGATATTCCTAATTTATTCATTCCAAGAATAAAATATGCAAAAAATTCTACTTGCTCATTATTTCGATTGAGTTTAATTTTTGCATTTTCTTGTGATTGTACAAAATTGGTCATTAAGCAAGCCTGCATACAAGCAGTTATCAATAAAATGTTTAAGCAATTTTTTTTTGACATATATTAGACTCCTGACTATTTGTTCCTTTAATTGTAAAAATACTTTGCGTAGCAAGCTGCAAAATTAAACACCGAAGAACTGATAACAAACTATGAAGTTCTTGTTTGTAAGAGAATAATTCACCTTCTCATAATATCCATTAACCTGGACAATTTAAAATCCCGATTCCCCGGCTGGTAATATTCATAAACATCAGCAAACAATCCCTGCTTTTAATAAGACTGATGTTTTCCTTGAAAAAATCGAATATTGTATTTTGATGGAGATAGAATTTTGATAATTATAAAATGACATGCTGCCCCTGTTTTCAAATCGCTAAATTTTGACAGCATCAATTAAATTCTTCAAATCCTTATTGAAAATGTTGAAATCTAATGGTTTCTTCATTTCAGGTCTGCTTCAATTCAGAAAGCAAGAATTAGCTGTTTATCATGGGTTAAGTTACAGAATGGGAGTAATGGTTCGGTTCAATGGTGTTTTCTTGCTTTTATTCGAGCTAACTGTTTTTGGGAATCTTTTTCAAGTTCCAGATCAAGTTCAATTATTTTTTCAAAAAATATTAACGATTCATCTAATTTATTTGTTTTCAAATACGCATTCCCTAAATACCAGTAACATCGTTCTTCTAATATCAGGAGATTCTGTTTCTGGCACAGGTTTGCTGATATTTTCAGCTTCTCTATTCCGCTTTCCCATTTTTCGGTTAACAACAGACTAACGCCCAGGTAAAAATAACCGAAAGCGCTACCTGGTTCTCTTTCTGTAAACTCGTTCAATATTGGGATTGCTTCGCGGTAATTGTTCAACTCATAGAGTGTCATTGCTTTATCAAACATTTCTTGTGTATTCGTGGGTTCAACCGCTCCTTTTAATCTAAAACTGCTATAGCCCGCCTTTTTTAAAATGGCTAAATCTGAATATTGTTTTGAACCGGGAAATAAAAAAATTATTGCTAATATTATTGTCGCAGTAGCGGGAACAAGAATATTCAGAATTGGTGTTTTTATAATTGTCCAGTTACCAATATAAGAATCATACCTGGGAACAGGAATTTTTGGTGTTAGTATCCCCCACATTTTAGAAATAGCAGTAAATATATCCGAGCCTGTCTTTTTTAAAACGTTGACGGCTTTCTTTAATAATTTTAATATTCTTTCAAAAATAGTATCGCGCGGTTGCAATGCAGATATAAATCGTTCTGGTATATTCTCAATCAATTCCATTACCGGACTAAGGCAGTATAGTTCATCAAAACAGGCATCACAGTCTAACAGGTGTGCCTCCACGCTTTGCTTTTGCTCTTCAGTGAGCATATCAAACTGGTATAGGCAAACCAGTTGTTTTATTTTGGGATTGGTGCAGTTCATGTTAACAAACTTCTCTTTTTTTAAATATCAACTTTAATTTTTTATAGGCACGAAACACCCTGACGTCCAAGGCATTGCGGCTTAAACCGAATTCAGCCATTATTTCAGCTCCTGTATAACCTAGTAATTTTAACCTAAGAATCTGTTTGTCTGTGTTGTTCAATTGATTTAAAGCATTCCAGACTTCATCAGCCAAATCGCCATGGATAATTTCCTCGTCTTCGAAAATCTCGAGCACCTGATCGATGTTATCATTCAGTATTTTATTACGCCTTTCTTCTGTTTGATAATCTGTCATTATTATTTTATCAAGCACACCATAAGCATACGGTATAATACCCTTCTTAAACTTCTCGTATTTATATTTCTGGCAAATAACCATCAATGCCTTTTGCACTATGTCTTCATTTGTTCTCACGTTCATAATTTTGAGTCCTCCATCTTTTAAACGCGACCCGTTCAATTAGTTTCTTTCTAATGATTTCAAAAAGCATATTTTCAGCTTCTGAATCGCCCTTCTTTGCAAGTTCGGTTAGCGAGTTTGCAATGTGATCATCAACAACATTATGGAAAACATTAATCGCACGCTTTAAAGACCAGCCTGAATCCGTCAAAGGACATATTCTTTTTATCTTAGCAATAGCCTTCTCACAGATTTCCGGGCCGATTTTAGCACAATGCACTCGTCTTGCTAAACGGGGGTCGCCCATAACCTTACGTTTTATGAGATGTAGAAATCTTTCAGATAATTTTAAAAAAAATTTTTCCTGTGCTGGTTCATTTCCAGCGAGAGCATCAGAGAGGAGTTTTTCCGATTCTAATTGGTTGTCCATTTTTGAAGTTTAAAGATATTTGTCTGTAATAGTTATTGATTACTATCAAGAGAATGAGGAAGACTAAATTTATAATATACAACATCGAAATTGTATTTCGAAAAAACGTTCGAAACAAAAACGTCCTAAAGATCATTAAATGTGACAAAGTAGAATTAATATAATATATAATGGTTAAAAAGTCAATAAAAATCAACAACAAGTCGAATTTAATCAGTAAACTGAAATTTTATTATTTGTTGATTTTTCGTATTTTTTTTGATATATTATTTTTATATATTTTATAAAATTTTGGCAAATAAATTTATAACTGAACAAGTTAAAGTTTAGCACTTTTTCCTTTCTAAAGAATTGGAAAAATATTGCATAAAGAATTGAATCCAAACAGGAGACAATTAAAATGTTTTATAAATATAGGTGCCCGAATTGCAGAAGTAATGATATCGTGCGTATCCATAGACATCGTTGGATGAGGTGGCTTATTTTTACAAGATACTATTTGTGCAAAACTTGTGATCACGTATTCTTGACATTTTATGACCGAATCGTGATTGATTTGAGCTTTGTAATGAAAAGAAGGCATTCCTGATTATATTATAATCGTTAAAGCCTGGTTTGCAACAGTAGTAAATATTTCCTTTCAATAGTAAAAATGAATATCAACTCTTGTATAGCGTAACAAGGCAAGTGGCAGTAATAATCACCCATCCATTATTTTACTGCTACAGCCACTGCTACTACTACTTTTTACAAAAACACGAACTGCTTTTACTCATTAAGTTTCTTGCCAATTTCCCGATTCATGCCCAGTTGTCGCACAATTTCATAAATTGCAATCCCATAGGCAACAGAAACATTCAACGACTGTTTAACACCGAACATTGGGATTTCAATCGCTGAATCTGCCAACGCCACAATTTCTTCTGAGACACCAATGATCTCATGACCCACTACTAAGCACAAAGGAAATTCAAAATTAGCTTCAGAATAATTCTCTGGTTGATCAGTATGTTCAAGTATAACAATTCTAAAACCTTCTGATTTCAATTGTTGAACGATTTCAACCGGATTCTTATGATACTCCCACGGCACGCTTTTGTCCGCTCCCAAGGCTGATTTATGAATTTCTGCCCGGGGTGGTACACCCGTTATTCCGCAGAGGTAAATCTTCTCCACGCCGGCAGCATCGGAGGTGCGAAAAATTGATCCCACATTATACAAGCTCCTGATATTATCGAGAATAACGCGCACCGGTCTGCGATGTTTTTTCTTAACATCATCCGAGGAAGGTGAATTGTTAATGAGATCGAGATAAGAGATTTTTTTCATATATTATTTCTAAATAAATTGGTAAGACCTCACCTTTTGGTGGATTTACGAAGATGTCGTCCACGTTTGGTAACCATCAATAAGTAGAATAACAATGTAGTAATTGCAGTTACCCTTATCATACTTAACGACAATATAAGGTGGGCGACATCTTATTTCCACCTGTAACAGAGGTTTTACAGAAATTAAAATTATCTGCTTGACATTTGAATAGATTTTTAGTAATATTAACGTTGTTTAATTAGTGTCTGTCCGAAAAAGCCCTATTTTCTGTCATTCCGGCAATCTTTTAAGCCGGAATCTCACTGTTTATCAGGATAGATTCCCGCTAAAAACATGCGGGAATGACATTGTCGGACAGGCACTAATTAAAACAAATAAGTGCTTTTGATGCGATAATTTGTTCAGCGCACTTCTTTTTTCTATACTCGTTAAGGGTCAAAATGTTACTATCATCTAAAATATTTCTTTCAACTGTTAATATCTGTTACCATAAGTGCATGGCGCACTAAAGTACAGGCAAAGAGCCGAGCGCTTGTCGGTAAAACATGTTATTAGCGCCATGCTCTATGCGCCTTGCTTGCGTTGACAGGCATTTTTTTTAAGAAAAATAATGTTTTATATGTTACAAAATAAACCTTAAAGAGTATAAATAATCATCGCTACTCATAAATATTTATTTAAAGGGCAACAATGCTATTAGTCTCGTGGATTTTAATTCTTTGTGTAAGCCTCATTTTATTAATAAAATCATCCGATCTATTCACCGGTTCAGCAGAAACTATAGGATTATCCCTGCGCATCCCTGCTTTCATTATAGGCATAACAATTGTATCTGTTGGCACGTCTTTGCCGGAATTGTTAACCGCTCTTTTCGCTGTCAAAGCAGGGACTACTGAAATTGTGATCGGCGATGTTATCGGATCAAATGTCACGAATATATTCCTTGGATTGGGGATACTGCCTCTTATAATAGGGTATTTCAAAATAAATAAAAATCTTATCAGTGTTGATTTACCAATCCTGATCGGCTCATCTTTTTTAATTGCTGCCACCTGTTACGATGGCACATTCACGCGTCCTGAAGCATTGTTTGCATTAGCCGGATTTTTTATCTACATAAAATACGCTGTAGCCGAACATAGAGAATATAAAAAGAAAATGGAAGAAGAGCAAGCCAAAACGCCGGCAATTAAAACTAAAACAATTTTGATTTTAATTGTTAGTTGTGTGGCGTTATACTTCAGCGCTGAATATACAGTTAACTCGATCATTAAAATTTCTGAAATAATTAATATCGGAACTGAAGTCGTTGCTGCCAGTGTGGTCGCCCTGGGAACGTCATTGCCGGAAATAATGGCAAGCGTGATGTCGGCTAAAAAAGGAAATATTGATATCGCAGTTGGGACATTGTTGGGATCAAATATATTTAATGCATTTGCGATAATGGGAATCGCCGGTCTTACCGGTCCACTCGCCATTCCCGACAACATGGTTCGTTATGGGATTGGCATGCTCATCCTGGCGACTCTGCTCTATTTTTTCATCACGCAAGACAGGGAGATTACAAAATTTGAAGGTTCGCTTTTGATTGTATTTTATGGCTTGTTTATTGGGAAGCTTTTTAATTTTTTTTGATTCCTGTTACAGTATCAAGCTGCAATCCTCAATTATTCATTCTCAAACATTATTTCAATCGGACTGAAACTTCCAATCCCTCATCCGTATAATTTTTAACAAGCATATCTTTACTTAATCAACTTTTTTAAGTATTATGGAAAATCAAATTCTAAAAAACCTTCCATTATCCCATCACACAGAAGTTTTTGATGAAACATTAATAAATTTAAAAAGAAAATACATGGATTTGTGGTGGCGCACAGAAACCTCCACACCGGATTTTCCTAATACTTACACACCAAAGCAACAAAAACAAATCGAGCAAGAATTGGGGATATTTGTTGATACCATCTCTAATTGGCTGGAAAAATATTCTTTTTCCCAGTTAAAGAAAAGGGAGATAAAACAAGACCTTATTGACCGGTCAAAGAACAGGCTGGGGAATATGACAAAATCTTCCGGTTTATATTTTTCTGAAAATTTCAATAATGGGATTAAAAAATCATCAAAGTTATTTTTAGAAAAGATAAAACAATACGATCCTGAAATAGAAGTGAAATATATTTATCAAGCGATGCGAAATTTATGGATCATGAATTCACTGCAGGATTATCTTAACGTTAAAATGACTTGTTCAAATTCCATGTTTGCCTACAGTATGCTTTATCCATATACTGACAATGCAATGGACGATGTTTTAAAACCTGTTGAAGAAAAGCTGGAGCTGCATGGGAAATTAAAAAAATGGCTGGAGGGCGATGAATGCTATCCTGATTCCGAAAGTGAACAAAAAATATTTGCTATGGTTAAGCTGATCGAGGGCGAATTTCCAAGGGACAAATACCCATTAGTTTTTCCCAGTGTATTGACCATTTTTAATGCACAGCTTAAAAGTCTGGATCAACAAAAAAAGGGGGCACTTCCCTATGTAAATAATATTCTTGATATTAGTTTTGAAAAAGGCGGCACTTCAGTTCTCGCAGATGGATTTTTATTAACCGGCGCGATGGAAAAAAAACAGGTTGATTTCTGTTTTTGTTACGGCGCTTTTTTACAGTTTGCAGATGATATTCAGGATGTGTTGGTTGATAAAGAAAATTATCAAATGACCATTTTTTCCCAATTGGCTAATAATTACCCTTTGGATCAGTTAGCGAACAAATTATTAAACTTCATTACACTTGTCTCTGACTTGCAACTTTCCGATCCAATCTACGAATCGCTAAGAAAAACAATTATCTCAAATTGTTATTTTTTGATAATCAGGGCAATTGGAAAGAATAAAGGTTTGTACAGTAAAAATTATGTGCGTGAAATTGAGTCTCATTTCCCGGTCAGGTTTAAATATTACGATAAAACAAGGAATAAATTAACAAAAATTTTCCGAAAGCACAAAGGAACTGGAATTAATATTGATACGCTTATTGATGTTTTTTCATACATGGCCTCCAGTTAAGATTCTGGAAGTTATGCGGGATAGGTAATATACAAATTTTTTATTTTTTTTGTCAATTAAAAAAACTTCTTGACTTTTTGCAAATAATTCTTTATAATATGATGCTATGAGAGGAAAAATAACTCACATATTGATACTGCTTGCTTTTATTCTATTTTCAACAATCGTTCTATATGCAGGCGCAGTTATTGTTGACTTTCGCGGTGAACCCGGGTCAAATAAAGTTACGCTGCGCTGGGCAACAATGAGCGAGGTGAACTGTAAAGGATTTCAAATCGAGCGAAGTTTGAATAAAACAGATTATACAAAACTCGGTTTTCAAAAGGGAGCAGGAACTTCAACGGAACGAAAAGAATATGAATTCGTTGACAGAACCATTTTCAAAACAACAACGTCCAGAACTTTTTATTATCGAATAAAAATAATAAACATAAACAATTCAGAATCCACTTATTACCAGGTTGTTGCAGTAACCCCATCCATCTCCGGCGCCAGGTACACCTGGGGAAGTATCAAAGCGCTATTCAGATAATCTTTTCCATCACAATTAATCTCAAAATTATTATAATTGTTTGACTGTTTTAAAATGAGTTTTCGCAACATTGCCTAACTCATCTTTTCCAAATTGGCGGGTAAATCGTTTCGCTGCATCAATGACTTTGCTCGAAGCGCCAGCCGGAAAATTCATTTGATATTTATTTGATAACCCCTCCAGTCCTCTAATAAATTTTTCCCGAGCCAAAATAGAAGCGCCGGCAACAGCAAGGTTTTCTTCAGCCCTGTTTCTTTGAATGAGGGTGAGATTTGTTGTATCACCAAGAGCATTTTGAATTAGTTTTTCATCTCCAAATTTATCGGCAATTACAACATCACAATTCGTTTTTTCGATCAAGTTTTTTATGGCTTGTGCATGAGCCATCGCTAATAATTGATTTAAATTTTTTACATCCGAATAAAATTTGTTATATTTTTCAGGAGTGTATGTAACAACAGAAAAAGGAAAAGCTTTTTTTATTGCACCAGCTAGTTCAATTATTTTTTGGTCGGAAATCGACTTACTATCACGAACGCCCATTGCCCACAACTTCTGTTCACTTTTTTTGCTCACGTGTAGCGCGCCGACGGCTAAAGGTCCAAAAAAATCCCCTTTGCCGGATTCATCAGTACCGATCCAATTTTTTAACGACTTAATGTATTCCAATCCATGAATATTCTGTTTTGATTTTAACGGGAGCAAATACTGTTCAGCATAATCGGTTGCATTATTGCCTTGAATAAGAACTTTACCACTGCGATAAAAAGTAATAAACAGTCGATCTCTTTGAGCCTGCCAAAAAGCATGCTGAACTCCTGTTAAATTGAAATTATCTTTTTCAAGGCTTTCCCTCAACTTACCTTCATCAGCCGGATCAAATTTTCCACTAAAAACATTTTTTGACATTTTTACCTCGAGCTATTCTGTTTTCGTTCAAAATTTTTTTCAAAAGTTTTTGAATATGTCTAAAATTTGATAATACACGAGATTCTGGATGCTTGATACTGGTTACTGGATACACCCATCCCATCCAGCATCGCTTCATATTCTTATTAGAGTCTGTTTATAACATAAATTTACAATTTCTAATTGCAGTTCACTGGGTATCGGTTCCAAAAACAACAAACTTAAGCAATATACAAATTTTCAATATGATAAGCAAGATTTTTCAAAATGAAAATCATAGTGTGATAACCTGGTTTGTTAGCGTCCTATTTTTGATCTCTTTATTATTCTGCTACAAATTATTCTGCTATTTTAGAAATGAAACGAAAACATAAAATTAAGTTTTAAAATTAATGGCTCTATTCAACAATAAAACAAGTGTGTACAATTTTTAATTTTATTAAACCAATTCCGAAATTATGGGATTGCACCCTATACAGCAAACATAAAAACTCGTAACTGATAATGCCAAATCCTGGCGTATTTTTTGCTACAAGCTCATACGAAATGGGGCTGCATCTTGCACTGCATCTTTTTTTTATTTTAGAGGGCGTTTCAATCGGGGGGAGGAAAACTCCAATGATCAAAGAAAATGGGATAACATCAGCTGATTTAAAGCGAACTACCAAACCTTTAGAATTTATAGAAAGAGCAGATAGCTCACACAAAAAGAGAAATAAAATTGTTGTTATCGCGAGCAGCAAAGGCGGCGTTGGAAAATCACTTATTGCATCAAATATTGGTTATTATTTAACAAAGCAAAATAAAAGTGTAACGCTGATTGATTTAAATTTGGCGAGCCCGGGACTACACACCTTTTTTAACATTCAAGATCCACAAAGAACATGTAAACAACTATTGTTGCAGCCTGATGTTGATCTAAATGAACTGGCTTATGAAACGAGCATTAAAAATCTAAAGATCATCTGCGGCTGTTCCGACACATTAGGTTTGGCTGAGAATGCGGAATTCATTGCAATGAGGCTGGTTGAATCGGCGAGCAAGTTGTCTTCGGATTTTGTCATTTTTGATATGGGTACCGGTTTAAGCAAGTTTGAAACAAAACTTTTTTTGTCGGCGAATAGCGGAATTCTAATTGGCACACCAGAACCAACAACAATTTTAGAAAACTTTAGTTTCTTAAAGATGTGTATATTACAAAGATTAGAACAGGTTTATGCGGGACAAAAAGCGAAAACAGGTATAATTAGAGAAGCTTATGTTAGTTACAATACAGCCATAAATGATAAAATCAAATCAATGATCAAAGACCTGAACGGAAAAACAGAAACGCGTTATTATAACGAGCTGTTGCAATTTTTCCCTGAATATATTTTAAACATGGTTCACGATGATTCTGATTATCCTTATGCGTTGGCAATCGATGTTGCGATTAAAGAAATGTTCGGGCTGGAGCTGAAACAAATGGGCGCTATACCGTTTTGCGCGCAAATGCGAACATCGATGAAAAAAAATTCTATTAACGACATTCTCAGTAATTCCAATGGCGCATCATCATGTTATAAGCGCATAGTAGAAAAATTGGTTAATAATTTTGAGCAAGAGGGCGCATCGAAACAACCGGTTAAAATAAAGAAACTAACTAACATGGAAAATAACTACCGTCAGCATAGTAAACATTTAATTTGTTCTGCCCAATGCTCATTATGGGAAAGTTGCGCGTATCAACATGGTGGTTTTCCATGTAAAATCAGGTATATTGGTTTTGTCAATACGAATTAGATTTCAAAATTTCTCGTTTTGATTCATAAAAAGCTTATTTGACTTTTAAATCAAATGGGCTTTTTATTAGTATCTAAAAAGTTCATTTCTTGTACAATGTGCAAAAATATTTCACGCAAAGACGCAAAGTCGCAAAGCATAGTCTGTATTTCTTACAAAAATATAAGGTAACTATACAGGGAATCGCAAAGATTTTTCCATAGATCCCCTTTGCGTAATCTTTGCGTCTCTGCGACTTTGCGTGAGGTTTTTTTTTACTCGGTTCTGGCTTGTTCAGGTTAGGTACAAAACATTTTAATTTGTCTTTGAAGGATTTTTAGATAAACTTAGAGAGGCGCTATAATGAAATACATTAATTATATGATTTATGTGTTGTTTACTATATTAATAATCAGTAATTGTCATCAGACCGTCCCAACAGAGGTTGGCAATTTATCTCCCAAAATGCCGGTAAACATTTTCCCACCGGATGATACAACATGTATTAACATAGAAACAACTTTTCGCTGGCAGGCAGAAGATCCAAACACAAATGATAGTTTGTTTTTTGACCTTTATTTAGGAGAAGGCGATTCAAATCTAATATTAGTTTCATCAGATCTTGCGGCAGATTCTTTTTATAAAAATGATTTGAAGTATGCTACAACCTATTATTGGAAAATTGTGGCTAAAGACCAGGATGGCGATACAACAAGCAGCCCGTTATGGTTATTTAAAACACGACCCGAATTTATTACAGCCCCAAATATTCCGGGGAACCCGGAGCCTTCAGATGGCGCAAATTCTATCGCTATTAATAGTGTTGTTTTAAGTTGGAAGGGTGGAGATCCTGATTTGAACTATGACGTTTTGCTTGGAGAATCTGCAAATTTATTAAATACTGTTTCAAAAGATCAACCTGACAGCACTTATTCCATATCACTATTAAGATACGACAAGAAGTATTTCTGGAAAATAATTTCAAAAGGTGAATGCGGTAATAAAACAGAAGGACCAGTCTGGAGTTTTGAAACGCTATTGGGAGAAACAATATTTAATTGGAGCTTTGAAACGGATAATATAAATGAAAGCCCTTCCGCACTGATGTGGACAGTTTGGGACTCATTGACGAGTACATTTGTTACCGATGAAGTTAGTTGGGATAACCAGGGTAAGAGCGTGTGTTTTACTGATTCAACCATTGATGGTGATTCTTACATGGGCGCGTCTGTGACACCTAAAAAGGTGGGTATGCTTCAGTTTCATTTTTTAATGACTTCCCAGGACGATTATTTCGGAATTCGTATGTATTCAGAGTTTGCTGATAGTAATCACCTCGGACCACAAATCTCGTTACGAGAAGGGAAATTACAATATTTTGATAAGGGCAGGGAATGGCAAGCAGTTAAGCCTGTTGAAAATGATTCCTGGTATTTTTTACAAGTGGTATTTGACTGCGATCAACAGTTTTATAATATATATTTAGATGAAAAGCTTGTGGCAGAAAAAGTAACATGGACAGGAACAATGGTCCCCAAACTTAATTTATTTTACTTTTTGACATTCGAAAATCGTAAATGTAATAAGGCGTACATCGATGATGTTAAATTTTTCTCGGATCCTTGATCTTGGAATAAGTATTGACGGCAATACTTTTGTAAAAATAATTAGTAATAGTTCAGCTTAAAAAGGTAACTGGGTAATAAGTTTATTGGGTAAAGGGGAATTCTAAATAATGATAAATTATTTATTACCCAATTATCCTTTTTTTCTCAAATATCTTTCAACGATGAACCATTACAAGAATTATAAATATATCTCAACACACGTCCCTTTCCCCAACTGGCTGGTAAAATTAATTTCTCCATTGTGATCTTCAATTATTCTTTTAACAATTGATAATCCCAAGCCCATGCCTCTTGTTTTAGTTGTATAATATGGTTCAAATATTTTTTTTAATGTTTCAGCATCGATGCCGGTCCCAAAGTCCTGAATTTTTATTTTAACGGTATGGTTTTCTTTCGCTGCTTTTTTTGTTTCTATTATAATTTCTGTTGCTGCTTCTTCATCCTTACTCGCTTCGATACTGTTTTTAACCAGGTTATGAAGCGCCCTTCTGAATTGCGAACGATCCAGGTTTAGGGGCGATAGTTGTTGGTCAAGATTTAATCGAATTGTACCCGCCCCGGGCGCCGATTCGATGAATGAGGTTAACCCGCGTATAATTTCATTCAAATCTTCTTTAGCAGGCTTAATCTGTGGCATGCGTGCAAATTCTGAAAATTCTTCGGAGATACGTCTCAAAGATTCTATTTCATCGTTTATGGTTCTAAATGATGAGTCTTTTCTTGTATCGCTTTCCGCACTAAAATTATTCCATAATCTGCGTACAGACAATTGAATAGGCGTTAATGTGTTTCTAATCTCATGGGATACCCTGCGCGCAACATCCTGCCAGGCAGCAAGACGTTCTGCCTGTAATAACTTCTCCTGGCTGGTTTTTAGATCGGACGTCATTTTATTGAAAGAATCAATTACAAATTTAATTTCATCTTTGGCTTTTACCTGAACAGGTTTTGTAAGGTCTCCGGAAGAAACATGCTGCATACCCACGACTAATTCCCGGATGGGTCCGCTAATGCCGCGTGATAAACTTTTCGCTGCATATATTGCAATCAAGGCAAGAAGAATTATAAATAGCGTGGAAAATCCCCAAATGATCTGCCCTTCGACAACTGATTTTTTAATAAGAGATAATGAGTTGTAAATTCTTAAAGATTCAGTTATTTTTTCTTTAGCTGAAAAAATCTTTGCATTCAATTTAAAAGCCACGACTTTTATAAGACCGGTTTTTTCAACCTGGTAAATTTCGCAAATATTTTGTTCACTGATCAAAAATAATTTGCTCTTTATTTCCTCATTTTGAATTGAATTCATTACTTCCTGAAATTGAGTTGGGCTCTTTTGCAGCAGTTCCGTATTTGTACCTGCAACATTAACAACTATCGTTTTGCCCTTGTTAAGTTTTAAGTTTGCATAATAGGCTACATTGTTCTGCTTAACAACCTGTTGGCTGACAGGATTAACATCCGGGTAAGTTTGAAAAAATAAGTCGCCTCTTTCTTCTAATTGAAGTTTAATCACCTCCAAAGAAGTGGAAAGTGATTCGCCAACTCCGGGTAATAGAAACATTTCCACGCCTTGAGTCAATAGCCCGCTGACAAAAGATGTAAGGGGAATGGCTGGAACAAGCACGAGCAGAATAAAAATGATGGTTAATTTTACCTGGAAACGAAAACCTTTGGGAGAGCGGCGGTAAATTAAGTAGAGATAACCACCGAGGAATAGAGTGATGATAATTATCCAGAAAAGGAAAATATTCATTTTTAAAATCTATTTTTAATGAAAATAATCAAACTTGCGTTCTTTTTGGTAATTTATGAGAAAAGGTAATAAGGTAACTTGGTAATTAGGTAATAGTCTCGGATTTTCTTCCTAATTACCCAATCAACTAATTACCAATTAACCCCCCAAAATTGTTAGGAATTGATTTGATTGACAGCATTTTGCTAACACATTGGTAAATAGCCGAAAACCTACCCCCCAATTCTTTTCCTTTTTAATAGATATTCCATCAACGCCCGATCAAAGTCCCACGATGTATCGATTAATACATAATCAATTTTGTTAAGCCGGCATAGTCGTTTATATTTTTCGATAAATTTTTTGATCTGTTTCTGATAGTCAGCCTGGATGTGCCACGGCTGGGTAGTAATTTTTTCATTGGTTTCCAAATCTTTGAAAAGCGCATTCCGTTTGAAATCAAAAGAAATTTCCATTGGATCTAAAATATGAAAAACGATCACATCGTGTCCTTTGTGCCTGAAGTGTTTGAGACCGGAAATGACCTTTTCCGGATCATCCAACAAATCAGAAAGGATAATTATCAACCCACGACGATTTATTCTTTCAGCCATCTCATGAAATGTTTTGGCAATATCTGTTTGTTCGCTGCATTTTAGTGTTTCCAATTCTTTAAGAATTAAGGGAAGATAACTTTTTATTGAGCGGGGGGGAATATATTTTCTGATTTTTTGATCGAATAAAACCATTCCAACAGCATCGCGCTGTTCGATCATTAAATAGGAAAGCGCAGCTGCGAGAAAAGAGGCATATTCGAGTTTTGTTATTTTTTGAGATGAATAGCCCATGGAAGCGGATGCATCCATCAACAGGTATGATTTTAAATTTGTTTCCTCTTCAAATCGTTTAATATAATAACGATCTGTTTTGCCATAAACCTTCCAATCAATATGACGAATCTCATCTCCGGGCATGTAGGGTCGGTGGTCAGAAAATTCCACGCTAAAGCCATGATACGGGCTGCGATGAAGTCCGGTAATAAAACCTTCAACAACCAATCGTGCCCGCAAAGCCATATTCTTCAGGCTGGAGACAACTTCAGGATTCAGGTATTTTTTATGATTTATTTTGTTCTGTGGATTCATTTGTTTTTTGGGTAAAAGATTTATTTTGTTAGCATCAAATCAGTTTAGGGGGTTGGATAATATAAATTACTCATTTTGACATCATAAGTTTTTATTTATCAATCTTGAGAAAATTATAAATGTCCAAGTTATTTAATCCAACCCCCTTAATAATCCAGATAACTCTAACACTTTGTCCGACCATTCGCGGGATTGTTGAGCAATATTTTGGCGTTTCTCTTTATCAGCCCAAACTGTTTCCCATTCTTGTTGCCAATATGCAAGTTGTACCTGTAAATCAACAAGTTGAGCTGCAACTTCCAATTCAGCTTCAAGTGCCGTCCATTCAATGAAATACTTGCTCTCATTAATCAGGCCAAAGACGGCATCTCGATTGGCGCCATGGCTTGAAAATGTGTTGACTCGCGCTAAATTTGCAGCCAAACCGCCTAACCTTTTCGGCAAAGGATCTTTCATATAGCGCTGTTTAATCTCCTGCAATGTCGCCAACTTCTACTCCTCCTAATAACTTAGTGACAATCCGTTCAATTTTTTGACGTAATTCCGGATCTTCAATTTCCATCTTTCGATTGTTTTGACGGGGACGGATGTTGATTAACGATTCATACGTCACTTCTTGAATAGATGGATTCCAATCTGCGCCCCAAATATCAACCTGAGCGCATCCTTCTTTTAGCAGGGCAGCTTCACAGTCAGCATGCATAGTACCACCGCCGGCAAGGATTTCTTGTCTAACGTCAACGGCCAATTTGATATATGTATCAAGGGTTTCCATCATTTCAGCCATCTGTTTTGGTGTTGCTTGTGCTCTTATTGTGTGTATCATTACTATTTCCTTACCGGATTAAAGGATTAAGGGATTCTGTTTCTACCTTCGCCTGCACTTTAGTGCGCTATAGTATTACAAGTAAAGTCCTGTATAGTTACCTTATATTTTTTAGAGGAATACAGACTATGCTTTGTTTTTTTGGCAAAAGTTTTAAGATAAATAATCAGCAATATTCAAAAAGTAGCTGTGGCAGTAGCAGTAAAAAAATGGATGGACGATTATTACTGCCACTGCATCTGCTACTGCCACTTGCAACTTGTCGCCCTATGCATTAACTTCGCCCAACAACTTTTCAATAATTTCCAGCGTACCCACACCATCAGCTTCAGCATTAAAATTGGTAACCAGCCGATGACGTAAAACAGGAATCGCCGAAGCTTTCACATCTTCCATTTCAGGAGTCGGTCGTCCATCAAGAATTGACCGGGTTTTAGCGCCGAGAATTAAATATTGCGATGCCCTGGGACCCGCTCCCCAGCTTATCCAATCTTTGATATATTTTGGTGAAGCTTTATCATGCGGTCTTGTTTTGCTCACTAAACTTACCGCAAAATTTACAACATCGTCGGACACTGGCACACGGCGCACCAAATCCTGCAATTTTATAATTTCTCTCTTTTTAATGACTACTTTCAAATCAGGCTCATAAGCACTGGTGGTGGATTTTACTATTTGAGATTCTTCTTCACTGCTTGGGTAATCGACCCAGAGATTGAACATAAACCTGTCCAATTGTGCCTCGGGCAGCGGATAAGTCCCTTCCTGCTCGATGGGATTTTGTGTTGCCAGTACGAAAAAAGGCTCATCCAGTTTGTGAGTTTCACCTGCTGCTGTAACTTCATGTTCCTGCATCGCCTGCAGCATTGCAGATTGAGTTTTCGGCGATGTCCTGTTAATTTCATCAGCCAAAACAATGTTAGCAAAAACAGGACCTTTTACAAACTTAAATGATTTTTTCCCGGTTGATAAATCGTCCTCTATCAGTTCGGTGCCTGTGATGTCCGAAGGCATCAGATCAGGAGTAAACTGAATTCTGGAAAATTTCAAATCCAAAACCTGCGCCACCGTACTGATCAATAATGTTTTTGCTAATCCAGGAACACCGATCAATAAGCAATGTCCACGAGATAACAGGCTTATCAACAATTCATCAATTACCTGGCTTTGTCCTATAATTACTTTGGAAATTTCTTTTTTTAATTTATCGTGAGATTTTCTTAATAGATTTACAATTTCAAGATCAGTCTCTTTAGTGCTCGTTTTCGCCATTCTGCCTCCGCGTCAAAATCGAATGAATATTTTGTCATTTGTTTTAATTGGATAAATTCGACAAACTATTCTTTATATGATATTGATAACAGTTTGTTTCAGCAAAGATTAAAATAAAAAATATTTTTACGAAATGCAATAAATTTTCTTGCATGGATTCATTCATTTTTGTAAATTTAGGGGATGGGATAAATTAAATTGCCAATTATAATTTATCATGTTATTAATTCTACTTTGTCACATTACTTATATGGACATGTCATTCCGGTTGAAGCGAAGCGGAATACCGGAATCTGCGTATATTGAATAGGAGATTCCGGCAAAAAAACATGCCGGAATGACAGAAACTTATTCACTTTTTATAATCTGACAAAGTAGAATTAATATACTAATGTGAAAGCAGTTTTAATCTTTACTTTCATTGGACATTGGAATTGAACGGGAATTAAACATAAGATCCTGTTCGTTATTCATAATTCGATGTTCGTTATTTCTTTTTTTGAGTATCGAATAAAGAACACAAAACACCGAACAAAAAAAATAATTAAACGAACTCATTTTATCTTATCCCCTGAATTACATGGAAAAATTAAACATAACAGGTCTGACCCTTGAAGAAATGGAACAACTAATGGCTTCCATTGGTCAGCCAAAGTACCGCGCCGATCAACTATTCACCTGGCTTTATAAAAAGAGAATAGACAGTCTTGAGCAGGTCACTGTTTTTTCCAAGGAATTGCGCCGGCAATTATCCGAATCATTAAATATCGGACACCTGAAAATCGAAAGGCAACAAGTATCTTCAGACGGGGATACAAATAAGTTTTTATTCAGATTAAAAGATGATCACTTTGTGGAAAGTGTTTACATCGTTGAAGGAAAAAGACGAACCATCTGTTTGTCAACTCAAGTAGGCTGTGCTTTAGGCTGTAACTTTTGCGCAACCGGTAACATGGGCTTTAAAAGAAACCTATCAGTTGGTGAGATTGTCGATCAACTATTAACAATCCTGAAAACACTGAAAGTCGATGCAACAAATATAGTTTTCATGGGAATGGGCGAACCGTTTTTAAATTATGATAATGTTATGAAAGCCTGCGAAGTCATCTCCCACAGCGATGGGCTTGCTATTGGGAGAAGAAAAATTACTATTTCCACAGCAGGTATTATTCCCAAAATCAAGCAATTTGCTGACGAATGTTGTGGTTATAAATTGGCAATTTCTTTAAATGCACCGGATGATAAAAAACGAACACAGTTAATGCCAATCAATAAAAAGTATCCCATTAATGAGTTGGTGAATGCTGGCAAATATTATGCGTCAAAATCCCGACATTTATTCACTTTTGAATATTTAATGATCGCTGGCGTAAATGATAGCGAAGATGATGCGAGAAAATTTAAAAGGCTGTTCAAAGGAGTTCGCTGCAAAATAAACATTATCCCATTCAATTCAACAGATGGTGAATTGAAACCGCCAACTGAAAAAAAGATAGATGCTTTCATTAAACAATTGCTGGATTTAAAAATAATTATCTCTGTGAGAAGAAGTAAGGGCGCGGATATTGACGCGGCGTGCGGGCAACTCTATCATCGGTATGAAGACGATTTTTAATAATAATCGTATTAGATACAAAGATGTTATTTTTGACTGAACGGAGTATTGGATTGTTGGAGTGATGAAAAACAATGCTCCAACACTCCAATAATCCAACACCCTGCGCGACAAATAGTAGTAGTAGATGCAGTGGTAGTTATTTGTAAACTAGCTCCAAAATTATATCATAGCATTTCGGATATTGTTACTAACTCATAGCCCTTCTTCTTCAATTCCCTTATTATAAAAGGAAGTTTAAGGTGGGGATAATCACCTTTGCGTAGTGAGCCCAGGTGCATTAAAATGACCGCACCATTGGCGCCATACATTTTTCCATCGCCAAAAGAAATAATTTTTTCCGCGATTTCATCTGATGTGTAATAGTAAGAAGCAGTGGTATCAGCAACCCAGTCTAACGCATCCATACCGTTTTTCCAGTCTTTTCCCACTGTCCAGCCGATTTGCCGGAAGCCGGCTTCGGCAGCCCATTTCCTTATTTCAGCATTATGTTCTCCAAAAGGCGCGCGCCAATATGGTTTCATTTGTTCACCGGTAACGCGATAAAATAATTCCGAGGTTTTCAATAATTCATGCTGAACAAGCTCTTTTTCAATAGCCGGATTTGTATGATGCCTGCGGTTTTCTTCAAAGGTGGTTAAATGGGGATGCGTCCATGTGTGGTTACCAACTTCGTGACCTTCGGCTATCATGCGTTTAATGAGTTCACCGTAGCGCCGCATGTACCTGCCAGTCACAAACATTGTGCATTTAACATTTTCCTGTTTCAGAATATCAAGAATTTCCTCAGTTATATTATCAAGATAGTCACCATCAAATGTGAAGGCAATTTTAGACTCTTTTAAACTTCCCCTGGAAAAATCCTTTGCTAAAAATGATGGTGTCGGGACACCATATTTGAATTCAATTTCCTCTAAAACAACGCTTGAGCCGTCTTCATTTATCGACCTGACAACAAAGTGATTGTTTCCCGGTTTTACCATAACATTTTTAAAAGTAAACTTGCCCGCTTTAACTAAAGTCGCCTCTAACAACAAACCATCAACGGATAAAGTGACCACACAATTTTCATCTGTTTCCCCCTCGATGTCGATTCGGTTCCTAATGATCATAGCCTGGGCAGGTGGTGTAAATACAGCTAGAGTATCTATGTGTTTTGCTAATTCTTCAGCGGAAGTCGTTGAGTCAAAAATTGCTGTGCCTTGTTTGTACGCATTCAATTCGCGCTGGACTTTTTTTATTCGATACAAACTTGAAATGCTCATCACAACACTTATAATCAAAACAACGGAGAGTATTATTACAATCGGTAAATAGGCGGGGATCTTTTTAAATTTACCCCAGAAACGCAAGAGGTATTTTTCAACTATTTGGAATGTTTCGACGTGAGTTGTTGAAAGCTGCCCCATAATGTGCTGACGATAACAACTCTGGCTGCAAAAAATGTGGTGAGCTTTAGTTATCTGGCAATCAGCACAAATCGGTGATTTGCATTGATAGCATTTACGCTTTGCTTCTTTTTCCGGGTGATTTTTGCAGAATTCTTGCATGAGAGCTCAAATTTTTAGTTTTAGTTCAGCTTTCTAAATGAATTGGCTTTATCGCAAAATGCCGAGTTGTTGGTAAGTGTCCATGTTAACGTTTGTGTATCAACCAGGTATTTCACTCCATGTATTCCTTAAAATCTTCTAATGGTTCATCAAAATCGCTTGCTATTTCAATTTTTCCTTTTGCGGTTCCCAGGTTTCTTTTTGTATTTAAACCAATAATAATCCATTCTTCTAAAACTTCCTGCAACTCTTCTCTACAATTTTCCAAAGTTTCTGCATTTGCCCAAACACCTTGAAGTCGGGAAATTTTTCCAAAATACCCTTCATTGTCATGTAAAATTTCATATTGGGCTTTTTTCATCGCCGATTCTAAATATTTTATTAGCATAGCTTATAGTCCAATTATAAATTAAAATTTACTTGGTGTAATATATACTATTACAATAAAAATGTCAACATTAAATTGAAAAAACAGAAATAATATTGTTCGCTCTCAAAACATTTCAAAGCTGGTTTTCAATTCTCTCTTTTCATCTTCAGATAAAAAAGTAGCATCAACAGCATTAATTGTTAATTTATTAATATCGTCAATTGAAAAATTTAATCCATCGTAAAGAAGTAAAAACTCGTCCGTGAGTGTCGTTCCAAACATCGTCGGATCATCAGTATTAATATTTACAGCCAGACCCTGTTCAAAAAATTCTTTGATCGGATGTTCTTCCAATGAGGGAAACACACCGGTCTTTAAATTACTCGTCACACAAACCTCAAGCGGGATTTTATTTTCTTTCAACTTATCAATCAAATCAGGATCTTCAATCGCCCGAACACCATGCCCAATCCGCTCCGCTTTTAGAACATCAAGCACTGACAGGACAGATTCTGCCCCGGCTGCTTCTCCGGCATGAGCCACTACATGAAAACCTTCTTGTTTAGCTAATTTGAAAACATCTTCATAAAGCTCATTAGGATATTGTTGTTCGCTGCCTCCCAATCCAATCCCAATCACTCCCAAATCACGATAGGGAATAATTTGTTTGAATCGTTGCACACTATTTTCCCAACCAACATCCCGACTGATATCGGCAATCAATTTGCACTGAATTCCAAAATTTTTTTCTGCCCGATTAACTGCGGAGAGATGCGCTTCTGTAATTTCTTGTGCCCCCAAACCGTTACCGGCAAAATCCCAGGGAGAATAAAATGCTTCTGTGTAAACAACATTCTGTTTGTGAAGATCTTTCAACGTATGATAGGTAGTAAATTCAAAATCTTCCGGGGATTTAAAGAATTGATTTTTCCAAACCCAGGTTTCAATGAAATGGGGAAAATCTTTAAATATGAATTTTTTCTCCAATTCTTCAACAGAATTTATTGAAGGATCACCACCGTATTTGTCAATCAATGTCATTAAGGATTCAAGCATAAAAGCGCCTTCAAGGTGTAAATGTAGTTCGATTTTTGGCATCTTTGTAATGAAATCTTTATCAGTTGATTTTTGTTTCATAATTATTTCTACTTTGTCACATTACAAACCATGTCACTCCCGAACGTTTTTATCGGGAGTCCATTGTAAAAGTTTTGTGGATTCCCGCTAAAAACATGCGGGAATGACACACGAGTGTAATTCAAAATTATAGTTTTATGCTGTTTTTTTCTAATCTGACATCAAAGTACAATTATTTACCTGAATAATTTATGGTTTCATTATTCAATATTTACATTAATGTTGCTGGATACTCGATGCTTGATCTCGATCTTGACCTTAACCTTTATTTCTATCTTTACCTATGCCTTTACCTACTATCTATTTTAATCCCATCCGCCGCCAATTTTTCCCTCACCACCATTTCATCAATCTCAACAGGCACTGGGTAAACAGTCGGTTCTAATTTGGGAGAAGCCAATAAATGGTAAACACATCCAAGCTGAACCGAAAAGGATAAATCCATTATTTCAACAGGATGACCCAATCCACCGGCAATATTAATTATTCCCCCGCGTGCCAATAAGTATAATTTCTTTTTTTCGGGCAAAGCAAATTCTTCAATTTCTTCCCGCACAGGTTGGCAACTCTTTGCCATTTTTCTTAATTCGGGGACGTTTATCTCATAATCAAAATGCCCAGCATTGGCGAGAAACGCCCCGCTTTTCATTATTTTAAAATGTTCCTTTCGAACAACATTACTCAAACCTGTTGTTGTAACAAACAAGTCTCCCAAAGAAACAGCCTCAAGCAACGGTTTAACGCCGAATCCATCCATTCTTGCCTCAAGCGCTTTCCACGGATCAATTTCTGTTACGATTACTTCTGCGCCCAGACCTTTGGCTCGTTGTGCAATTCCCTTGCCAACCCAGCCATAACCAATAACGACAACTACCTTTCCCGCGATATTCATATTGGTCAAATGCATAATTGCCGTCCATGCTGATTGACCTGTGCCGTACCGGTTGTCAAACAGGTATTTTGACTTGGCATCATTTATCGCGATGGCTGGATATAGGAGCTGTTTGTTTTTAGCTAATTCTTTTAACCGCACTACTCCTGTGGTTGTTTCTTCACAAATACCTTTTAAATTCTTTCCATATTCGGGATTGCTATGAAGAAGCTCACAAACATCCCCGCCATCGTCAACAACCACATGCGGTTTATTTTCCACGATAGATTGTAAAAATGATTGGTATTCTTTCTGATTTGCACTGTGTTTTGCAAAAACATGAATTCCATTTCTAGTTAATGCTGCTGCGACGTCATCTTTGGTTGATAAAGGATTACTGCCGGTTATCCAAACATCAGCGCCGAGCTTTTTAATTGTTAATGCCAAATAAGCAGTTTTTGCTTCGAGATGAATGCAGAGCGCAACTCTTTTATTTTTGAAAACATTCGTTTCTGAATATTTGTTATAGAGACGATTTAACACCGACATCCACTTTGCCACCCAATCAATTTTTTGTTGACCTTGTGGGGCTAATGCTAAATCTTTTATTTGATAATTATCTTTCAACTAATGGTCTCCTGTATTTTATAGTTTTGAACTCCATTTAATATAAACAAAAAATCTGGAAAAGCAAGCCATAATTTTTTTGTAGCTATTAAGGTGCGGTTTTTTTCTCCTACCGAAACGAACTCCCACAGAAATGAAATTTGAAATTTTTTTCCGTGGCAGTTCTCCTTCGGCGAATCATATTTATAATTAGTGTCTGTCCGAAAAAGGTATGTTTTGTCATTCCGGCGATTTTTTGTGCCGGAATCTCATGGTTTTATGCACAAGATTCCGGTATTCCGCTGCGCTCCAACCGGAATAACTGCTTTCTCGGACATACACTAATTAAATCTATCAAAGAAAGATTTTAATTCTGTGGGAGACATAAATTTTTTTATTAATGTTTGGATTAACTGAATAGTTGCTTTTTTTATTAATCATAAAAAATTTCTATTGATATTGATAAATTTTTTTATCATTTTACAGTACCTTGCATGGTATCAAAACTGAGAAATATGTTTATGAAAGAAAGTGAAATAATTATTGTTAAGAACATTCCCGATGAAATCTATCACAAAATAGCGCTCGATGCAGTAAAATACGCCATCATTTCCATCCCGTTCACCATCGACCGTATCGGATTACGAAATCGGAACAGACAAATATTTAATATCGCCAAAGGAAAATTAGCCGAAGGACTGTTCAAATTTTTCTGCAAAGAAAATAACATCGAGGCAAATTTCAACATTTGTGAAACCCCTTTTTATCAGATCGACAAACGGGACTTTATTTTGGATGATTCGGAGTGGGATCAAAAAAACAATTTTATTTACCATTCTGCCGACCAGTTGATTTCACTCCAATACACAGATTTACCAGCGCTCGTTCCTAACCGAGCAAATAGAAAAGATCAATGGCAGAAACGAAAGGAACATTATTTTAAAAATTCGAAATCAGTTAAATTCTTGTTCACATTTATGAAGGCGGCGGACAAAAACAATCGACGCAGCAATTTTTTTGCTATAAATTTATCAGGAAAACAACTGGAATTTTTGGATAAGTTGTACAGCAAGTACAAAGGTTTACCTCTAAAAGAAAAACCGTTTGGAATAAATGATTTTTGGGAAGAGATGACATATTTGAAAGATGACCATATTTCTTTCCAACTTCATGAAAAGTCAAATCTTGTGATAACCGCTTACGCAGACAGCAATCAGTGGGATCTCTTTTTTGATACTGAAGGCAAAAATTTTTTAGATGGGACTTTGTGGACTAAAATCAGGAACAAAACCTGCCATTTAAATAAGCTGCCTTCATTTCTTTCTTTGTTTCCGCAACTGGGGGAAAGGATGAAATTTGGTTTTATAGCGCCTTGCCGAAAACGACAAAGCTAAAATGTGGAAGAACACTAAAGTGTTCTGAAAATATCCAAAAACAAAAGGCTTCTTCTCCATCTCGCCCCAACTCCTTGTCTCCGTCTTTTGTCACTTGCTGTTTTGATGAGAAGCTTCGCCTTACAGTTACGAATTGGTTTGATAAGGCTTCTGAAATGTCAAACAATACTGGTGAAATGTATTGCTCACCCAGGTATTAAAATAGCCATAAGGTGCAATGCGAATATCATCCTGCAGCCAGAAAACTTCGGGCAACAAAATCATTTTCTCCTGCAACCGTAAACTTAAATCCCAGGCAAACGGGTAATTCTTTCCTTTCTTTTTTATATTTTTGACTACGATTGTAAAATATCCCCCGGGTTTCAAATTAGTAATTATTTTAAAATATATTTCAACCAATTCATCTAAAAAAGAATCGAAATCTTCAATGTTACCCAGATCAAACGTGTCATCAGAATAATTCAGTTTTAATCCCTTCTCTTTTCGGCGAGCCTGTCCCTCGGCGCCTTTCATATTGAGCATGTCCCAATAGGGCGGTGAGGTTATAGTGTAATCGAATAAAGGAAAATCTGTTTTATTAATTTTCCGAGCATCTTTGCAAAGGATTTTGAATTTGAGATCTGTATTATTGGAATCATTTGAGTCTAAATAAGTATTGCATCTATCATTAGCAATTTTATTAAAAAATTCACTCAATTCAACGCCATAGCCATTCCGATTATTTTGCAAGGAAGATAAAATGGTACTGCCGGTTCCACACATCGGGTCAAAAACATTGTCCGATTCTTTACTAAAAAGCGGTAAAAACATTTCGATCAATTCTTCAGGGAATTTTGCCGGGTGTAAAATTTCATCCTTATTCCTCGGCTTTGGTTTAAGAATGTGCCAGGAAGCAAGTTGCTGTTTTGAGATAGAATTTGAGTTTGCCTGTTGATTGTTTTCAAAATAGCCAAAATCAAAAACATTAAAATCATGCTGACTGTTTTCATCATTTCTAAAATATAATGAATAAAAAACTGTTTCATCCGTCTGAAAATATTTTGAATCAGTAATTTCGCTGTTCCTTTCAAGACAACCAATCTTTTCATCTTTCAGGCTTAACGCGTTTTTTAGATTTTTAGCCAGATCCCAGGCAAATGGAAAGTAGCGCCCATCGTTTTCAACGTTCCTGAAAAAGACAGCAACAAATTTTCTGTGAACAATTTTATTTTGGATTGATTTTAACATCTGCAAAATATTTGATTTTATCTCCAAATATTCTTCAACAGATATATCAGGGGTGATGATGTCAAGATAATCAAAAATTACAAATTGAATTTTATCTACTTGTTGAATATCTTTTTCAAAAAATAATTGTGTTTTTTCTTTATTGGCAATTTTTGTTATTATTTCCTGACCCGTTTTACTGCCGATAAAAAGCAAGTTGGGTGGATTTTCATTGTCATCAAATTTCATAAAAAAGCGAACATTTTCCCGGTAAAGATTTTCAAGCGTCGAGAATTTGAACCAGGATTTTTGGAATGGCAGCCATTCTTTTGAATTGAGATTATTGAATCGGTTTTTCATATATTTTAGTTTCCATTCGGTTAAATAATACTTTTTATAATTTAAACATTTTATCTAAAGATGCAAGTTTGAAATTGGATTTTTTGTAATAAATCACTTATTGATGGTTGCCAAAAATGCTTTACTGTGATTTTTAAAAACAACTTGACTTATATTTAAAAATTAATTATTATTCACATTATGAATGATAATCATTCATGATGTGAATAAAAACACAAAGCTCGCTGGATAGCAATTTCATTTAAGGAAAGTCTATATGTTTAGAAAAATCATGTTGTCTTCTTTTATTTTTTTTCAAATTTTTTTGTTAATACCCGTAGTTCCTGTTTATGGTGCAAGTTTGTTTCCTCAAGGATTTCGCTATTTACAAACCAATCATCTTGGATTTTCCAATGCTGCTCATTCTATGGTTTCCGATTTGCTTTTTACAAATCCTGCTTTAATAAGTACCATCCAAACACCTAAATTGGGCATCGCTTTTGATTTCAATAAAACAATTAATAATCTTCTGGTTGATTTCGATCACAGTAGAGTCAATCCTTATCTTCCTGTTTCAGTGTCGGTTGTTAAACCATTTAAATATTTTGTGATGGGTTTTGGCTTTTATTAAAAATATTCAAGTCGATGGAAACTTGAATTCATGGCGACCCATCTTTCTCCAACAGACCCTCATGAATATATCTCTGAAATGGTTACGTTTAAAGATGAAACATCCATCTATACATTTTCTTGGCAATTTGCTAAATTTTTTATTGATCCGATAAATGAAGATCACAAATTAAGCATCGGTTTCCAAGTTGATTGTAATTATTTAAAAAGCGAAACCTTCGGATTGAGTTCAAACGAGAAAATTACGGACATTGGAATAGATTATCATTTTTAATAATAAAACAGGAAAATCAATGAAAAACAAAATAAACAAAACTGAATATTTAGCCTTCGTCAAAGACATAAAAGAGCGAATCTACCGCGCCCAGTACGATGCTTTAAAAGTTGTTAACAAAGAATTAATCGAACTTTATTGGGATTTGGGCGAAAAAATAGTTGAAAAGCAGAAGCGATTTGGCTGGGTAAATCCATTGTTGAGAACCTGGCAAAAGACCTGCAAAAGGAATTTTCTGGAATAAGTGGATTTTCTGGTCGGAATTTATAGTATTACAAGTTCAATCTTTGTTTTTTGTGCAAAAGTTTTTAAATCCAGAACAATAAACTCATACAACGAAAAGGCTGAGGCGAAGGCTAAGGCGGAGCAAGGTAGAAGATTAAAGCACCCTTCGGGCACAGGGATTAAGGATTTTTTTTCCTTCGCCTTCGCCTCAGCCTTTGCCTGCACTTTAGTGCGCTGGGGAT
>JACKQG010001923.1_pt1 | contig 27969 bp, 24 predicted proteins | sample 8237621 | NCBI WGS metagenome assembly JACKQG01 (sample SAMN15677084, study PRJNA649215) | marine metagenome | biome: marine; feature: Black Sea; material: saline water; isolation source: suspended particulate matter (SPM) from the Black Sea western gyre | collected 2013-06-09/2013-06-10 | depth... | reverse complement strand
CTGTTCGCCAACCTGCGCCCGGCCAATGTGTTCCCGGCGCTGGCCGAAGCCTCCAGCCTTAAGACCGAGCTGGTGTCGGGCCTCGACATGCTGATTATTCGTGAGCTCACCGGCGGCGTTTATTTCGGCCAGCCGCGCGGCATCGAAGACCTTGGCAACGGCGAAAAACGCGCCGTCGACACTCAGGTCTACACCACCAGCGAGATCGACCGTGTCTGCCGCCTCGCCTTCGAGATGGCCCGCAAGCGCCAGAACCGCGTGACCTCGGTGGAAAAAGCCAACGTCATGGAAACCGGCGTGCTGTGGCGCGAAGTGGCGACGGCTGTCCACGCTGATGGTTATGAAGACGTGGAACTGAGCCACATGTACGCCGACAACTGCGCCATGCAGCTTGTCCGCGAGCCGAAACAGTTCGACGTCATCGTCACCGACAACCTGTTCGGCGACGTGCTATCCGACTGCGCCGCCATGCTGACCGGATCGCTCGGCATGTTGCCCTCAGCCTCGTTGGGTGCGCCGGATGAAAGCGGACGCCGCAAAGCCATGTACGAACCCGTACACGGCACCGCGCCGGACATCGCCGGCCAGGACAAGGCCAATCCGCTGGCCATGATCCTCAGCTACGCCATGTGCCTGCGCTATTCCTTCGACATGATCGAAGACGCCGACATGGTGGAGGCCGCGGTGCAGACCGTGCTGGAAAGCGGCCTGCGCACCGGCGACATCATGCAGCCCGGCATGACCCTGGTGTCGTGCGAACAGATGGGCGAAGCGGTAACGGCCGAACTGGACAAGCTGGCCCGGTAAGGGCGCCATCGTCCAGACCTTTTCTTCGCCAAAGCCCCCGGAAAACGGTATAGTGGCGGCAACCATTATTTCCTTTCCGGGGGAACGGTGATGAAGATACTTCTCGCCACACTGGTCATTTTCGTTGGGCTTTTGGGCTTCCCCGCAGCCGGCTGGTCGGAGGGTGGGGCCAGAATCAGTGATTTCGAACGCTACAAAAGCAGCCCCAAGACCATCCCCCTGACCGAATACAGGATTCTGATGACCCGGTTGATCGGCACCTACGAAGGGATCGGCTGGATCAACGCGCTGAACGACCAGGAAGGGCGTCCGCCGGTTTTCTGTCCGCCGCCGGACTTTAAAATAACGGTGAAATACCTGCGGGGCATGCTCGACGAGGAAATTCGCATCCATACCTTCAGCAAAAAACCCTATCCGCCAAATTCGCCGATGGACGCCATCGTCATGTTTGCCGCGCGCGCGCGTTTCCCCTGCAAATAACCCGGCAGGCCCGGGGGCCCGGGCGTCTATGCCGCCCGGGTTTGCGCTCTCGCTTTCTGTGTTTGGCCGTCAAAGCCCCAGGCGGCGGCGGCGAGATCATGGATCACGACGTAACTGGCGTCCGGGGTCGTGCCGACACACTCTTTCAGCATCGCCATGGAGCGTTTGATCATCTCCGCCTTTTCCGCGTCGGTATTGGTGCCGTCCGTGACCTTAATGTCCATGTGAACGGCGGACCGCCCTCCGCTTGCCACGGGTTTGCCGGCAATCGCCCAGTTTTCCGCCGGAAACTCATCGATCCTGACAGCGGTCAGCGCCGGATTCTTGTGCATCACCTCGGCCATCAGGCGCGTCGTTTCATCGAACAGACTTTGCTTTTGCACTTTTGAAAGCCGGGTGTTGGCGACCGCGATATTGATAAAAGGCATATCCCTTCTCCCGTTCCTGTCCGCTTAGGCCTGTCCGCTTAGGCCTGTCCGCTTAGGCCTGTCCGTTTAGGCCTGTCTGTTTAGGCGGCCCGCTTTGTAACTGTGGACGTTTCTGCGGTTTGTTCCCTGCCGCGCCAAAAGGCCGGCGACGACGAAGGATTGCCGGTCGGGCTCAAAGACAACGGATCGCGCCTGAGGGAACCGGACACCATGCGCTCGATCTGATGACGCTCGATGCCCATATCCTTGAGCAGGTAATCCGGCAGGTCCGCCAGGTGGCGGGCCTGATTGAGACGCCGGCTCCAGGCGGCAACCGCAGTGATGATTGCTTTCAAGCCCCCGGAGATAAGGTTGGCGATATAGCGGCTGCGGAGTTCCCGCCCGCGGCGGACACCGGCGTCGATGTCGCTACGGGTAATCTTGCTGCGTAATTCGTAAACGTTACCGGACATAGCTGTTCTCCTTTGTGTTGGCCGGAGCCGTTGCATGTGGATCCGGGCAGGTTGTGAGAATGGTTATAGAGCGTTGCCAAATTTTTGATAATATGGTTATTTTTAATAACTTTAATGAATTTTATTCATTAATGGCATTTGACCGGGAGCGGAAGGAGGGCGGCACGTGGAGCCACAGAACGACATGGCGGTCTTCGTCCGCGTCGCCGAAACGGGCAACTTCTCGGCCACGGCACGCGCCCTGAAGCTGACACCGTCGGCGGTCAGCAAGCTGATCGGGCGGCTGGAAGACCGTCTCGGCGCACGGCTGCTCCACCGCACCACCCGGCGCGTCAGCCTGACCGAGGAAGGCCGGACTTATTATCAAAGCTGCCTGCCGATCCTGGAAGCCATCGACGAGGCCGAACAGGCGATCAATGAGCTGCACGAGGAGCCGCGCGGACTGCTCAAGGTCAACGCATCGACCTACTTCGCCCGTGAACATATCGAGCCATTGATCCCTGATTTCCTTGCCCGCCACCCGGAATTACGAATCCAGCTTACGTTGACCGATCAATTCGTCGATCTCATCGAACAGGAAGTCGATGTCGCCATCCGCATCGGCCAGCTCCCCGACAGCAGCCTGATCGCCCGCAAACTTGGCCCGGTCCGCCGCATGGTCGTAGGCACGCCGTCATACCTTGAAACCCACGGTATTCCGCGCACCCCGGATGACCTGAAAAATCATAACTGCATCATCCTGAGCACGGCGACCAGCCTCAACCAATGGGAGTTCAAGGGGCCCGACGGTCCAAGGCGCATCGAGGTCCGGGGTAATTTCGAAACCAATAACGCCGTGGCGCTCCACAACGCGGCGATCGCCGGTATCGGCCTGATCCGGGCGGGCAACTTCACCCTGGCGGCGGATATCCGGGCAGGGCGCCTGGTGCCGGTCCTCGCCGATTATGAAACCACCACCGAAACCAACGTCTATGCCGTCTACCCCCACAGCAGGCATCTGTCGCCTAAGGTCCGGGCTTTTGTCGACATGCTGGTGGACGCCTTCCACCCGGTTGCGCCTTGGGAACAGATGGGGTAACAGATGAGTGAACAGACTCGCTAAAATTTTCCTAGCAAAATCAAACTACTTATTATATATTTCTCGAATATGTTAAGCTTTTTCTTAACATACTGATTTTAAAGCAAAAAATTGAGATCCTTGAATTTCTCCTTGCACAGCTTGGGGCTGTTTGCCGCTAGGCAGGCGCTGCCGTTCCTGAGCTGGACCCCGCGGGTCAACGCGAAGTCACTGCGCGCAGACATCGTCGCAGCCCTTACGGGCGCCGTCATTGTCCTGCCGCAGGGGGTCGCGTTCGCCATCATCGCCGGCCTGCCGCCGCAGTACGGGCTCTACACGGCGATCGTGACGCCGATCATCGCCGCCCTGTTCGGGTCGTCCTGGCATCTGGTGTCGGGACCGACGACGGCGATTTCCCTGGTCGTGTTCAGCGCCATCAGCCAGCACGCCCAACCGGGCTCACCGGAATTCATCTCTCTCGCGCTGACGCTGACCTTCATGGCCGGGGCCTATCAACTGGCCTTCGGGTTGGCGCAACTTGGGCGGCTGGTGAATTTCGTTTCCCATTCCGTAGTCGTCGGCTTTACCGCCGGCGCCGCCATCCTGATCGTCACCAGCCAGATGAAAAGCGTGCTCGGCATCGATATCGCCCGGGGCCATGACTTCCTGCACACATGGATGGACATCGCCGCCAAGGCCTCAGATACCAACGCCTATGTCGCAGGCCTCGCCATCGCGACGTTGTTGATTGCTGTCTTCGTGAGCCAGCTCTTTCCCCGCTTGCCCAACATGCTACTGGCAATGATCGCCGGCAGCCTGCTCAGTCTGGCCTTCGACGGTCCGGCCTACGGCATCGCCCTGATCGGCGAGATCCCCGGGCACCTGCCGCCGCTCTCCATGCCGGACTTTTCCTTCACCACGTTCCGGGAACTGGCGTCCCAGGCACTGGCCGTGGCAGTGCTGGGCCTGATCGAGGCGGTGTCCATCGGGCGCTCCATCGCCTCTAAATCGCACCAGCGCATCGACGCCAGTCAGGAATTCGTCGGCCAGGGCCTGTCCAATATCGTCGGCAGCTTCTTTTCCAGTTATGCCGGCTCCGGATCTTTCACGCGCTCCGGCCTGAATTATGCCTCCGGCGCGCAAACGCCGGTAGCCGCCATCCTGGCCGCGGTATTTCTGGCGGTGATCCTGCTGTCCATGGCGCCGCTGACGGCATACCTGCCGATTCCGGCCATGGGCGGGATCATCCTGCTGGTCGCCTGGCGGCTGGTCGACCTTCACCACATCCGGACCATTCTCCGGGTCAGCCGGTCGGAAAGCGTTGTCCTGATCGTCACCTTCGTCGCGACGCTTCTGCTGGAGTTGGAATTCGCCATTTACGCGGGCGTGTTGCTGTCGCTGGTGCTGTACCTCAACCGCACCGCCAACCCGAGGATGTATTCGGTCATCCCGTGTCCGGATTCGACGCCCCGGCGGTTCATACCCGTCGGCCCGATTTCCACCCGGCGCTGCCCGCAACTGGAGATTTTGGAAATCAACGGGGCGGTGTTTTTCGGCTCGGTCAATTCCGTGGCCCGCAGGCTCGGCTATATCTACAAGGCCGACCCCTTGCTAAACCACGTCCTGATCGTCGCCGACAGCATCGCCGTGATCGACGTCTCGGGCGCGGAAATGCTCGCCGAGGAAGCCGCGACACTGAAGGAACGGGGCGGCGGGCTGTATATCAGCGGCCTCAGGCTCGAGGACAAGATGTTCCTGAAGCGCGGCGGATACCTCGACATCATCGGCCGGGAGAATATATTTCTATCGAAAAAGGTCGCCCTCCCGACGATTTTGAAACGGCTCGACCAGGACCGCTGCGAAACCTGCGTGCGCCGCATTTTCGCCGAATGTCAGGGCGAACAGGAAACCGGTATCATATCGCCGGATTGATTTCGCTTCGCCTGAGCGCCAGAACCATCTTGAATTAACCGCCAAACCGGCGTAAACGAAGCCCCGCGGCGCATCGGTTGCCGCAGGTTTTTGGAGTATACACCATGGGTTACAAAGTCGCCGTTGTCGGCGCCACCGGAAATGTCGGACGCGAGGTGCTCTCGATCATGGACGAGCGCCAGTTCCCGGCCGACGAGGTCGTGGCGCTTGCGTCTTCGCGTTCCGTCGGCAAGGAAATCAGTTTCGGCGAGGACAAAATTCTGAAGGTTCAGGATCTCGAGACCTTCGACTTTGCCGGCACCGATATCGTACTGTCGTCGCCGGGCGCCAAGGTGTCCGCCAAATACAGCCCGCGCGCGGCCGAGGCCGGCGCCGTCGTTATCGACAACACGTCGCAGTTTCGCATGGACCCGGACGTGCCCCTGGTGGTGCCCGAGGTCAACCCGGAAGCCATTTCCGGCTACACCCGGCGCGGCATTATCGCCAACCCCAACTGTTCGACCATCCAGCTGGTGACGGCGCTTAAACCCCTGCATGACCTGGTGCCGATTACGCGCGTCGTGGTGTCGTCGTATCAATCCGTGTCCGGCGGCGGCAAGGGGCCGATGGACGAGCTGTTCAACCAGACCCGCGGCATCTACGTCAACGAGCCGGCCACCTTGCACCAGGAAAACTTCACCAAGCAGATCGCGTTTAACGTCATTCCCCACATCGACGTCTTCATGGACGACGGCCAGACCAAGGAAGAATGGAAGATGGTGGTGGAAACCAAGAAGATCCTCGACCCCGCCATCAAACTGACGGCGACCTGCGTGCGCGTGCCGGTGTTCATCGGCCATGCCGAGGCGGTCAATGTCGAGTTCGATGCCGATATTACGGAGGCCCAGATCCGGAACGCTCTGAAATCCGCGCCGGGCATCGTTATCGTCGACCGCCGCGCCGACGAGGGCTATGTGACGCCCGCCGAATGCGCCGGCGAGGACGCCGTCTACGTCAGCCGCATCCGCATGGACCCGACTATCGATAACGGTGTCAATCTGTGGGTGGTGTCGGACAACCTGCGTAAGGGGGCTGCGCTGAATACGGTGCAGATCGCCGAGGAATTGATCCGGTCGTACCTGGAAAAAGCGGCCTGAGGCCTTTCACTCCAGCTATTGGCCCGAAGTCTAGCTGACGGTTTTGGCGGCGACGCCACTGGCTTCGGCCTGTCCCGCTTCACTGTCCTGATCATCCGGATTGAGGAACTTGTTGACCTCGTCCTGGGACATTTGCTTGTCGACGTCGGCCACGTCGATGGCTTTTTCCTTCTTCTTGGTATCGCGGCGCTCGAAATCGACAAACATCCGTTTGCGCCGGCGGTCGGGACCGAAATATTCCCCCGCCCGCACGAAACGCCGGGGATGCTCGATCACCGCGTTCAAGCGGCTGAACAATGTCTTTGCAGAAACCGGCTTCATGACGAATTCGTTTACGCCGGCGTCCCGGGCGGCGATGATCCGGGGCCGCTCGGAATGGGCCGTAATCATAATGATGGGCATGAAACGGTCCGGGCTGGTTTCATCGTGGCGAACCTTCTTCACCAGTTCGATGCCGTCCATGGGCTCCATTTCCCAGTCGACGATTAACAGGTCAGGGGGATTGTCACGGATCGCGAACCAGGCGGCTTCGCCGCTCGCCGCATCGGAAATGCCCGTACACCCGAGCACACCCAGAATATGGCGCAACAGTGAACGGATGAAATCCTGGTCATCCACGATCAGGATGCGGACATCGCGTAGGTATGAATCCCACATTCTCGGCTTATCCTACCCTCCCCTTGGTTTCTCTTTTTACCCCCTGGAAACCATTGTCGGGATTTTTGTTTTTTATTAACCTTAGTTAGCGACACCAATCACGCAATATTACTTAGGCAAAATGGTATACGGGATTATAAGGGAAGCAAACCATCATGCGCGAGGGGTTTTTATAAAAAAATAAGTTGAAATAGAAACCTTCATAACAATCTTGAATTGATCTACGGCTAAATTCAACCAGTATTGGCTTAGCCCCTTGCAGCGAAACCGAACCGCCGGTTCCGAACGAAAAACCACCCCCCTTCCCTGCCAAAGGCTTGCATCGGGTTCACCGGCAATTGTAGGCTCGACCAGCGCCGTTCCCTGGCTACCCAAGCCAGGGGAGAAACGGCCCTAAGAAAGACCAAGGGAACTAGAGGAATGTCCAAATCGGCCAGGCCGCGCCGTTCCGTTCTGTATATGCCGGGGTCCAATACCAGGGCCCTGGAGAAAGGCCGTACGCTGGCCGCCGACGGTCTGATCCTCGACCTGGAAGACGCCGTCGCCCCTGACGCCAAGGAAACGGCACGCGGCCAGATCCGCGATGCATTGGCTAAGGGCGGCTACGGGAAACGCGAGTTGATCGTCCGCGTCAATGCCATGGACACGCCCTGGGGACTGGACGACCTGAGCGCCGCCGCCACCATGGGAGCCGATGCCGTGTTGCTACCTAAGGTGGAAAGCGCCGGCGCCGTACACCAGGCCGAGGAAATTATGGAAACCGCCGGCGCGCCGGATGATCTGGCGGTCTGGTGCATGATGGAAACGCCGCTTGGGATGCTGCACGCCGAAGAAATCGCCCACGCCAGCCACCGCGTCGGCGCCCTGGTCATGGGCACATCGGACCTGGCCAAGGATTTACAGTGCGCCCACACACCGGACCGTTTGCCTTTTTTGACCTCGCTGGGGCTGTGTATGCTGGCCGCACGTTCCGCCGGAATCGTCATCCTCGACGGGGTGCATCTGAACCTCAACGATGACGGTGGCTTTGAGTATTCCTGCAAACAGGGCGCTGAAATGGGGTTCGACGGCAAGACGCTGATCCACCCCAAGACCATCGACGCCGCCAACAAGGCTTTTTCACCGCCGCCGCAAATCATCGAATGGTCGAAGAAAATCATTGTCGCGCATGCCGAGGCAGCCGCCGAAGGCAAGGGTGTCGTCGTCGTCGAAGGCAAACTGATCGAAAACCTACACGTGATGAATGCCGAGCGTCTGGTCGCGCTGTCCGAAGCCATCGAGATCATGGAGAAGGACTTGATCTCCGCCACCGATTAGGCGGACATTAAAACACTAGGTTAAGTCACACAAACCCCCCAGCAGACCCTCCGGCATAACCTATTGTAAAGACTCACTATAGAATCCCCTGAGTCCTTAAAGCACCCCTCTCAACCACTACATATCGTCCGACTTTGACTGCCGGAACGCAATTTATTGTTTGTCACTGAAAAATGCCTCTGATAAAGAAAGAGGTGTCAGGTACCGAGGTCCTGGGAAACCTCAATAACGCGCCGCCGAAACAACGCTCCTGACACCTCATGGAGCCGGCCAGGCTCCGCATACGCTAGGCGGCGATCGTATACCGCACCCCCCTCTTCAGGACACACCCTGGGCAGAGATTAGCCCTAGGAGGCGGGGCAGTGGTTCGTTTCAGAAGGGTATCGTCACCGACCCCCCCTTCAGCAAACCGCCGATAGCGAAGCCCTCTCAGACCAGCAAACCTTGTAAAGAGCCAAACGCCCCACCGACAGAAGCCGGTATAAGATATTTGCCTCCACGGACATGCATAGCACTCACCAGGGAGAGCCGCTTGTCCGCGCAACGCTTGCCTCGTGGTCAACGAGACCTCCGCCGGCTTCCGGTTCTCCACTCCGCGGCAAGCCGCACAATGGTTTCCCGGTCACCTTCCCTCGGTCTAAGGGAGACCGGAGCCTCCCTAAAACCTCGGAACAACGATTTCCGGAAGGAGCCTGCCGGCCCCGGAGGATCGACGGAACGCCCTCCAGAAATTCGTCGCGCCTACGCTTTCGCGTACTGCTGTTATGATGAAAATATCGAAAACCATTTTCAATTTAAAAGCGGCCCGGAATCCAAATATTCTGTGCATAACTGTTCCAGTCGTGCACATTCGCCCCACACCTTATCCACACATCTGCACACATTTGCACACCGTAAAAATAAAGGCGCTTTAAAACCAATGCCTTAATATTTTTTCCTGTCCCGGAAGGTATTTCACCCTGGCAAACGGATCATGCCCGGAAAGCATGCCCCCTGCTCACCCGCAGGCGTTGACTTGAACTTGGCAGGCGTTTACCAATTTATTCATATAGGGACGCCGCCGATGGCGTATTCCCTTTGTCAGAGAGGTTTTGGCAATGGCATCCGGCAACCGGCCGCTCTCACCGCATCTTCAGGTCTATCGACCCCAGCTCACGTCCCTGCTGTCGATCCTGCACCGGATCACCGGCGTCGGCCTTTGGGCCGGGGCGCTGATGATGACGTACTGGCTGTCGTCGGCCACCTACGGCCCCGAAGCTTTCGAGCGGGCGCAAGGGATCCTCGGCTCATGGTTCGGGCGTCTGGTGCTGCTCGGGCTGACGGCCGCGCTTTATTACCACCTGGCCAACGGCATCCGTCATCTGGCCTGGGACATCGGCTGGGGCTTTGAAATGGACAACCTTCAAATTTCTGGCTGGGCGGTCGTTGTTTTTACCGGCGTGATGACGCTGCTTACGTTCCTTGCCGGCTACTGGGTCGCAGGAGCCATCTGATGGAATTTCGCTCAACCCTCAGCAAGGTTCGCGGACGCGGCCTGTCCAAGGAAGGCGGCACCGGGCATTGGTGGGCGGAACGCATGACCGCCGTCGCCCTGATCCCGCTAACAATCTGGTTCGTTATCTCGGCCCTTTCCATGGTCGGCGCCGATTATGCCCAGTTCAGAGCCTGGATCGGCGATCACGGTAACGCGGTGCTTCTGATCCTTCTGACCATCGCCGTCTACCACCACGGGCAGCTTGCATTGCAGGTCATCATCGAAGATTACATCCACCATGAGGTGGCCCACTTTACGGCTCTGATCATGGTCAAGCTGGGGGCTGTTTTCCTCGCCGTTTATACGATTTTCGCCGTCGCTAGGCTGGCGTTTGGGAGTTGACACGTTATGCCTGAAGCCTATCCGGTCACCGATCATAAATATGATGTCATCGTCGTCGGCGCCGGCGGCGCGGGGCTGCGCGCGACCATGGGGATGGCCGCCCATGGCCTGAAAACGGCTTGCGTCTCCAAGGTCTTTCCGACCCGGTCGCACACCGTCGCCGCCCAAGGCGGCATTAGCGCAGCGCTCGGCAACATGGCGGAAGACGACTGGCGCTGGCACATGTACGACACGGTCAAGGGCTCGGACTGGCTCGGTGACCAGGACGCCATCGAATACATGTGCCGCGAAGCCGTCCCGGCGGTGATCGAACTGGAACATTACGGGGTGCCGTTTTCGCGCACGCCCGAAGGCAAAATTTATCAACGCCCCTTCGGCGGGCACATGCGCAATTACGGCGAAGCCCCGGTGCAGCGCGCCTGCGCGGCCGCCGACCGGACGGGCCACGCCATCCTGCACACGCTCTATCAGCAAAGCCTGAAACAGAACGCCGAATTCTTCATCGAATATTTCGCCATCGACCTGATTATGGATGCGGACGGAACCTGTCAGGGCGTCATCGCCTGGAACCTGGACGACGGGACCATCCACCGCTTCCATGCCCATATGGTGGTGCTGGCGACCGGCGGCTACGGACGCAGTTATTTTTCCTGCACGTCGGCGCACACCTGCACGGGCGACGGCAACGGTATGATCGCGCGCGCCGGCTTACCCTTGCAGGATCAGGAGTTCGTGCAGTTTCACCCGACCGGCATCTACGGGGCGGGCTGCCTGATTACCGAAGGCGCGCGCGGCGAAGGCGGGTACCTGACAAATTCCGAAGGCGAGCGCTTCATGGAACGCTATGCGCCGACGGCCAAGGATTTGGCCAGCCGCGACGTGGTCAGCCGCTCCATGACCGTGGAAATCCGCGAAGGCCGGGGCGTCGGCCCGGACAAGGACCACATCTATCTGCACCTGGAGCACCTGGGCGCCGACCTTTTGCATCAACGCCTGCCGGGGATTACCGAATCGGCGCAGATTTTCTCCGGCGTCGACGCCACCAAGGAACCGATCCCGGTGCTGCCGACGGTGCATTACAACATGGGCGGCATCCCGACCAATTACCACGGTCAAGTCCTGCGTCCGACCGCCGCCGACCCGGACGCCCTCTCGCCCGGCCTGATGGCCATCGGCGAATGCGCGTCAGCTTCCGTGCACGGGGCCAACCGGCTCGGCACCAATTCGCTGCTGGATCTGGTTGTCTTCGGACGCGCATCTGCCAATAAGGCCGGTGAAATCCTGACCCCCGGCCAACCCCTGAAACCGCTGGCACCGGACAGCGCCGATTTTGCCATCGACCGCCTGGACCGCCTGCGCAACGCCAGCGGCGGCACCCGGACCAGCGAAATTCGCCTCGCCATGCAACGCGCCATGCAGGACAACGCCGCCGTTTTCCGGACGGCGGCGGTTCTTGCCGAAGGGGTCGAAAAAATCGATTCCATTTCCGCCACCCTGTCCGATATCCAAATCTCCGACCGCTCCATGATCTGGAACTCCGATCTGGTCGAGGCGCTGGAACTCGAGAACCTGATGGTCGGCGCCCAGACGACCATGCATTCCGCCAACGCGCGCCACGAAAGCCGGGGCGCGCATGCGCATGAGGATTATCCCGACCGGGATGATGAGAACTGGATGAAGCACACGCTCGCCTGGATCGACCCGGACGGAACGGTGCGGCTGACCTACCGCCCGGTTCACGCATGGACGCTGACCGACGAAGTTGAATATATCCAACCCAAGGCCCGGGTTTACTAAGGAAGATTGCGCCAATGGTTGAATTTATGCTGCCGGCCAATTCAAAGATTTCCGAAGGCAAGAGCTTTCCGGCCCCCACCGGTGCGACCCAAATCAAAAAATTCAAGATTTACCGCTTCGATCCCGATAGCGGCGAAAACCCACGCTGGGATACTTTCGAAGTCGATCTCGATACCTGCGGGCCGATGGTTCTGGACGCGCTGATCAAGATCAAGAACGAGATGGACTCCACGCTCGCCTTCCGACGCTCCTGCCGCGAAGGGGTATGCGGGTCGTGCGCCTTCAACATCGGCGACAGTGTCGGCGGCACCAATACGCTGGCCTGCACCAAGCCCATCAAGGAGATCAAAGGCGATATCACCATATCCCCCCTGCCCCATCTGCCGGTGATCAAGGATCTGGTGCCGGACCTCAGCGTTCCTTACGCTCAGTACACATCCATCAAACCGTGGCTACAGGCCGACACCCCGCCGCCGCCGGGCGAGCGGTTGCAAAGCCCGGATGAACGCGAAGAGCTGGACGGCCTGTGGGAATGCATTTTGTGTTTCAGTTGCCAGACCAGTTGCCCGAGTTATTGGTGGAACGGTGACCGCTATCTGGGCGCTGCGATCCTGTTGCAGGCATACCGCTGGATCGCCGACAGCCGCGACGAGGCCACGGACAAACGGCTCGACGACCTGGACGACCCGTTCCGGCTGTTCCGCTGCCACACCATCATGAACTGCACCGCCACCTGTCCCAAGGGCCTCAACCCCGGCAAGGCCATCGCCGAGATTAAGACGGCGCTGATCAAGCGCCGCTGACCCCCAGAAGATACCCACCATGTACAAGCCCCGTCTTTTCGACGTTGACGACCCCTCGACCCTGACCGCCTTCATGCGCGAACAGAGCTTCGCCCTGCTGGTGACCAACGTCGATGGCGTTCCTTTCGCCACCCATGTCCCGCTGCTGCTTGATGGCGAGGCTGAAAATGGCCGCCTGCTCGGCCATCTGGCCAAGGCCAACGGGCAATGGCAGGGCTTCGATGGCGAGACCGAGGCCCTGGTCATGTTCTGGGGGCCGCACGCCTACATCTCGCCCAACTGGTATGAGAGCGAAAAGATGGTGCCGACCTGGAACTACGTCACCGTGCATGCCTACGGTAAACCGAAGGTGCTTTCCGAGCCGGCGCAAGCGGAAGACGTTCTTAAGCGCCTGACCGATACCTATGAAAACGACGCCACCGGCAACTGGTCGATGGATGTCCTTCCCGAAGACTTCGTCGAAAAGCAGATCAAGGGCATCGTCGCCTTCGAAATCCCCCTCGACCGGGTGGAGGGGAAATTCAAGCTTAGCCAGAACCGGAAACGCGAGGACCGACTTGGCGCCATCCAGGGGCTGCGGAATAGCGGCGACGCGGAGGCCACAGAAGTGGCGCGCCTGATGGAAGACATTCTGCCCGATGACGACTGACTCTTCAGAACACCAGCACTTTATCTGCGTCCAGGGTCATGCGCGACAAGTCGGCCATGGGCGGGGTACTTCAGTGAACGAGGCATAGACTTGCCGTAAGCAGGCTGGCCGAAAGGTCCTCCGGGATGCCTGCGGTCCGGGAGAGCCACCACGCCCCGGCCAACGTGACGATCAGCAGAGCTGCGAAAATCCCGGCTTGCCATCGAACGGCGGGAATTTTCCCCGTCGCCCATGCGCGCAACCTGGCGTAATCGGGGACGTATGATGGCCGCAGCACGTTGCGCACATCCTGGAAGACGAGGCTGTTCTTTGTGCATTCGGTCACGCAGCGTCCGCAACCCATGCAGTCGGCGACATCGATTTTGCCCTTTTGGCGCGCCATCTCCAGCACCGGAATTCCCATGTCGCAGACCTGCGTGCAAACGCCGCAGTCATTGCAGGTGTCGGCGTCGAAATCGATGCGGTAAAGGCCAACCTTGTTCAGCAAGCCGAAGGTGGCGCCGTAAGGACAAAGATACCGGCAGTACCCCCGGTTGCCGATCACCGGCGACAGCAACATCGACCCGAAATAAGTCAGGCCGACCAACAGAGCGAAGAAACCGAAGTACATCGCCGTCCACGCACTGGGTGGGAGAAAGAGAAGGATGAACGCCACTACGTAGAGGACAAAAAAGAACCACTTGCTGTGACGCAACCGCCAGGCCAGGCGGCCACGGGGCGTGACGTGCCGAAAGGAAAAACCAACGGTTTCGCGGATGCCGACGCAGGGGCAACCCCACCCGCAAATAAAGCGGCGTCCGAACAACGCCACCGCCGCCAGCACCAGGAAGATGGTGACCGTGCCCGGCGTGTGCAGGGACGGAAAAACCGGCTGGGCTCCCAGATTCCCCAGGTAGGGTTCGAAAACCGGGAACAACCACGGCACAAGCCACCACAGGACGGTGACCACCGAAACCAAAACAATCAACCGGTTGCGGGTGTACGGATTGTGCTCCGCGAGGATACGCCACACCCCGAAGATTAGAATAATCGCGTGCTCGGTGTAGCGGTTGAGCCAGATCGGGTTGTCCCACAGGTGCAACGTTGTTTCGTTGAACCAGCCTAGGAAAGCCAGTGAAAATGCCGCCATGCTCAACACCTGGACGCCCAAGGAATAGCGCCCCGCCAGCGAACGTTGCTTGTTTGCCGGCAACGCCTTTTTCTTAAACGGCGTTTTGTCTTTCCCAGTGACCGTGGCTGTTGCGGCTGTGGTCATGGTGTTGGTTCCTACAATTCCTTTTTCCAGTCGCGGCGGTTGATGGCGTACTCGCCCAATGCGCCTGTAAAGGGCTGCGCCAGCATCTTGTGCAGATGCAGTTCGCCCGGGGTGCGGAACAGGTCGATGCCGATATCCATGTCCTCGTGCCCCTGTTCCGGCTGCGCCCGGTAGGTTCCGAACAGGCGGTCCCACCACGGCAAATTGAAGCCGAAGTTGGAATTGGTCTCGTGCGGCAGCACCGAATGATGGACCCGGTGCATGTCCGGCGTCACCACGAACAGGCGCAACACGCGGTCCAGCCAAAGCGGCAGCCTGACGTTGGAATGATTGAACATGGCCGTGGCGTTGAGCAGCACCTCGAAAATCACCACCGCCACCGCCGGCGCGCCGATCAGCACGATCACGCCCATCTTGATGGCTACGGAGAGGACGATTTCAACGGGATGAAAGCGCGCCCCAGTGGTGACGTCGAAATCCAGGTCGGCGTGATGCATCCGGTGCAGCCGCCACAACATGGGCACCGCGTGCACCATGACGTGTTGCAGGTAGATGGCGAAGTCCAGGATCACAACTGACAACACAATCAGCGCCCAGCCCGGCAGATTCAGCAACCCCAACACGCCCCAGCCGCGTTCCGCCGCCCACAGGGCGACGCCTACGGGGGCCAGCGGAAAGACGATGCGCGCGATCACCGTATTGACGGCGACAATGCCTAAATTGGAATACCAGCGAACGGCCTTGGACTGTTGCAACCCCCGGCGCGGGGCGGCCAATTCCCAAACCGCCATCAAGGCGAAAATACCGAAGAAGGCCCCCAATCGGATGGCGATTTCGTTGTTTTGAATGATCTCCGTCATGGCCTCTCCTCTATCGGCGCAACACCATTGACTGTCCCCGATTGGCGAATTCAGGAAACAATAGCATCCCATTAAATAATATTCAATTGATTAATTGAATATAAGGGTGTATAGTCCCTGAAGCATGACAACAGAGTCTCTCAAACAGCAGCTTTTCGCGTGCCTGGCCGATGTCGGAAAGGCCTTGGCCAACGGCAATCGCCTCGAACTGTTGGAGTTCCTGGCGCAGAAGGAACGCAGCGTCGAGACGCTCGCCGGGTTGGCCGGGCTGTCGGTGGCCAATGCCTCGCAACACCTCCAACACCTGCGCCGGGCCGGACTGGTCACCGCGCGCAAACAGGACCGGCACGTTTTCTACGCCATCGCCGGCGATGACGTGGTGTCGCTCCTGATGGCCCTGAGACGGACGGCAGAAAAGAATTTCGCCGAAATGGGGCGTTTGATCGATGGCTTCCTGCTCTCACGGGATTCCCTGGAACCCGTTTCCCAGGCCGAACTCTCGGAGCGAATGCGCGAAGGCCTTGTCACCGTGATTGATGTGCGCCCGACCGAGGAATTCGCCGCCGGTCATCTTTCCGACGCCATCAATATCCCCCTCGACCAACTCGACCAGAAACTGAGCCACCTGCCGACAGACGGCGACGTGGTTGCCTATTGCCGCGGCCCCTATTGCCTGCTTGCCTACGAAGCCGTCAACCGGCTCAGGAGCAAGGGCATCCCGGCGCGGCGCCTGGAAGACGGTTTTCCGGAATGGAAACTGGCGGGCCTGCCGGTTGATCGAACGGCCCCCTCCTCCTGACGGCGGCGGGTCGACGGAGAATGGCTCGGCCCTTTTCCGCCGGTTTCATATGGTGGTAGTCTCTCCCGTCACAACCATTTCAAGGTCTTATCCATGAACCTGCATCAAATGCTTTTGGCCCGCGCCGAAAAGAACAAACCGATCCGCGTCGGCCTGATCGGCGCTGGAAAATTCGGCACCATGTTCCTGTCCCAGGCCCGCCATACGCCCGGCATTCACCTGATGGCCATCGCCGACCTGTCGCTCAAACGCGCCCGCGCCGCCTTAAAGGAAACCGGCTGGCCCAGGGAACAAGGCGAGGCCGCGACCCCGGCCAAGGCCAGGAAAAGCGACGGCACGTTTCTCACCGAGGATTCCGAGCAGCTCATCAACATCGGCGGGCTCGACGTCGTCATCGAAGCCACCGGCGACCCGGAAGCCGGCATCCGCCATGCGCTAGCCTGCATCAAACAGGGTTGCCACATCATCATGGTCAACGTCGAAGCCGACGTTCTGGCCGGCCCCCTGCTGGCGGAAAAGGCACGCCGGGCGGGCTGCGTCTATTCCATGGCCTACGGCGACCAGCCGGCGCTGATCTGCGAACAGGTGGACTGGGCCCGCGCGTCGGGGCTCACCGTCGTCGCCGCCGGCAAGGGCACGCTGTATATGCCGAAGTTCCACGCCTCGACCCCCGACACGGTGTGGGACCATTACGGCCTGACGCCGGAGCGCGCAAAGAAAAGCGGCCTCAATTCGAAAATGTTCAATTCCTTCCTCGACGGCACCAAGTCGGGCATTGAAATGGCCGCCGTCGCAAACGCCACCGGGCTGACACCCGCGCCGGGGGGCCTGACGTTCCCCGCCGTGCCGACTGGCAAGCTGGCGAGCACGCTGATCCCGAAAAAACACGGCGGCACGCTGCACCACAAGGGACAGGTCGAGGTCATTTCCAGCCGGGCACGCAGCGGCAAGGATATTGATTCCGATTTGCGCTGGGGCGTCTATGTCACCTTCGAAGCGCCCAGCGGGTATGTGAAGCGGTGCTTTTCCGATTACGGCCTGATTACCGATCCGGGCGGGCGGTATTCGGCCCTGTGGCGGCCTTATCACCTGATCGGGCTGGAACTCGGCATCAGCGTCGCCATGGCGGCCTTAAGAGGCGAGCCCACCGGGGTCTCACGCGATTTCATCGGCGATGTCGCGGCAACCGCCAAGCGGCCCCTGAAAAAGGGCGAGGTGCTGGACGGCGAAGGCGGCTACACGGTGTGGGGACGGCTGATGCCGGCCACCGATTCCCTTCGTTTGAACGCCGTGCCCATCGGCCTGGCCCACGGACTAACGCTGAAAAACCCGATCAAAAAAGGCCAGCCCGTTACCTGGTCCGATGTTGAGGGGAGCAGTGTGAAAAAGACCATTGCCTATACCGTGCGCCGGGAAATGGAAAAACGCTGGGCGGGCGCTTAAGTAACAGCCATGGACACTTCTCTGGCCCCGAGTCCCATCGAAACTTACCGCGCCCTGCTCGACGGCGGCGATATCACGCCCGATGCCTCTCAGGCCGTAGCCATGAACCGGTTGCAGGATTTGGCCACGGCGCTCGCCGCCTATGCACCGCGAATGGGCAAAAAGGGCTGGAAAGAGCGGCTCAGCCTCGCGCGGGAAAAACCGCCGCCACCCCGGGGGCTGTACCTTTGGGGCGGGGTCGGGCGCGGCAAGTCCATGTTGATGGACTTGTTTTTTGAATCTGCGGCCATGGTTCCCGACCGCCAGCGGGTGCACTTTCATGCCTTCATGCAGGAGGTCCATCGCCGCCTGCATAGCTACCGCGAAGCGGTCAAAGCCGGCAAGGCGTCCGAGGAGTCCGACCCCCTGGCGGCGCTGGGCCGGGTAATCACGGAAAAGGCGTGGCTGTTGTGTTTCGACGAATTCCACGTCACCGACATCGCCGATGCAATGATTCTGGGCCGCCTGTTCAAAGTCCTGTTCGATCACGGCGTTATCGTCGTCGCCACATCGAACCGTCCGCCCCGGGATCTCTATAAGGACGGCCTGCAGCGCGAATTGTTCCTGCCCTTCATCGACTTGATAGAAGAAAAAATGGATGTCCTGGAGCTGGACAGCGGCATCGATTACCGCCTCGACCGCCTGAAGGCGATGAATGTTTTTCTGGAACCCGCCGATGACGAAGCGGAGGCCCGCCTGGATGAGGATTTCCTGGCGCTTTCCATCGGCGCCCATACGCGCCCGGTGACCCTGACGGTGCAGGGCCGAGACATCGTTATCCCCAAAGCCGCCGAAGGCGTGGCCATGGCAGGCTTCGACGATCTCTGCGAACAGCCCCTTGGGCCCGGCGATTACCTGGAAATCGCCAAGTGCTTTCATACGCTGATCCTTAAAAATATCCCCCGCCTGGGCGCGGACAGGCGCAATGAAGCAAAACGCTTCGTCACCCTGATCGACGCGCTCTACGAAGCGCGGGTCAACCTGATCTGTTCCGCCGACGCGGCCCCGGAGGACCTCTATCCGGAAGGCGACGGCGCATTTGAGTTCCAGCGCACGGTGTCCCGGCTGATGGAAATGCAGTCCACCGAATACATGGCCTTGGCGCATGCTGGTTGACCCCGTTGGTAGCATTTGATAGCAATCTTTTTGACCGCTTAAACTTTGCGAAATGCCATTTTCAACCTTATATTTTCCCTGCAATAGCGACCTTCCTTGGAAGGCCCCCTTGCCGAAAGCCAGAACAACAGAGTTTTCGGCAAAAGATGGAGTTGAAAGTTGATGGAAACCGTCGTCCTTCCGGATAACGGAGCGCTGAAGGAAGCAGACCTTGACCCCAAATTCGACCCGTGGGCCGGGATCGAGAGGCTTCGGCGCGAGAAGAACGCCATTGTCCTGGCGCATTACTACCAGGATGCCGAAATCCAGGACCTGGCGGATTTCGTCGGCGACAGCTTGGACCTGTCGCGCCGGGCGGCGGAAACGGACGCCGACATGATTGTCTTCTGCGGTGTGCGTTTCATGGCCGAAGTGGCAAAAATCCTGAACCCGAACAAGATCGTGGTTCTGCCCGACGCGGACGCCGGCTGTACGCTCGAAGAATCCTGCCAACCCGATGACTTCGCCCGTTTCCGCGCCGAACATCCCGACCATCTCGCCATCACCTATATCAACTGCTCGGCCGAAGTGAAGGCGCTGTCCGACATTATCGTCACTTCGTCAAACGCCGAATACATCATCAATCAGGTGCCGGAAAGCCAGCCCATCCTGTTGGCCCCGGATCGCCACCTCGGATCTTATCTGGCGCGCAAGACAGGCCGCGACATGGTCTTGTGGGACGGCACTTGCATCGTCCACGATCAGTTTTCCGTCCGCGAACTGGTCAAACTGAAGACCGCCCATCCGGACGCCCTGGTCTCGGCCCATCCCGAATGTTCGACCGCCCTGCTCGAACACGCCGACCACGTCGGCTCGACCCGCGGCATGCTGGATTTCGTTCTCGGCTCGCCGGCCAATGAATTCATCGTCGCCACGGAACGCCACCTCATTCACCAGATGAAAAAAGCGGCGCCCGAGAAGACCTTCATTGCAGCCCCCGGCGCCGATGGCGGATGCAGCTGCGCCGATTGTCCGTACATGGAAATGAACACGCTGGAAAAAATCTATCTGGCCATGGAAAACGAGGCGCCCCGGATCGAAATTCCGGAAGACCTGCGTCTACGCGCTCTCAAGCCGCTGGAAAAAATGCTGGAAATGTCGCCGCCCGCAGGCGCCATTACGCAAGCCGCCGAGTAACCATGCCCACCCCTGACGCCTTGGACATCAAGGTTGCCGTGGATACCGCCTTGGCCGAGGACATCGGTACGGGCGACATCACCACGAAAGCCGTTATCCCCGAAGATACGCGCCTGAAACTGGTCTTGGCGACGCGCCAGGACATTGTGCTGGCCGGACTGCCGGTGGCGCTGGAGGTTTTCAATCGCCTGGCGCCGAATGCGGACATCACCCTGAACGCCGCCGACGCAGACCGCCTGGAAGCCGGGGCCGTGGTCGCCCGCCTGGAAGGCCCGGCGGCGGCGTTGCTGTCGGCGGAACGAACGGCGCTTAATTTTTTACAGACGCTTTCCGGCATCGCCACCCTGACCCGCGCCTATGTGGACGCCATCGAGGGCACGGGGGCTGTGCTGCTCGATACCCGCAAGACGCTGCCGGGGCTCCGGGCTTTGAGTAAATACGCCACCCGCACCGGCGGCGCTACCAACCACCGTATGCGCCTCGACGATGGCGTTCTGATCAAGGACAACCACATCGCCGTCGCCGGATCCGCCGGTGAAGCCACGCGTCGCGCCAAGGCGGCGGGACTGGACAACGTCGAGGTCGAATGCGACACCATCGAACAGGTTGAAGAAGCGATTGCGGCCGGGGCCGACAGTCTGTTGCTGGACAACATGCCCCTCGACATGCTGCGCCAGGCGGTGCAACGGGCGGGCGGGAAAATATCCTTGGAAGCGTCCGGCGGCGTCACCCTGGATACCATCCGCGCCATCGCCGAAACCGGCGTCGATAGCATTTCCGTTGGCGCCATTACTCAATCCGCTCCGTCCGTGGATATTGGATTGGACCTGGAAAAATGAACGGCGGCGCACACTATATTGGACCAATCGGTCCAGAAAAAACCCCATATTCCTTGCCCTAAAACGGGAAACAAGGTAGGACAAAAGACATAATAAGGCGGGAAACTCGCCCCCCACATGGTTTTTAACCCTTACAAACCAGGAAACATTCATGGCTCGCAATAAAATCGCGCTTATCGGCGCCGGTAACATCGGCGGCACGTTGGCCCATTTAGCCGGACTGAAGGAACTGGGCGATGTCGTCCTGTTCGATATCGTTGACGGAATCCCGCAGGGTAAGTCCCTGGATATTTCGCAATCAAGCCCCGTCGAAGGCTTCGACGCCGGCATCAAGGGCGCCAAGAGCTACAGCGCCATCCGCGGCGCCGACGTGGTGATCGTCACCGCCGGGGTCGCCCGCAAACCGGGCATGAGCCGCGACGATCTTTTGGGCATCAACACCAAAGTCATGCAGTCGGTCGGCCAGGGCATCAAGGAAAACTGCCCGAACGCCTTCGTCATCTGTGTTACCAACCCGCTTGACGCCATGGTCATGGTGCTGCGCGACGCCTGCGGCCTGCCCCACAACAAAGTGGTCGGCATGGCCGGCGTCCTCGACTCGGCGCGTTTTCGGTATTTCCTGGCTGAAGAATTCAAAGTCTCCGTCGAAGACGTCACCGCCTTCGTGCTGGGCGGCCACGGCGACAGCATGGTACCGCTGGCCCGCTATTCGACCGTCGCCGGCATTCCGCTACCCGATCTGGTGAAAATGAAATGGACGACGTCGAAACGCATCGACGAGATCGTGCTCCGCACCCGCATGGGCGGCGGCGAGATTGTCGGCCTTCTGAAAACCGGCTCGGCCTTCTACGCACCGGCCAGCTCCGCCATTCAAATGGCGGAATCCTACCTGAAGGATAAACGCCGCGTGCTGCCGTGCGCGGCGTATCTGCGGGGCCAATACGGGGTCAAGGGCCTTTATGTCGGCGTGCCTTGCGTGATCGGCGCGCGCGGCGTTGAGAGGGTCGTCGAGATCAAGCTCAACCCTGATGAGAAGAAAATGTTCAACAAGTCGGTCAGCGCTGTGAAAGGCCTGTTGAAAACAATCCAGAAAATCATCGCCAAGGGCAAAAAGGCCCCCGCGAAGGCGAAGGCAAAGTCTAAACCCAAAGCTAAGGCGAAAGCTAAAGCCAAGGCGGCGCTGAAAAAAACAGTGAGGAAAGCCGCGGCGAAAAAAGCCCCCGTGAAAAAAACCGCGAAAAAGGCGGCTGCGAAAAAAACCACCAAGAAAGCCGTGAAGAAAACCCCCGCGAAAAAGGCCACGAAAAAGCCGGCGGTGAAAAAAGCCGCAAAGAAAAAACCGGCAAAAAAAAGGGCGGCGCGGAAAGCCAAAAAATAAGGCCTAAAAGGAACCAACCACGGGAAACCGCGCGGCCTTGAGCGAACAATCGCGGCCCACAACAAGAGGACTCCATGAATATTCACGAATACCAGGCGAAGCAGTTGCTCCGCGAATACGGCGTTTCTGTCCCCCAGGGCGGTGTCGCTTTTACCCCCGAGGACGCCGTCAAACAGGCGGAAGAACTGGGCGGACCCGTTTACGTCGTTAAATCCCAAATTCACGCGGGCGGCCGCGGCGCCGGCAGGTTTCAGGACAACCCCGACGGCTCCGGCGGCGTACGCGTCGTCAAATCCGTAGAAGACGTCCGCGATAACGCCGCCGAAATGCTGGGCCATGTTCTGGTCACGAAGCAGACCGGCCCGGCGGGCAAAGAGGTCAAGCGCCTCTACATCGAAGACGGCTGCGACATCGCCCGCGAGCTTTATCTCGGCATGCTGCTGGACCGGGAAACCTCCAAGCTGGTGATGATGGCATCCACCGAAGGCGGCATGGAAATCGAGGAAGTCGCCGAAGCGACGCCGGAAAAAATCCTTAAAGTACAGATCGACCCTACCGCCGGCATGACATCCGAAGATGCCCGTGGGCTGGCCCTCGGGCTCGGCCTGGAAGAAGGCAAACAGGTCGACTCCGGTGTGGAACTGATGCTCGCCGTCTACAAGGCGTTTACCGACCTGGATGCGTCCATCATCGAAATCAACCCGCTGGTGGTCACCGGTTCGGGCGACGTGATGGCGCTGGACGCCAAGATCAACTTCGACGACAACGCCCTGTTCCGCCACCCCAACGTGGCCGAGCTGCGCGACGAAGACGAAGAAGACCCCGCCGAGCTGGAAGCCTCCAAGCATGAGCTCAACTACATCAAACTGGACGGCTCCATCGGCTGCATGGTCAACGGCGCCGGCCTCGCCATGGCGACCATGGACATCATTAAGCTCAAGGGCGGCGATCCCGCCAACTTCCTGGACGTCGGCGGCGGAGCGACCAAGGAACGCGTTACCGAAGCGTTCAAGATCATCCTGTCCGACGACAACGTGGAAGGCATTCTGGTTAACATCTTCGGTGGCATCATGCGCTGCGACATCATCGCCGAAGGTGTTGTCGCCGCGGCCAAGGAAGTCCACCTGTCCGTTCCCCTGGTGGTGCGCCTTGAGGGCACCAACGTGGAACAGGGAAAACAAATCATGGCCGATTCCGGATTGCCGATCATATCCGCCGACGACCTGGGAGATGCCGCCGAGAAAATCGTAAAAGCCGTTAAGGAGGCCGCATAATGGCCGTACTCGTAAATTCCGACACCAAGCTGATCTGCCAGGGCTTCACCGGCGCGCAGGGCACCTTCCATTCCGAACAAGCCATCGCCTATGGCACCAACATGGTCGGCGGCGTGACGCCCAAGAAGGGCGGAACGGAGCACCTCGGCCTGCCGGTGTTCGATACCGTCGCCGACGCCGTTGAAAAAACCGGCGCCAATGCGTCCGTTATCTATGTGCCGCCGCCGTTCGCCGCCGCCGCCATCATGGAAGCCGTCGATGCCGAATTGCCGCTGGTGATCTGCATCACCGAAGGCATTCCGGTCTTGGACATGGTCAAGGTCAAGGCCGCGCTCAAGAATTCCAAAACGCGGCTGATCGGCCCCAACTGTCCGGGCATCATCACGCCGGGCGAATGCAAGATCGGCATCATGCCGGGACACATCCATCAACGCGGCAAAATCGGCATCGTTTCACGCTCCGGCACCCTGACCTACGAAGCCGTTCACCAGACAACGGCGGAAGGCCTGGGCCAGTCCACCTGCATCGGCATCGGTGGTGACCCGGTCAACGGCACCAACTTCGTCGACTGCCTGGAAATGTTCCTGGGCGATGACGAAACCGAAGCCATCGTCATGATCGGCGAGATCGGCGGCTCGGCCGAAGAAGACGGCGCGGAGCTGATCAAATCGTCGAACACCAAGAAACCCGTCGTCGGCTTTATTGCCGGCCTGACGGCGCCTCCGGGGCGGCGCATGGGCCATGCCGGCGCCATCATCTCCGGTGGCAAGGGCGGTGCCGAGGATAAGATCGAAGCCATGAAAAGCGCCGGCATCCACGTTGCCGACAGCCCTGCGACCCTGGGCGTGACCATGACTCAGGCCTTGAAGGGATAAGGAACGACCCGCTGAAGATGTAAGAGCCACTTAATAAATGAGAGGGCGCGCTGTTAGTTGCGCGTCGGGATGCCATGACAACATTCGACCCCGACGAGTTTCTTTATACCGGTAACCAGGTCTACATCGCCGAGATGTATGAGCGCTTTCTCGACGATCCGGGATCGGTCGATCCCCGCTGGCAGGACTTCTTCAACGGGCTGGCCGAAGACGCCCATGATCTGCTGAAAAATAAAACCGGCGCATCGTGGGCGCCGTCGGACGCCAACATTGTCGGCTACGGCGACAATGCGTCGCTAGCCGATTCCATGGACCGCGAGGGGACCGCCGCCGAGGCCGCCCGCCCCGCCTCTCATGCCGGCCCCCGCATGGGTGCCGCCAAGGTGCGTGAGGCAACGCTGGATTCCATCCGCGCACTGATGCTGATCCGCTCTTATAGGGTGCGCGGCCATCTGCTGGCAAAGCTGGATCCGCTGGAACTGGACGTGCGCGAGGACCATCCGGAACTCAATCCCGCCACCTACGGTTTTCAGGACGCCGACATGGACCGGGAGATATTCATTAACTACGTGCTCGGGCTGGAAGCGGCGACGCTCCGCGAAATCATGGCCATCCTGCACCAGACCTACTGCGGGCCTATCGGCATCGAATTCATGCATATCCAGGACCCGCAGGAAAAATCCTGGTTGCAGGAACGCATGGAAACTATCCACAACCAGACCCATTTCACGGCCAAGGGCAAACGCGCCATCCTCGACAGGCTGATCGAAACGGAAGGCTTCGAGCAGTATCTGGACAAGAAGTTCACCGGCACCAAGCGGTTCGGACTGGACGGCGGCGAAAGCCTGGTCCCGGCCATGGAACAGGTGTTCAAGCGCGGCTCCCAACTGGGCATTGAGGAAATCGTCCTCGGCATGGCGCACCGCGGGCGGCTTAATGTCCTGGCCACGGTCATGGGCAAGCCCTATCAGGCGATCTTTTCGGAATTCCAGGGCGGCACCGTCCATCCGGACGACGTTCTCGGTTCCGGCGACGTCAAATATCATCTGGGCACGTCATCGGACCGTGTCTTCGACGGGCGCACCATTCACCTCAGCCTGACCGCCAACCCGTCGCACCTGGAAGTCGTCAATACGGTGTGCCTGGGCAAAGTTCGCGGCAAACAACTGCAACGGGGCGATGTCGACCGGGAAAAGGTCATGGCGCTGCTGCTGCACGGCGACGCCGCCTTTTCTGGCCAGGGCCTGGTACCGGAAGCCTTCGACCTGTCAAACCTGATCGGATATCAGACCGGCGGCACCATCCACATCGTCATCAACAACCAGATCGGGTTCACCACATCGCCCCGCTTTTCGCGCTCGTCCACCTATTGCACGGACGTCGCCAAGGTCGTGTCCGCGCCGATTTTCCACGTTAACGCCGATGACCCGGAAGCGGTCGTCCACTGCGCGCGCATCGCCACCGAATATCGCCAGAAATTCAAGAAAGACGTGGTCGTCGATATGATCTGCTATCGCCGCCACGGCCACAACGAAGGCGACGAGCCAATGTTCACCCAGCCGACCATGTACAAGAAAATCGGTGAGCACCCGACGACGCGCGACATCTACGCCCAGAAACTGATCGCCGAAGGCACCGTTACCCCGGAACAGGTGGAGCAAGCCATCCAGGATGCCAAGAACGAACTGGATGAAGCCTTCGAGGCGGCTGCCGCCTACAAACCCAACAAGGCCGACTGGTTCGACGGAGCGTGGTCCGGGTTTTCCGTCGCCACGGGGGACGCCCGGCGCGGCGATACCAGCGTGTCTCTGGAACGCCTGAAGGAAATCGGGCAAGCCCTGACCCGCATTCCCGACAATTTTACCCTTAATGCGAAAATCGTCCGCCAGTTGGACGCCAAGCGCAAGATGATCGAAACGGGCGACAACATCGACTGGGCGACGGCGGAAGCGCTGGCCTTCGGTTCGCTTCTGCTGGAAGGTCACCCGGTCCGGCTGTCGGGTCAGGATTCCGGACGCGGCACCTTTTCCCAGCGCCATTCCGTCCTTGTCGACCAGACCAACGACGAACGCTATATCCCGCTCGATAATCTGCGCTTCGGGCAATCCCCGTTTGAGGTCATCGACAGCCCCTTGTCAGAGGCCGGCGTGCTAGGCTTTGAATACGGCTACAGCCTGGCCGAGCCGCAGATGTTGATTTTGTGGGAAGCCCAGTTCGGCGATTTTGCCAACGGCGCCCAGGTGGTGATCGATCAGTTCGTCAGTTCCGGCGAACACAAGTGGTTGCGTATGTCGGGTCTGGTGATGCTGCTGCCGCATGGTTTCGAGGGCCAGGGACCGGAACATTCCTCGGCCCGGCTGGAGCGCTATCTGCAATTGTGCGCCGAAGACAACATGCAGGTCTGCAACTGTTCGACGCCCGCCAACTACTTCCATGTTCTGCGCCGCCAGGTGCGCCGGGACTTCCGCAAGCCCCTGGTCTTGATGGCGCCGAAATCCCTGCTTCGGCACAAGGAATGCGTTTCCAAACTATCGGAAATGGGGGAAGGCACCACCTTCCACCGGGTCTTGTGGGACGATGGAGACGTGCTGCCCGACGCCAAGATCAAAAAACTGATTCTGTGCACCGGCAAGGTCTATTACGATCTCACCGCCGAGCGCGCCAAGCGAAAACAGAAGGACGTCTACATCCTGCGCGTCGAACAATTGTTCCCGTTCCCGAAGAAGGCCCTGATCGAAGAGATCAAGCGTTTCAAGAATGTTGGCGAAATCGTCTGGTGCCAGGAAGAACCCCGCAACATGGGGGCCTGGTCCTACATGCTGGAGCCTCTGGAAGAGGTGCTGAATGAGGCCGGCGTGCCGGTTCTTCGGCCCGGCTATGCCGGACGCCCCGCCGCCGCGTCGCCGGCCACGGGCTCCATGAAGAAGCATCTCGCGGAACTTGAAAAATTTGCCGACGATGCGCTGACCGTCAAGGGCTCATCCGGAAGATCTCCGGCGAAAAGCAAACCGGCGAAAAAAGCCGCAAGCAAAAAAAAACCGTAATCACGCGCCGCAAGGACGAACGCAAAAGCAATCGAGGTTAAGAATATGGCCGTAGACATCAAGGTTCCCGCACTCGGAGAATCCGTCACCGAAGCCACCGTCGCCAAATGGTTCAAGGCGGCTGGTGACGCCGTCGCCGTCGACGAAGCCCTGGTCGAGCTCGAAACCGACAAGGTCACGGTCGAAGTCAACGCACCGGTTGCCGGCGCTTTGAAAAGCATCACTGCGCAAGAAGGCGCGGAAGTCCAGGTCGGAGCCCTTTTAGGTACCATCGAGGAAGGCGCGGCGGGGACCGAGGCTCCCGCAGCCGTGCCAGTTGAGACTGCCGCCCCCCCCCCCCCAACCCCCCCCCCCCCCCCCCCCGCCCCCCCCCCCCCCCCCCGACCCCCCCCCCCCCCCGCCCCCCCCCCCCCCCCCCCCCCCCCGCCCGCCCCCCCCCCCCCCCCCCCGCCCCCCCCCCCCCCCCCCCCCCCCCCCCCC
>JACKQG010000569.1_pt1 | contig 27973 bp, 22 predicted proteins | sample 8237621 | NCBI WGS metagenome assembly JACKQG01 (sample SAMN15677084, study PRJNA649215) | marine metagenome | biome: marine; feature: Black Sea; material: saline water; isolation source: suspended particulate matter (SPM) from the Black Sea western gyre | collected 2013-06-09/2013-06-10 | depth... | reverse complement strand
TACCAGTTGTAGAAATCATGAAAGATAATCCTAGAGAAATTGATTCAAAGCATTTCAGTGATTACAAAATACTATTTATGAGTTTGATTGGTAAAAATCAAGAATTAGACCAATATGATGAATTCAACAATACAGGTGAATTGCTTCCTTTGCAATGGCACGAATATGCTATGTATATTGGGATTATTCCTCTTATTTTGCTGATAATGGGAATATTTACGAATTTCAAAAAACAAAAAACCTTGATTATAACTGGAATTATATTTGCACTCATTTATCTTGGATATAACTCCCCAATAAATATTTGGAGTTTGCTTAGATCACTACCAATACTTTCATCTTTACAGGTTCAGACAAGAGCCAATACTATACTTCTATTTTGCATAGCATTAATTGCAGGATCAGCCTTATCAAAACTTGAAAAGAACAAAAACATTAGCAAATGGATTATAATAATAATTCTGCTTGCAAGCATAATAAATTTAATTATAGTATCTGCGCCAGAATTTGATAATGGACTAGTTGAAAACAAACTGCAAATTAACGAGAGTGACCATTTTTATCAAACAACCAATCAAAAAGACGTCGTGAGACATTCATATGAACTAGTACAAAATAATGTTGGTTCAGTGAACTGCTATGAAACAACTGTGATAAAAAAGATCAATATTCCAACTGACTTTTCAACAATGTTCTATTTACATGTTGGTGCAGCAATACCAAGTGACAGTCCCAATTACAAAGGTGAAGTATATGGGGAAGAAGGTATAAATGTAGTATATAGTTATTGGAGTTCAAACAAATTGGTTATAGAATCAGAACAAGATGGCGAAGTCATAATTAACCAGAATTACCACAAAGGATGGAAATCAACGAATAAAATAATAGAGAAGAATGATTTGATTGCTACAAATGCAAAGAATGGATTTGTAACGGTATACTATCTTCCAATGAGTTTTGTAATTGGAAGCTTAATAACTATTTTAACAGTTAGTATTATAGTGCTTAGGACTAGAAAAAAATGGGGACAATGATTATTTCTTAACTCTCTTTCTAGATAATCTAAACAAATCTCCCAGCATAACAAAAGAGTCTTTGAAAAGATTGAGTGAACTTGAGCGGTATGAGAGTTCTCCTCTAACAGGAATCTCCTTAATCTTATAACCAAGTCTGTCAGCAACAAATAATACATCTGTGTCCCATGTCCAACCAAAAAAGGTTACTTGTTTGATGATTTCCTTAAAAACCTCTCTTTTAAAAGCTTTGAATCCGACTTGAAAATCAAGTATTTTCATTCCGAGAAAAGTTCTTGCTAAAGAAGAATATGTTGAACTTAACAAGAATCTTAAAGTAGGATATTTCATTTCTGATGATCCAAGAAATTTTGATCCAATGACAACATCAACATTTTCTTTCTTAAAAATATTTAGCGTTGGAACAATTAGTCTAAAATCAATATCTAAATCTACATCCAGACATAATAAAATATCACCTTTGGTTTTTCGCAAACCCTCTGTCAAAGCATATCCTTTACCTTTGTTTTGAGGTTCTGTTACGTAAGACATTTGGGGATACTTCTTACAGAGTTTTTTTATAATAACCAAACTTGTGTCCGTAGAACCATCATCAGATAATATTATTTCAAAGAATATTTTATTCTCTTTAAGATAGTTATATACTTTCAAAACGTTATCTTCAATTACATCTTCTTCATTATAAATTGGAAACACTAGTGATAAATCCATTTTGTTTAAGATAACTCTCTATCGTTACAAACTTCACCCCTTTGTTTTTTAAGTAATTGACTAGTATTAAAAACTTTTTCCTTAGTATATCAAAGTCTTTTTGTGATTCATTGAACTCCCACGGATGAAAATAAGCTAATGCATGATTATGTGATTTAAAGAAAGAATTTAAGCAAGACAATGAATGTGACAAGGGTTGTTTTTTGAACCATATCCAACTAAATGGAAATCTGAAAACAGGCGATACTGATATTGGAACAATTAGTAAACCATTTCGTTTATTTATATTAGTAGATTTAAAGATGTTAAAATATCTAAACGGAACAAATGTTGGATGAAGAGAAGAATCATACTTAAAACCAACTTGTCTTAGTAATTTAGGACTTACTTTTTGTAATCTTGGTGCACGAAAACCAAGTATTTGCACATTGAATTCTTTCTCAAGATAATCTTTTGATTTCTTCAGTCTTTGAAAAAGTTGTTGATCATTAAATTTTTTATAGTTGCTAGAATGTCTATAACCATGAGATGCTATTTCATGACCTTCTTTAATCAATCGTCTAATAACAAGCGGATATTTCTGTGCAAAAAAGTATGTTGTAAAGAAAGTTGTTTTAATATTATGGACTTTCAAAATATTTAATAGTATTTCAAGACCTTTTTTACTATACTCAAACTGTTCTTCTTTGGAGTAACCAGTATTTTGATAAGATTCTAAATCAAAGCTGAGAGTTATATGTTTAGTTTTCATTTAATCTTTCTCGCTGTTATTATGCTGCTGATGAGAGTTACTTTCTTTCCTGAAACAAACTCTAATCCATTCCTATGAAATAATTCTATTAGTTCTGCTTTGTTGAATAGATTGACACAGATATTATGAGTTTGATGAAATAGTTTATACATAAAACCAAGAAAGTTTTTGTGAGGATAAATTAAAATCATTTCACCGTTCAAGATTAAATGCTTGGAAAAACTTTCCATGACTTTATTAGGATCATCACAAAATTCCAATGCACCTGCACAAAGAATCTTATTAAATTCTTTTTTTAGACTAAGACTTTCCAAATCAGCAACTTCTCCTTTGAAGCCTTTGGCTTTGTATTGTTTAATCATATTTTCTGATATATCAACGCCATACACACTTGCACAAATGTTAGATAAAATGTTAGTATAAAAACCTGATCCACAACCAGCATCCAATAAATAATCATCTTTTTGTAGATTTAGAAACGTTTTGATTGCAATGGTTTCTTTTCTTGCTAAATAACCCCAAAAACCAGATAATTTATTTTTGTTATAATTCGTTGATTTAGAACTAAAATATTCTTTCACTCGATTATTATTTTTCATTTAATCCTCTAAAAAAAAATGAAATACCTAATAATATTTAAATATTAACATAATATCTAAAAAATTATGGGAACAACTGATGTTTTATTTTTACTTCCACCGACGAGTTTGTATGAAAGATATGGTAAATTTGCATCTGGAGGAAATAAAGCTGCACCAATGGGGATTTGTATTCTTGCATCAGTTATAATGAAATATGGACTAAAATGTAGAATTATTGACTCAGAGGTTGAAAGACTGGATTTTAATAAGATAATCTCGCGTATTAACGCATTATCTCCCAGATATGTTTGTATGTCGGCCAACACCATAACTATTAATAGTGCTAATAAAATTATAGCTTATCTAAAAGAAAAAAAACCACACACACAAATTATTCTTGGCGGCCCCCACATTACTGCTGCACCCGTAGAGACTTTTGAAAAATATCCTTTGCTAGACATCGCCGTGATTGGAGAATCAGAGGAAACTTTACTTGAGTTAATCAAAGCAAAAGAAGAAAAAAAGTCTTATAAGAAAATTAAAGGGATAATATATCGAGATAATAAAAAAATAGTTTTAACTGAAAAAAGAGAGCTAATAAAAGATCTTAATAAACTGCCTTTTCCTTCATGGAATTTGTTGCCAAATATAGCAAAGAACTATGAACCACCATTATTCAGTTTTCAAAACAAACCATCTTGCTCATTAGTAACATCCAGAGGTTGTCCTGGACAATGCATTTTCTGTGTTAAGAACATTTTCGGATTTAAATTTCGAAGTTACAACTCAAGCTACATGGTTGGGATGGTGGAGTATTTAATAAAAAAGTATGATATGAAAGATTTTCTTTTTGATGATGACATTTTTACTTGTTCAAAAATTAGAGTTAAGAATTTTTCTGAAAAGTTGATTAAAAAAAATATTGATGTTAGTTGGTCTTGTAATACAAGAGCTGATGCAGTGGATGAAGACTTGCTCAGAATTATGAGTAAGTCTGGTTGCTGGCAAATTTCTTATGGAATTGAGTCTGGTTCACAGAGAGTTCTTGATGCACTAAAGAAAAAAACTACTCCTAAAAAGATTAGGGACGCGCTTCATTGGACAAAAAAAGCAGGAATTAAAACAAAAGGATTCTTGATGGTTGGTAATCCTTTGGAGAGCAAACAAACACTGAATGAGACGCTTAATTTGATATTAACATCCGAGTTAGATGATATGCAATTTACATTCTTTACCCCCTTACCTGGAACAGAATCATTCAACAAAATTGAGTTATATGGAACTCTTGAAAATGATTGGAGTAAAATGTCTATGTGGAATCCTGTATTCATACCTAAAAATACAACAAAAAAAGAGTTGCAAGAATTTCAGAGAAAAGCAATCATAAAATTTTATTTGAGACCAAAAATAATAATTAGATATATTGAATTGCTAATAAAAAAACCTGAGAGCTTCAGAAAACTATTTCTGGGATTCAGACTTGTTGTTAGGATTACTTTAAAAATATGAATTCAAACAAAAAACTTGTTATTTGGTATATAATTATCTACACTATAATCCTTACTAGCATCACAATTCTTCTTCATCAAAACTGTTTTTCTGGATGGGATTTAGGATTACAAGAAAACGTTTTTTGGAACACTATTAACGGAAATTTCTTCTTTAGTGATGAGTTTAATATGAATTATTTGGGGATGCACTTCAACATAATATTCATTTTTATGTTTCCAATATACTATCTGTTCCCATTTACGGGCACAATACTATTTCTCCAAGCGTTATCTCTGGCATTAGGAATAATACCTCTTTATTTAATACTAAAAGAAATGTTCAAGGAAAGTAGAATAACAAAAATTATTTTGTTATTATATGCAATATCACCCATTATATGGATTAATAACTTGTTTGACTTCCACCCAGTAATATTTACTGTTCCAATACTATTTTCAGTATTTTACTTTCTTGAAAAGAAAAATTGGAGATATTATTTCATATTTTTACTTTTGCTTATTTTCATTAAAGAAAATATTTCGATTACAATTTTCTTCATTGGATTATACATACTTATTTTCAGAAAAAATAGGAAGATCGGGTTACTTACTTGTTTGATTGCAGTTATTTGGGTTTTAATGTTTACCAATTTTATGCCAAATCTGTCTTCTACAAACCAATATTTCTTTCTAGAAAGATTTGGGAATCCGAACACTAATCTGGGCGAAGCCATAACAACAAACATACTTCATCCTTCTCAAGTATTATCTCAAATAAGTGCTGAAAAAGAATATATTTTATTCCACTTGAAATTGTTCATAGTTCTTCCACTAGCATCCGTTAGTGTTATAATAGCAATTCCTACAATTTTAATCAATATTCTTTCTTCGCATCAATACCAAACAAATCCACTGTTATATTATAATATAATTTTAGTACCAATATTTTTCTATAGTTTTTTATTGGTTGTGAAAAAAATTGCCAAAATAATTTCTAAAAGAAACCTTTCAATAATTCTTTGCATAATACTTTTATTCTCATTAGTTAGTTCAGTTTATTACGCTGGTTTCTTTCTAACACAAAATGTTTATTCTAAAAATTCAACATTTGTTGCTAACAATCAACTATTCTTTGACACAATGTACCACGATTCGATGAGTAATAACAATTTAAATTTTGTTATGCCAATTTTGACTCCAATCACAACTTGTAACAAATATCCTGGAGAAATTAGATCTATACTTAAAGAAATTCCCAGAAACAAAACCATGATAACTAGTGGAGATATCTATTCACAGATTATAAAACATAGATCTGGAACTGTGGCAAGACAAATAAGTAATTTTTCTAGATTTGAGGAATACACAAACTATGATTACATAATCATAGACTTTGTTCAAAACTATATAAACAAAGAAATAGATTTAAATTCATTTTTAGAAACTAGCAAAGAAGAGTATGATTTAGAATGGCAAAAAGAAAGTCTTATAATACTTAAAAAAAAATACTAGGAAGATGAGAATTTTATTAATAAAACCACCAACCGGAGAAACTTACAAATCGTTAAAAAGTGTTACGCCAGAATATCCTCCTCTTAGCTTGGCTTATATCGCCAGCTATTTAGAAAATCATGATTTTGAAGTTAAGATTCTGGATTTAGGAGTTGAGCATTTAGATACTAATAAACTTTTGAGATTTGTAGATAAATTTTCTCCACAAATAATTGGTTTTACATCCACCACTCCAACAATTATTAAAGTGTATAGTTTAATAAAAATGCTCAGATCAGAGTTTCCCGACATTAAATATGTTCTAGGCGGGAGTCATGCAACAGCATTGCCTGAAGAGGCTTTGAAATATGCAGATATTGTTATTAGGGGCGAAGGAGAAAAAACATTTCTTGAAGTCGTTAAGGCTATTAAAACTCGAAAACAGATTGACAATATTAAAGGAATCTCTTTTAAGAAAAATAAAAAAGTGTTTCACAATTCTGACAGAGCATTAATAGCAAATCTTGATTCAATCCCACTTCCAGCTTGGCATTTGCTTGATTTAAAGAAGTATCATTACTTCGGAGCAAAGAGACACCCCATTGCAAGCATTTTCACTAGCAGAGGTTGTCCATACAATTGCAGTTTTTGTAATAAAAATATATTCAGCAGAAAGATAAGAATTAGGAGTAATAAAAATATCATGAAAGAAGTAGATTTACTTGTCAATCAATTTGGTGTTAAGGAGATTCACATTTCAGATGATGTTTTTAATATTAATAAGGAAAAAACAATCGACTTATGTAAACACATTCAAAAGAGAAACTATGATTTGAACTTGTTCCCACATAATGGTGTGAGAGTGAGTTCAATAGATAAGCAGGTTCTAGATGCTTTCTGGGATGCCGGGTTTTATGGACTAGCCTTTGGCGTAGAAAGTGGAGATCAAAGAATATTGGATTATAATTCCAAAGGCATTAAGATTGCAGAGATAAAAAAGGCCTTCAAGCTTACCAAGAGTTATGATTTTACAACCTGGGGATTCTTTATTCTTGGACTACCTGGTGAAACAAAAGTCAGTGCTATGAAAACAACAAAGCTAGCAATAGAGTTAGATCCTGACATTGCAAAGTTCAGTATACTTGTTCCCTTTCCTGGAACAAGAACATATGACCTCTTAAAAAATCGACTGAAAACAAATGATTGGTCACAGTTTGGTTTGTGGCAAAAACCGGTTTTTGAGCCTGAGCATATGACTTCACAAGAACTATTTGATATTTACAAACAAGCTACTAGAAAGTTCTATTTCAGACCAAAGAAAATACTCCAGTTTACTAAAGAAGGTCTTAAAGACTGGAATAAGATGAAAGAATATAGCAAAGCTGGTTTGGGTTTACTGAAGATGACTAATTCTTAAAACGCATTGATAAAATAAGTCCAATCATTTGTATTCCAAGTTTGAAAGATTTCCAGAAATCAGATGTTATCTTTGAATTTCCAATTCGTTCTTTGTAAACAACAGGAATTTCTGTATCAGAAAAACCATGTTTTTTACAAGTTATCACGAAAAAAGGCGAGAATGTGGAGTTGTATACATTTAGCTTAGAAAGTACTTTATTTAGAGCTGGTCGCTTTATAAGTTTATACGTACAACCAACATCAGACACGTTCTGACCAGAATAAAGAATGTTCATCATCCATGCTAGAAATTGGTTTCCGATTCGAAGAAAAGCACCCATTTTTGCTCCTTTTTGAATATAATTAGGATTTGTCCTTGTTCCTAAAACTAAATCATAAGATTCTGCTTTTTTCAGAAATATAAGAGCATCTTTTGCTATAAATGAACCATCAGGCTCAACCATGATAACATAATAACCTGACGCTTCATTCAAGCCTCTAATTAATGCTGCACCATAACCTTGTCTTTTTTCTAAGAAGTATTTGGCTTTTGTCTTCTTAATTTCTCTAGCAGAATTATCAGTTGAATTATTATCTATGGCAATAACTTCATCAACTTCTTTTAGAGAAAGAAAATCATTTATCGCGTTTTTAACACTCTTTTCTTCGTTATAAGTCGGGAATACTATAGACACCGTCTTTTTGTTCCACATTTAGAAAAAGATTCATTTCTAATATAAAAATTTATTGTGCAACCCACAAAAAACCAAGGAGATTTATAAAAAATTGGTGTTTTTAGAAAAGAATTTAAAGGAGAAGCACATCTTCTTGGATTTAGGCAAGATTAAAAAACAATAATAGCTTTATGAGCACCACTTCAATCGTTATAACTTTATAAGTATTACGACAAATGAATAAAATTTCTACTAAATTAATCAAAGACATACTCATAGTATATTTACTTAGAAGGAAAGTTCCCATAAATGTCATGTTTTACCTCACAAATAGGTGTAATCTTAAATGCATATATTGTCAGATCCAAGAACATGACAACAAGAATGAAATTGATACAAAAACTTTAATCAGATCAATCAAAGAACTTGACAAGCTTGGTTGCATAAGAATAGGACTTATTGGAGGAGAGCCATTACTAAGACACGATTTCGGACAGATAATTGATGCTTGTAATAAAAATAATATTCTTGTAGATGTGTACACAAATGGTTATTTAGCAGCAAAGAAATCTAGAAAAATATCACTTCCTTTCGGATCAAATTTATTATTAGTTGCCGAAAAATAAATGTGCGTCCCTTTGTTATAAGCAAGCAAAAAAGTTGGCACTTTCTTTTTATTTCAAATTCCTTCTAACATGAAAATCATTGTGATACATGCAAAAAAACAAAAGAAATTTATAAAAAACCAGTATTTTTACAAAAGAGTCAATATTTTACAAAAAAATTTAAAGAAGAAACATATCTTTTTAGACGGGGGTAAGATTGAACCATAATAAAATCGACTTAATAGCATTTTTTCCTTCTACAGGTCTGGATAAAAAGAATCATACCATTGGCATGCCACTAAGCTTACTTCATGCAACCAGCCTAGCTAATGAAGCTGGTTTTAAGATTAAACTAATTGACCAGAGAGTTGATAAGAATTGGAAAAATACACTGAGAAGTGTTATTCATGAAAATTCTGATTTAATATTACTTCTTTCTACCATGACTGGAGCACAGATTAAATATGGCTTAGAGGTTATTAGATTCGTAAAAAGTTTTGGCAAAAATGTGAAAATCATGCTAGGAGGTATGCATCCAACTTTGTTTCCTGACCAAACATTGAAACACAAACTTATTGATTTTATAGTAATAGGTGATGGAGAAGAAACTCTATTGGAGTTTCTGCAAAGAAAAGATAGTGATCTTGAAAACATAAGGGGTTTGGGTTATAAAGAAAAAGGAAAAATAATAATTAACACTCAAAGAAAACCATTTGATTTAGGAAAAACTCCTAAAATCCCTTACAATTTGATTAATGTTCAGAATTATTATGAAAACTTCTTTCAAACAAAAAATGGATTGCCCGTCATGGCTGGCAGAGGATGTCCTTATTCTTGCACTTTTTGTTACGAAAATGCTTTACCAGTTAAAAGCTACAGAAACCTTCCTTTGGATAAACTTATTTTGAACATAAAAGAAGTTCTAGAATTTAAACCTGGAGGAATTAATCTCATTAATGACTTATTTTTCTATGATGAAAAAAGTGCAAAGATAGTTGCTGATAGAATTATTCGTGAAAGAATTAAAACAAAGTTTATGGTAAACACCAGAGTTGATTTTATCTATAAATCAAACATAGATACCCTAAAAAAAATTAAGGATGCAGGCTTTCATGAAATGTTTATAGGGGTTGAATCAGGATCTCAAAGAGTGTTAGACATGATTAAGAAAGGAATAACTATTGAGCAAATCATAGAAGCCAATAAGAAACTAAGAGAAGCAAAGATAAAACCAATCTATAGTTTCATGACTGGCTTTCCGAGCGAGACGTTTGGTGATACAAAAAAAACCATTTCACTCATGTTAAAGCTGTTGAAAGATAATCCAAATGCCTCACTCACATCTTTGAAGATATTCACTCCTTATCCAAAAACACCTATGTTTGAAGAATGCAAAAAATATGGATTCCAAGTTCCAAACGAACTTGAGGACTGGGCAGAGTTTGATTTTAATACAGCCAAGAATACTTGGCTAAGTAAAAGAGAACGACAGAGACTGGAAAAAATTTCGTATATGACTTATTTCTTAGATTCTAGAACTATACAAAGTTATTTTTCGAGTAAACTTTTCAAAATGCTTATTCACATGTATGGAAACATTGTTTTATTTAGATGCAGACATCACTTCTATGCTCTCATTCCTGAAATTAAGTTATTTAAAATAATCCATAAAAAGTTTTATTGAATATGAAAACAAAACTAACAAAAAAGACTGGGTTGATGGCATTAATAGTTTTCTTAATAATGGTTTTTTTAATAACTTTTCCAGTATTTCAAAACATAGACAAAATAGGTGGAGGAGACTGGGATCAACATTTGTTCTTCCATGAATCGCCTAGAAAAAGTATTTTAGAATTTCAGCAGATTCCTCTTTGGACAGCTCATTATTGTGCAGGAAACATCTCTCTGGCTCATCCTGAATCACCATTTCTTACACCAATGTATCTTTTCATAGTCATCTTTGGATCAATCATAGGTATAAAGATTCAAATTATTGTTTACTTGTTTATTGGAATGGTAGGAATGTATCTACTATCAAAACATTATAATCTTAAAGGAACATTAGCTTTGATTCCACCAATCATATTCATGGGATCTTCCGTCTTCTCAGCGCATATTTATTCTGGAGTAACTATGTGGTTCAGTATGGCTTTCTTTCCATTCATTTTTCTTTTCTTTTTGAAAAGTTATGAAAAACCAAAGTTCATTTTTTTATCAGGATTATTCTTTGCACTAATAATTTTCAGTGGAGCAAGTTATCCCTTCTTAGTTTTTTCATTGTTTATCATGATATATGCCATTATTGATGCAATCACTCTTAGAAATTTTAAACCGATTAAAATGGTAATTATTCTCCTAATACTTTTCGTGCTCATATCTGCAATTAAGTTTATTCCAGAAGCAAGTTTTATCAATGAAAGAGCTTCTGAAGATGGAAACTGGAAAAGACCTGGAAATGCGGGTTATACTGTAAGCACATTTTTAGAAAGTTTAACCGTTTCACCAGAAAAAATTGATTCGGGGTCATATGAAGAAATAATTAATGGTATAAAACATTCTTGGTTTGACAACACCCAGTATATTTCTATTCTTGGTCTTGTTCTCGCTATTATTGGAATGATATTTTTCATAAAAAACAAGCAATATCTACCTCTTTTTATCACACTCATTATTTTCATCATAATTTCTTTCGGAGAAATCAAGTTCTTCAATTTATGGGGTTTACTTCATAAACTTCCTTTCTACAGTTCAATGAATGCTCCACCTAGAGTCAATATGATACTTGTTTTCATTCTAGCTATTTTTGCTGGGAAAGGATTACAAGAGCTTCCACGTTTTATAAGAAGCAAAAAAATGAATTATATTATTAATCTAATTGTTGTTATAGCTCTCATAGTTAATTTAGTTCTAATCAATAATGCTATATTTCAGAAAACTTTTAATAGTGAAATTCCATTAATCGAGAAAAGCAATAATTTTTATCAAGTACGTAACTATGATAACAACTCTATACACCCATTAGGTTGGTCCTTATATTCATATCCTTATCTTGTGGCTAACAAAGGGGTTGTTAATTGTTATGAAAAAGTCTTGATTAATCCAAGAGCAATAGATATTGAGAATGATAATTACAAAGGAGAGGCTTATTTAGAAAGAAATGGAGATGTACAATATACTTATTGGAGTCCAAATAAATTAGTTCTTGAAATAGATACTAATGAAGATAACATCTTAATAATAAATCAAAATTTTCACAAAGGTTGGAAATCTCACAGTAATAGTAAGAGTCTAGAGGTCAAGGAAACACAGGGTCTCATAAGCACCAATGTAGAACCTGACAATAAGATTGTGACCTTTTATTATATCCCGAATAATTTCATAATGGGAAGTTTGATTACTATTATCACATTAGCTTTTATAATAATAAATACTAGAAGAAAATGGACTTAAAAAAACACCACTTTACTTTACTGATTTTGATTATTATAATTGTGGCTATAAAATTCGGTGCACAATTATTGCAAGAACACATGACTACTATTTACCCGATTATTGTATTTCTACTTCTTTTAACAGTCATTATATTCATGATAAAAGCAAAAATCAAAATTTCCAAATGGGCGTGGTTAATATTCCTCATCGCAATCGTTTTCCAAATGTTCTTCATGCCACACAATCATTATTTTACGCCTGATGATTATTGGTTGATGGAACAAGGAAAGAACACTGCTTTAGAAGGATCTTCACAGGTCTGTCATTATAACATCAACGAAGAAAGAGTTTGTTCAATTGTGAAATCGACTGGTTATTCTAGCATCCTCGCAATTCCTTTCTTAATATTTGGTCTGGGGAATTACATTGCTATGTGGTTTTCAGTTATTGTTTCCAGCAGTTTAGTCTTATTTCTTTATCTATTCGTAAAAACGTATTTGAAAAATGAAAGAATTGCTTTGCTAGCGTCTTTCCTTTTAATAGTTAGCAATCTAAATGTATATCTTTCATCTCATGTTGAAAACATCAATGTAGGAATAATATTTATCCTCATTTCATTGACTTTTTTAGCCTTTTATTTCAGAGAAAAAAGGTTGGATTATCATCTCATTGCAGTTTCTAGTTTGCTTATTAGTGCATTTATTAGAATTGAATATTCTTTATTTGCAATCATATTCTTAGTTGTATATATCAAGATGAAGAAATTTGACAATAAACTACTCCTGCCTTTGACATTAATGATTGCAATTTTTGGTTTGTTGATTGCTCAGATAAAAACTATTGCGAGCACTGGCTATAATGCCCAATTTAGTTTTTATAATCTCTCACAAAATATTTTGGGAGTTCATTTCGCATGGTTACAAATAGTGCTGTTATTGATTGCTATTATGGGAATTGTTTTGCTTAGAAAAAAATCTATTTGGTTCGTAAGTGTATATATTATTAGTGTATTATTCTATTTTACTTGGACTCAAACAAATCTTTATAGAGTCATGATGCTGCCATTAGTTTGTTTCCTGATTTTGGAAGGTGCGGGTTTAGAATATATTTCACAGAAAAATAAAAAAATATTTTGGGTTGTGATTTTAATTATCATAATTTATTTTGGAATAAATCATTTCTTCCTTGTAAACAGTATTGAAGATAATAAATATGTAATTTACAATACAAATGCCTTGAATGAGCTCGATGATTTTGAAGGATGCTATGTGATTGTCGAGAGACCTGTCTTTGCAACTGCAACTACAAATATTAAAGCTATACATACAACAGATTTTTTATGGGATGATATTGCAAGCCGTGGCTTGGTAGATTCAAAATGCGTTCTATTTTTCGAAAACAATTATTGTTTTGAAGATGTTGACGGTGGACCAGGAAGAGATGAGTATGCAATGAATAGCACCGGAAGATGTAAAGAACTAAAGGAGAAGTATGATTTAACCATCCAAAAAGAATATAAAAAATTTAATTATACCATTTATAGGCTAAAATGAAATTAAGAAGAAACACAGTTGTATTTATCTATCCTAAAACAGGACCAAATCTAATTAAACCTCCTTTTGGTGCGATGGCTTTGGCTACTCGTTTCAAAGAAGAAGGTTTTGATTTTGAGTTTGTAGATTCCAGACTAGAAAATTATCAAAAAAGATTAGAAGATATTTTTAGAAAGAAGCAAGTTCTGTTTGTAGGAACATCGGCCATGACAGGTCCTCAAATTCTACATGCTTTGCAAATTAGTAAATTTGTCAAGGATAATTTTAAGGTTCCTGTTATCTGGGGTGGAATTCACGCATCATCATTTCCTGAACAAACACTGAAAAATAATAGTATAGACATTATTCTAATTGGTGATGCTGAGATTACAGCCATTAATCTTGCTAAAGCCATGGAGTCCAATAAGTCAGTTGAAAAGCTCAAGGGAGTGGCTTATAAAAAAGAACAAAAAATCTTAATAAATCCACCAGATATAACAACCAAACTGAAAAAAGTTCCTAAATACGCGTGGGATTTAATTGATGTAAATAAATACATTGAACTTAATCTAATCGGGAAAAGAACCATTAGTATGTTTACTAGCAGAGGCTGCCCCATGGATTGCTCTTTTTGTTACGCACCATTGTTTCATAAGCATCGATGGATTGGTCAAACTGCTGAAGAGGTTATGGAAGAAATAGATTATCTCAAATCCAAATATGATTTTGATAGTGTGTTCTTCAATGATGACAACTTTTGTGTTGATCCTAAAAGAACCAGAAAGATCGCAACAGAGATGAAGAAAAGAGGGCTCACATATGGATTATCCCTTACTGTTTCAAGATTGAATGAGGATCTAGCAAAATTCTTAGGTGAAAATAATTGTAAGAGAATTGATTTTGGAGGTGAGTCTGGATCTCCAAAAGTTCTGAAAGCAATTAACAAAGATCAAACACCTGAACAAATTATCAATACTGTAAAACTTACAAAAAAGTATGGTTTGAATGCATGTATATCATTCGTCATGGGCCATCCAGAAGAAACCAATAAAGATCTTAACATGACATTAGATTTAATTGATAAACTTCTAAAAATAAATCCGCACTTAACTGTGAATTCACTTAAAATCCTCACACCATATCCGGGTTCAAGATACTTTTTTGAAGCACAAAAGTATGGCTTTAAACCACCAACTAAACTTGAGGATTGGGCGGAGTTCTATTGGGAAAATGTTACGACTCCGTGGATTAAAAATAAGTGGAAATATGAAACTATTTCGTTTGCCTCACTCATATACTTCTTTAGATACAGATTGAAACAAAAAAACTTCTTCTTCAACTTGGCAATTGATATTCTCGCAGGAATTGAAGGTTTCAGATGGAAACATCGCTTCTGGAAGTTCCCAATTGAAATAGTATTAATGAAAAAAATTGTTGACAGAATAAATCATTCTTTAGCATAATTAATTTACCCATATTGGACTAGACCAAAGAGTATTTCCATCTTCTTGAGTTGCTCTTATATAATAAAAGCTGTTGTTCATAACATCTTGATCTATAAAACTATATGAGAAAACAGTGTTATTTGGATTATTAAAATATATAGAATTGTAAAATTCCCCATCATACTTAAAGATATTAACAGAGTCAATATTTTTTTCTCCTGCAATGAAAACACTGATATTCAAAGTTGAATCAGAATATAGCTGACTTCCCACAATCTCATCGTTGATTCTAAAATCTAGAATCATTCTGGATCCGGAAGTAGCATAAGTATGTCTGTGCTTCAAAGCATTCCAAACAGCTTCTTTCGTATTTTCTTGTACAACTACAGCTGTCAATCCACCAGAGAGACTACCAAATACTGACACTGCAGGAACTGTTTTTGGATTTCCCGGATATAAACTATCTGAGGTTCCAACAACTCCAATTTTGTAATTTTTCGACCAAGCATTCCTAAGATAATTTGACGAGTTATAACTATAATCAAAAGGACATTGAAAACACTCAAATGAACCTGCATAACCAGAATATATTTCTGCTAAAGGCCTCAAAGAGTCATTTTGATAACTCCATACTTTACATTCATTAAACCTACATTTCTTGACGGTTGGATGAGCAGTTATAGTTATTAATTCATCACTGTAAGACTTATTCCATATATCCATCAGAGAGTTAAGATTATCATATTGTAATATTTCAATAAAACCATTAATGTCATAAAATAGAATGAGTGCATGAGCATATTCTTCATTTTCAACCCATTCTACTCCGGGAAATATTATTATTTTATCCTTAAATTGTTCATAACGTGACTTGTAATTATATGCATTCGTTCCAAAATCAGCATTTGTTTCTGAAACGAAATCTAAATCATAAATATTATGAGCATATTCAAATGTGTGACAAAAATATTTATCTTCATCAAAACAATGAACATGGATATCTCCCCAGAGAATTTGTGAAGAAACTTCAGTTCTAACATTAATAGGGTTGGATTTTACCAATAAAGCACTGTTTTCATAAACAAGTATTTGATTGGTTCCTTCCGAAGAAATTAACATTTCAAATTTAGCTGCTCCACCTTGATAAACAGAAACCATAGACCTTGTCAAGTTTATTCCATTTCTCAATTTGAACTCAAGTTCTTCGAAGTCCAAAACATGATTTGCATTGATATACCCTCTTTCATCCAATACTTTGAATGTTACATTAAAGGGAATATCTTTCTTGATTATACTTGGGCTAGTCAAATAATAATATATGCAATGTCCATCTGAATTACATACCTCATCATTTCTGCAACCACATAGTTCACAGTTTGGAACTAGTGTTGGAGTATCGGCATCTTGTATTAAACAAAAATCTGGCGCAAAACTCGCACAATTGTTCAAATAAACTTCTTCGTTTGAAGCAAAGAATTTCAAAGTACAAAAAGAATCTTCTTGATTAGAAAAATCAAAGACATCATTTCTCAAAACAAGATTTAATATCAGAACTAATAGAAGAACTATGATTAATACAATTCGCAAATTACTGTTCATCATTTAGAATAAACACAATATATTTAAAAAGATTGATGTTTTCGAATAACGATGGTTTTTCAAAAAAATAAACTTGGTTTAGTGAGAGTAACCAAGAGTCTTTTTAGATTATATATTTTAAGGCAGATGGTTCCTTTATTTGTTATATGGTATCTTACAAACAAGTGTAATGCTAAATGTAAATATTGTGATATTCCTTTAAGGGAGAAAAAAGAATTACCAACTAACAGAGTTCTCAAGTTGATAGATGAAATGGCTAAAAGAGGAGTTCTGCGAATTGGATTTGTTGGTGGCGAACCTCTGTTAAGAAAAGATATAGATACAATAATATCACATGCAAAAAATAAAGGTTTGATGGTTCACTTATATTCAAATGGGTTTTTAGCAAAAGAACATTTGAAAACCATTAAGAAACTTGATGGAGTATTTTTTTCACTAGATGGTCCAGAAAAAATCCATGATTCAATGAGAGGGAAAGGAAGTCATAAAAAAGTTATGAACGCGATAAAGTTATGCAACAAATATACTCCAACATTTGTAACTTCTGTGTTGACTAAGAAAAACATAAATTATATTTCTTACATGAGTGAATTGTCTAAAAAAGAAAATTTTCTCTTGAACTTTCAACCAGTTCTCCAAATTCCTTCTTTATCATCAGATATTTCTTCTTACAAACTTAGTGAAACAGAACTGAAGAAATGTTTGACAAATATCTTGCAGTTGAAAAAGAGCAATTCAAATATTGCCTTATCAGAAGTGTACTTAAAAAGAATGCTTAAGAGAAATTCTTCAACGCAAAAGAAAGGTTATCAGCTTGGAATTGTAAAATGTTGGAATGGTCAAGCTGCATGTCATATTGATTCTAATGGTGATTTGTTTTCTTGTATTCATCTCAACAATAAAGAAAAAGCTTTGAATTTGAAGGATAATAGTTTTGGTAAGGCTTTTGAGAATGTCCACAGTTGTTCTTGCAAAACTTGTAATGTCACTTGTAGCGTAGAATATAATTTTTGGTTGTCTTTGCATCCTGGAGCTATTCTTAATCTAACTAACATGCTTAAAAGAATCAGACGTAATAGCAAATAATTTAAATAGTTGTCCTCTTTTACATTCTCGGGGGAATATGTTCTCAAAAAGTATGCCTAAAAGGGTGGAATTAATAATTACTATAGCGTTAGTTTTAATAATTGTTCTTCTAGTGCTATTCAAGACGAGCATTAGTAAAAGTATTGGTTCAGTTCTTTTAATTTCAATGTATATCATTCTTATTGGATTTTTGATTTTCCTATTCGTCAATTTTAAGAAAATATTTTGCAAAATACAGAAAAAAACTGTATTGATACTTGCAATAATAATTATCTGCTCGTTGATTATTAAGCTATTTATTTTCCCACAGTTCTTAGGAGTTTATATGGATGAGGTTATGAGAATTGATGCTGCTAATAATATCGCTTTGACAGATAAAGCAATTATATGTGAGCCAGGATTTAACAAGGAGTTTTGCGAGGATATATTTGTACCAATTGGATGGCCATTTCTTATGTCTTTACCTATAAAGATTGGTTTTTTTAGTAACTCTGCACTGATTGATTACTCAATTATGATTGGAGTACTAAACATATTACTAATTTTCTTCTTGGTACGTTTGATTTTTAAAAATGAAAACTTTGCTTTGCTGGCAGCATTTATTTTCGCGTTTGATAAATTAAATTTGGCGTGGAGTATATCTGGAAATGATTTGAATGCAAGCATATTTTTCTTGCTTATAAGCACCATAGCTTTTTTTCTGTTTATGAAAGAACAAAATTTGAAATCTGGTTTGCTTTTCGCATTTTCATTTATATTTATGATATATATTAGAACAGAGTTGTTATTGATAATTATTCCTTTTGCAGCAATATTCTTTGCAAAGAGGATTTCTTTCAAACAAAACTTCAAAATCCCCATCTTAATAATTCTAATATTTTTAATAATCTTATTATTGTTTATGCCAACTTTGGCACAGACACAAAAGAACTTTAGACATGGAGATATGGCCGAAGAACTAAGCACTAAAGAGACATTCTTATTGCAGTCAAAAGATATTCTTTACAGATTAGTTGATAGCACATATTATTCTATTTTTTATATCATTATTTTTGCAGTAGGAATTATTGGGATGTATTCAAAGTTCAAAAAAGAGCTTTTATTTCTATTAACATGGTTAATATTATTCTTCATTGTTTATAATGTTAGTAATATCAAATTTATTCACAAATATTACCTAGTAATGTTCATTCCATTGATTATAATAATTTCCTATGGGTTCAGATATATCTACAATTACAAATCTGACTCTTTGAAAAAAAACAATTGGAAAGTAATTCGACAAGTATGTACGGCGTTGGTGATTATACTGATTTGTTCCAATGTCTTACCGGCTTTCCAGGAATCTCAGAATAATAGAATTTTATTAGCTAAATTACCACATCTTTTAGAAAAGGATATTGAAGAATGTTATCTTCTTTCTGGTGAAGCAATACTTTTTTCTTCGATAACAAACATCAAGGCTATAACAGCATCTGATTTTGCAGCCCGCGAGGGAGAAATAATCAATTCTCTTCGTGGACAATGCTTACTCTTCTTTGATGATTTTTATTGTGATAGGGGGAAAGGTTGTGATTATATAAAAGATAATTATAATCCTCAACCATACTTAGAATACAAGAACACCAGGGAAAAATATATTATTTACAAACTTGAAATTTAAAAAATGATCAAAAATTTGAAAACTAACCGAAAGGATTGGATAATGCTTGCCATTATAATGATTTGTTTCTTTCTGTTTTGGTTTATTAGCTCAATGGTGTTGCAACATAATTTTCACACAATCTACGAAATTGGATATGTTGAGCAAGCTTTATGGAATACTAATGAAGGTAACTTTTTTTACTCGATTTCCAATAGTGGTAACCACTTTGCAAATCATAACTCCCCAATTCTCTTTTTGATGTTGCCATTTTACTATTTATTCACAAGTATATTTACCATTTTCTTTTTTTGTAATGTAGCCATTATACTGGGAACAATTCCTATTTTCAAAATTGCCAAAGAAAAACTTAATAGTAGAACTGCAGGATTCATTTTTGCTATTTCCTACTTGATGTATCCAACATTTTTTTACAGTAATTTACGATCATTCCATCCAATCATGTTATCTGTTCCATTTATCGCCTTTGCATTGTACTTTATGCATAAGAAAGATTGGACTAAAACCACTATTTTCTTGGTTATTGCAATGATGACTAACGAAACAATTTCTTTACTAGTTATTATGTTTGGAATTTTTATTTTCTTAAAGAAAAAGTCACCTAAAAAAGTTGGCATGATCCTTGTAATTATAGGTATTCTATGGTTCTTGATTTCGACAAAAGCTATTATTCCAAGTTTTTCTCAAGGTGAAAATTATCGGTTTATTGGAGGTTTGTATGGCCATTTAGGTTCGAGCGCCAGTGAGATAGTATCTACAATAATCGTCGACCCTGGATATGCATTCTCTTACGGATCGCCCGATACAAAAGTTGAGTACCTTAAAATTCTATTCAAACACAACATATTCCTATCCATTTTAAGTCCAGAAATTCTTTTTTTGACTATACCTGTTTTTCTACAAAATCTTTTAAGTAGTAGTGGATATAAATATAGCTATGTTGCACATTACACTTATCCCATCATTCCAATATTATTATTTGCAGCAATTATTGGAACTAGAAGAATATCTAATTGGATAACATTACTTTTCAGAATTAATTACAGAAACGTGTTGAGAATCATTTTAATTTTATTGCTTATATCATCAATTTTCTCTTGGATAGCTTCAGGAATAACTCCAACTATAAAAGAAAATTGTTATCTATTTGATAATGTTTATCAAGAAGGAAAATGTCCTGTGTCGTACGATATTATTGGAAACTCTCCAAAAGAAAATTATCCTTTCATAAAAGATATTATTAGTCAGATTCCTGATGACTCTTCTGTCATGGCTCAGAATCATTTGTTTTCACAACTAACTCAAAGAGAAGAGACATATAGAACAAATATATACTCACAGTGTTCTTATGCAGAATATTTCATTCTAGACATGAAAGGAAACATTGAAGGAATTGACAACTTTGAAGAGTACTTATCAGACATAGTTCCTAATATTGGTTATGAACTTTTAGAACAACATAAAAATGTTTATCTATTTAAAAGAATCGGAGAAGAAAGGTGCTATTAAAAAAATGAAACTCATGTATGAAGATTTCAATCTTCTAGATTTAGGACACATTATCGCAATTGAAACTCTATGTGTTTTGACAGATATTAAACCTGTTTCGCGGTTTATAATTAGTGAGAATAATTTAGAGTATGTAAAGAAAGTGTGCGAAAAACTGGATTTGAAATTTAATGTTAGCCCATTCAGATTCACTTTCAAAAAAGGGGATAAAGGCGATATCGGAGTTAGCAGAATAGGGAAAAATAATATTTTCCAAGATAAAGGTGATTTTTTTGGTTATGTTTCTAAGAGTGAAGAATTGATAGACAAAGCTATCACGGTTGACAGGGTTGAGATTACTCGTGTAGATCCAAAGACTCTAGGTAGACTTTTTGGTTATCCGGAGTGTTGCATAAAATTTTACATAGATAATAGTGATGAGGCGGTAAGTAAAAGAAATGATGATTATACAGTTATTTCGTTAAGAAACAGCAAAGGATTTAGATTTCCATTCTACTTGAATAATGGAAAAAGATTCTTCGATAAAGCATTGATAACTTTTTTTCCTTGTTCTTATAATTGTAAAAAAGCCGAGATTATGTCCAAGAAAATTTTCAAAGAACTAGAAAGAATATCTCCGGAGTATGCTGATTATATCAAGAGAAGCCTCCAATCCATAATATTGTTCACAGATAATCAGGGTGTTCATGAAATTAAGGGCAAAATCACTGATAATATAATTGTGCATACTAGAGTTGTAAGCACAATAAAGAATGAACTTCATAAAATGCTTGAAAAAGGAGATTCTATCAAAATAATTGATAATGCCACAATACAAATTTTAAGTGGAAATAAAATATTAAAAGTTTTGAACAAGAATTGTGGAGTGATGGTGTTCGGATGAATAAACTTTCAAAATGTCAAACACAAACAATATTTTTAGTTTGCATATTTATGGTTCTAAGTTTAATAGGCTCATGGTTTCCAGGAGAGTGGAGTTATGGATTTGATCATTGGAAATACTTTTCTAATTCGAGTAGTATAATATTCGCAATTATTGTATGTTTAACTTTTATTCCGAAAATTAATGAACTGATATCAAAAACTATTACGTCTATAATTCCTAAAAGGGAGACTCATATTAACAAATACTTGTTGTTCATAGTTATCAGCATAATTTTCTTTCTCATATTTTGGAATCTAAAAACTGTAATGTTATATGGTGATGCAACAGCTACAATGGAACGGTTGGAAGGCGGATCATTTCTGATGACTAACGTGCTAACGGATTATACATATCAAGGTGCAGATATGATTCTGCAAAATTTTGGATTTAATTCTTATCTCACAATTGCTTTTGTTAATTGTCTAGCCGGGGCCATATTTATCTTTTTTTCTCTGCTTATAGTTAGTGAACTTGGAAAAACTAAGATTGACAAAGTTTTCATGTTCTTATTATTATGTACGATGGGTTCAACAGCTATATTCTATGGTCATATTGAAACATACTCATTATTGGCTGCAGGAATTACAATTTATATTTATACATCAATTATGTATTTGAATAAAAAGTGTTCAATTCTATGGCCAGGATTAGCTGCATCAATTACTTTCATGTTTCATATGTCTGGAGGTGTTTTGTTCCCATCATTGATAGCCTTATTCTTCATCAAACCTATAAAAGGCCAGAATAAATGGTTTAACAAGCGAATGCTAAAACTGATTCTATCATATGTTGGTTCTTTGGTAATACTTTTTTTGATTATATTTTCGCTTGAGTGGGGATTTGAGATTCCCGAGAATAATGTTGCCAAATATGGACGTTTCGCTCAAGCGCACGAAGGTTTTTGGGGTGGATTTTATAGTTTGACAACAATTACTCATCCAACTTCACAAAGATTTACAATTTTCTCCTTGGGTCATTTGAATGAAGTATTTAATGAATACATACTTATATCTCCTGTGGGATTAATCTTGTTTCTAATAATTTTTTTACGAAAGAATGCACCGATAAATCATAAAGAACCAACAAATATTTTTTTCTGGACCCTTTTAATAACTTATTTTTTATACACTTTTATTCGTGTTTCGGCTTTTGGTAAGTATGATTGGGATCATTTTTCACCTATAAGTATTGTGTATACATTATTCGCAGCTTACCTTTTTACGAGAGTCGAAAAAAGAACTCATGTCAAAAAGTATCTGTTCTTAGTGCTAATTACAGTTTCGTTATTTCATGTCATTCCATGGATATTTTATAATGCACACATCTTATTTTAATAACTTAATTAATAACACATTTAAATTAAAAAGCAAACCTGATATACGTGAAAATTAGCAATTTTAGCAGAGGAAAGTGGATAATTATTGTTTTTGTTATAATAGCTATAATTTTTCTCTTCCCAATGTTTGGCCATATGTCAAATTGGGGTATAATAGATTCTGATATCCATAATGTTTGGCATGGAGTAGAATCAGTATCGATTTTAAAATTCCATCAAATGCCTCTATGGAATCCATACATGTGTGGCGGTGGACCAATGCTTGCATATCCTTTGTCAAATATCTTGTATCCTGGATTTCTATTAATATTATTATTTAAACCAATTGTAGGATTTAAAATTGGGATTCTAGTTCATTTAATAATTGGTTTGGTTGGTAGTTGGTTCTTAGCGAGAAAATTAAGAATTGGATTCCCTGCTAATCTTTTAGTTCCGTTTGTGTATATGTTAAGTAGTACTTACTTCTTATATTCAAGTGTTGGATTTGTGTTCGGTTTTGGAATAGCTCTTATTCCATGGGTATTCTTCTTTTATCTAAAAAGTTTAAAAGATAAGAAAAATCTAATTTTTTGTGCTTTAATATGCTGTTTTATGTTGTTTAATGGATCCATATATCACTTGAGCTATGTCTTCTTGTTTTTATTTCTTTATGCATTCTTTAGTTCTATTAAAGATAGGAATTTATCACCTTTAAAGATTTTCATCGCCATCATAGTAATTTTTGTTATTGTTGGCTCTATTAAGGTATTCCCAATGATTGACAGTTATAGCAATAGCTGGCGAATAGAAACTACAGATGAATACACTTCTTGGGGATTAACAAAGGATTCACTTCTTAGCAGAGATCAGGGCATATTCTCTAAACATAATTTTGAATTCTCGCCACAAAGTAAAGGGAAACTTTGGGATTGGTGGGAGTATGGAGCATATATTGGTATAATTCCTTTAATACTATTCTTGGTGGGTTGTTTTACTTGTTGGAAAAAACGATGGCCTTTAATTGTATCGGGATTAATATTCTTATTGATTTCTCTTGAAGAGCTCGTGCCTTTAAACTTATATGCATTTATTCATAAGTTGCCAGTTTACAATTCTTTATACGTAGCTGCAAGGTATCAAATCTTATTTATTTTTTCGCTTGCAATTGTTTCTGCTTTAGCTCTGGATAAATTACAAAGAAAAAATGTTTTGAAATATTCAATTTCGCTCTTGTTAGTATTATTTGTACTGATAGATCTTTTATTGGTAAATGGTCCTATTATTGCTGATTCATTCAAACAAGAACCTATTGAACCGACTCAAATCACTGAATTTCAGCAATACCAAGCAGGTAATAAATATAATAATAGCAATAGCATGATGTATATTAATTTCCTCAGTAATAAAGGAAATATAAATTGTTACCCTGATAGTGTTCCTTTACAAACATTTGCTAAATCAGTTAAATCTTCTGCTTATATGGGTGAATTTTACTATTCAAGTTCTGATAAAAAACCTGTTTTGATTTATTGGTCACCAAATAAAATAGTATTAGAGTCAGATTTAGAAAATAGTAATACAATAATAGTTAATCAAAATTATAAATATGGCTGGAGAGTTTTCGGAGCCAACGATGAGAATGTTAAGTCCTATAGTGGATTAATATCAACTAATGTGAATTCAGGAAATAAAAAAGTAACCTTTTACTATTTGCCAAGTGCGTTTATCAAAGGGAGCATTGTTAGTTTCATAGCAATAATTTTTATTTTTGTATGGTTAAGGAGAAGAATCCATAAAATATGAATAAATCTTTTTTTAAATCAAACTATTTTACCATTATCATATTCATAATACTCTGTTTAATGTTTACATCACCAATTTTTGCTAATAATAATGTGGGAATATTCGATTGGGATGTACATTTATCCTGGAGTTTTCTTACAGAAAAATCCATTAAAGAACATCAACAAATACCTCTCTGGTCCCCTTATTATTGCGGTGGGGCGCCCTTACATGAACACCCGCTAGGTATGTGGCTTTACCCACTCTTTTTTGTTAATTTACTTTTTGGTCCTCTCATAGGGTTCAAGATACAGATATTCCTGCATTTGTTTATTGCGATGCTTGGAATGTATTTTCTCTCAAAATACATTAAGATTTCTTGGCCACATAACTTGTTACCATCAATTATACTCGCTTTTTCAAGCATATTTGTTTCTTTTGCAACAGGAGGATTCACTGAATGGTTTTCTGGAATGTTATTACCATGGATATTCTTGTTTTATCTAAAGAGTTTTAAGAACAAAAAATATTGGTTTCTTACAAGTTTATTTATCACATTCATTTTTTTCAGTGGAGGAATTTATAACTTAGCGTTCATAGTTATTTTCTTAATTATTTATTCTATTTTTAGATCTTTTAAAGAGAGAAAAATTTTCCCAATTACTGGATTAATAGTTATAATTATATTTGTTATTCTTATTGGTGCAATTAAATTTACCCCCGCTATACCATATGTCTATTCACACCCTAGAGTCACTACAACTGATTGGTATACTTCTTATGATCTTCTTTATAATTCATTATTAAATAGAGACCAAACCATCTTTGCAGACAAAGAGCAAACAGTGTTTACTCATTATGCCGTGCCTCCACCCGGGCAAAATGAACAAGGAATTTTCTGGTGGGAACAGAGTGCATACGTGGGAATTATTCCTGTAGCTTTATTTATTATAGGAATATTTTTGTGCTGGAGAAAAAGATGGCCCTTAATTGTTACGGCCATAATATTTCTTGATATAATATTAGATAACGCTGCACCAATACCGATATATCCTGCACTTCATGCACTTCCATTAATGGAATTTCTTAGAGTTCCTCAAAGATTTTTGATAATATTTGTTTTTATTTTAGCATTAATATCTGGATTGTCACTTCAAAAGATTTGTCATAGATTTTCATACAAAAAAGCTCTTATTCCAACAATAGTAATTTTACTTATCACAATTGATTTAATGTTAGTTAGTAGACCAGTTTTTGAAGACGCATTTACCATGACACCTGATAATATTTCTATGTCCCAAGATTTTTATCAGACTCAAGCATTAGTTTTAAACCCAAAAATCGCGCCTAGAAACACTAATTTTTTAGAATATTATATGAATAATAAAGGATTAATTAATTGTTTTGATGGATTACCTTACAGCGTTTCAACCATACCCTATAACTCTGTTAAATATAAGGGAGAACACTATCTTGAGCAAGAATCAGGAAGTATTAACCTTGTTTATTTTTCATCAAATAAAGTGACGGTAAATATTAATACTAATCAAGAAGATAAAGCCATAATTAATCAAAATTATAAAGATGGCTGGAGGGTATATGGTAGCGTTGATAATAATGCATCTGCATATAATGGATTAATATCAACTTCTGTTAATAAAAGTACTAATAATGTTACATTTTATTATTTGCCGAACAAATTTTTGAAAGGTAGTTTAGTATCAATCATTACATTTTTAATTATAATATTTGTTTCTAGAAGAAAATGGCCTAACTAATTATTTATTCACCCAGTCATATCCGTATATATGAAAATATGGTAGTAAGTAATGCCAATCTAATCCATCTTTGAGCCCTCTTGACATATAAGTTGTTAGATGAGTGAAATATTTGTGCTTGTCTGTTGCAACCATTTTCAGCCATCTCTGGCCGAAGGTGTGATAATACGCTTTGAACTGCATCATCTCAACTCCTCGTGGCCCAATATCTTTTAGTTTTACAACTGCATCAAAGGTTATATTGTCTGCTTTTTGCCATCTCCTTTGATCTACAACGCCACCATGTTGCACTATCTGTTTCATACCTTCATCTGTGAATGGTTTATAGACAAAAAACGCTGATCTTGCTGCGTTTAATTGCCTGGCTAAAGTGATGGTTTCGTTTATAGTGCTCCTTGTTTCTGCAGGACCACCAAGAATGTAAAAAGCTGTGAAGTCAATGCCATTTTCTTTTGCTAGTTTGAATATTTTCTTTATTTGTTCTGTTGAAATATTTTTTTTATATATTTTATTTCGGATATATGGACTGCCTGCTTCAATTCCGACTCTAAGAAGCTTGCAACCTGACTTACCAAGTTCCACTAATCGTTCCTTGTCAAGATTATCAATTCTGGCAAAAGTACTAAATCCATGTTTTTCAACATCAGTTTGTTCCCTGTAAGCTTTTCCAAATTCTTTAACCCATTTTGGTGAGAAAGTGAATACTTGATCAAATATTTGAGCTAATCTCATTCCTCTCTTCTCGTATTTCTCCCATTGCATTGCCAATTCTTTGGCATAAGATGTTGCATCTCTTATTCTATAATAGGATCCTTTGACTGATTTGGCTATTCCAGTGGCATCACAGTAGGTACATCTATATGGACATCCTCTGCTTCCTATTACATAAAGCATTCCGAGATAGTAAAAATATTTTTCAAGGTCTTCCCATAAATCCCAGTCAGGTACTGGAAAATTATCGATGTCTTTAATGAAACAACCTCCCGGATTGTTTTTTATTGTTCCTTTTTCTTTGTACCATAAACCTTTGATTTTGTTGAAGTCTTTTTCTTTTTCACAAGTGTCAAGCAACATCGGGAGAGAGTGTTCTGCATCCCCAACTAATAAATAATCAATTTCAGAAATACTCATTGTTTCTTTTGGATGTATTGAAGCATGATATCCACCAACAA